>CETP01210944.1_pt1 | contig 17509 bp, 15 predicted proteins | sample 531311 | NCBI WGS metagenome assembly CETP01 (sample SAMEA2622657, study PRJEB7988) | marine metagenome | biome: marine biome (ENVO:00000447); feature: surface water layer (ENVO:00002042); material: "saline water (ENVO:00002010), including plankton (ENVO:xxxxxxxx)" | depth 5 m | reverse complement strand
AGCGAGAAATCGATATTCAAATGGTGCCTTTCAACTTTATGGTATATGTCCCCTCAAATAATTCATACAGAAGCCTAGACGAAGTTCCAAAAAATGAGGGCCATAAAACCATTTCTGGGACACACTTGAGGAGTATCTTAGATAAGGGCGAAAAGATACCTGATTGGTTCACATATCCTGAGGTCTCTAAAGAATTGATTAAATCTATACCGCCAATCCATAAAAGGGGCTTCACAGTATTTTTTACAGGCTTATCAGGTTCAGGAAAATCTACGATTGCAAATGGGATCCTTAATAAATTACTGGAAGAGGGCAGTAGGCCGGTAACGTTGCTAGATGGAGATATAGTTAGAACTAATCTTTCTAGCGAACTCGGTTTTTCTAAAAAACATAGATCAATTAATGTTAGAAGAATTGGTTATGTTGCCAGCGAAATAACAAAAAATGGGGGGGTCGCCATATGTGCACCAATAGCTCCTTATAAAAAGGACAGAGATATAAATAGAAAAGTAATTTCTCAACGAGGCGGTTACATTGAAGTCTATGTAAGTACTTCTCTCAATAGATGTGAAAAGCGAGATTCAAAAGGTTTATATAAGTTAGCAAGAGAAGGCAAAATAAAAAAATTTACAGGGGTATCGGACCCATACGAGAAGCCCAAAAACTCTGAAATAGTTATAAATTCAGACGGTTCAATTAAGCCAGAGCTATTAGTAGACAAATTATATGAGAAGATTGTGAAATTAGGATATTTAAAAGCGTAGCGTGATGGATTTTATAGATTTAAAAAAGCAACAAAGTCAAATACGAAAAAAAATTGAAAAAAGAATAAAATCAGTTTTAGATCATGGCAAATACATTTTGGGTCCTGAAGTTTTAGAGCTCGAAGAAAAATTAGCTAAATATGTTGGCATTAAACATTGCATATCCTGCTCTTCAGGCACAGATGCATTGTTAATTCCTCTTATGGCAAAAAATATAGGACCTGGTGATGCTGTTATTACGACGCCATTTACATACATAGCAACGGCAGAGGTTATATCATTAATCGGTGCGGAACCTATTTTTGTTGATATATATCCAGAGACGCATAATATAAACCCCGAGAACATTGAAAATGCAATTCAACATGCGGAATATAAAGGTCTTAAGCCTAAAGCGATTATTGGAGTTGATTTATTTGGTCTACCGGCTCGCTATCGTTTGTTAGAAAAAATAGCCAAGAAAAATAAATTATTTTTAATAGAGGATGCCGCACAAGGATTTGGAGGAAAAATAAGGGAAAGAAAAGCTGGCTCCTTTGGCGATGTTGCTTCAACTAGTTTTTTTCCGGCCAAACCACTTGGTTGTTATGGTGATGGTGGAGCAATTTTTACTGACGATTGTGAATTAGCAGGAATAATGCGTTCAATAAGAGTTCATGGTGGAGGAAAAAATAAGTACCAAAATATAAGGTTAGGGCTCAACGGTAGATTAGATACTTTTCAGGCAGCAATACTACTAGAGAAGTTATCTATTTTTGAAAATGAATTAATGCTTCGCAATAAAATTGCCAACTATTATAGCGAGCAGATAACAGCAAGATTTAAAAAACCACACATCCCAAAAGATTATTTTTCTTCATGGGCTCAATATTCACTGATTGCTAAATCAGGCTTAAAAAGAGAAAAAATAATCCTTGCTTTAAAACAATCTGGGATACCTAGCATGATTTATTATCAAATCCCATTACACTTACAGGAAGTTTTCCAAAGTCTTGGTTACCAAGTTGGTGATTTTCCTGAAACAGAAAAAATATCTGAAAATATTTTCTCATTACCCATGCATCCATATTTAACTAAAAAAGACCAAAATAGAATTATCGATGTATTGAATCATTATGCTTCCAAAGAATAAAGCATAGTTAATGTTTAACATTTTATTAAATTCTATCTATATTAGAAAAATTTTTTAGAGTTTATTTTCACGTATGAAATATATCGTCACAGGCGGAGCTGGGTTTATAGGTAGTAATTTAGTCAATAGGTTATTGATTGATGAACATGAGGTCATTGTAATTGATAATTTGGTATCCAAAAATTCAAGACATAGAATTGAAAATAAAGAAGTATTCGATTGGAATGACAAAAAAAATCTAACATTTTTTAAAGCAGACATAAATAATGTTAATGATGCTGATGTTTTCAACAACGTAGATGCTATATTCCACCTTGCAGCTTTACCTAATGTTCAACTATCCATAGCTGACCCTATTAAGCACCATGAGGTGAATATTAATGGCACTTTAAATATGTTAAATGCTTGCGTAAAACATCAAATAAAACGGTTTATTTTTTCATCTTCTTCCTCCATTTACGGGGATCCTAAAATTTTACCTTCGAAGGAAGACTCTTTGTTGGATTTTAAAAGTCCTTATGCTCTACATAAAGTTGTTGGCGAACACTATTGCAAACTATTTTCATCCCTTTATGATATTGAAACTTTATCACTTCGCTATTTTAATGTATATGGTCCAGGGCAACCAATTTCAGGTGCATACTCACCAGTAATGGGGGTATTTTCGCATCAAATACTAAATAATGAGCCAATAACAATAAACGGCGATGGGGAGCAAACAAGAGATTTTGTTTTTGTTGATGATGTAGTAAATGCGAATATTCTTTCAGCAGACCTTCACTATGATAGATATAATGAATTTAATATTGGTTCAGGTATTGAATTTTCAATTAACAAAATTGCAGATTTATTTGGTAATAAATTATCAAGAAAATACAAGCCTCAAATAGAAGAGCCACGAAATTCCTTAGCTGATATACAAAAAGCAAAAACTATTCTCAATTGGTTTCCCAAAACACAACTAGTTAATTGGATGGAGGATTACAAGCTTAGACTCGGTATTTAGTTTGTAATATTTTATTAAAATGTATTTTGAGAGGTTATAAATGGGCATGAAGATTTGTGTGGTGGGAGCCGGATATTGGGGAAGTAACCACATCAAAGTTTTATCAGAAATCAAAGCCTTAGGAGGGATTGTAGAGCAAAATGATAGCATTCGTAAAAGATATTTAACTCAATTTCCATTTTTGAAATGTTATTCTTCTATTGAAACAGCTTTGTCTAATAGTAATTTTGATGGATTTATTGTTGCGACACCATCTGAAACTCACTACAGTATTACAAAAAAAATTATAATGGCGGGAAAAAATGTATTAGTTGAGAAACCATTAACTTTCTCAGCAGATGATGCAAAAGAACTAGTTCAACTTTCTAATAAAAATAACACATCTCTCATGGTGGGGCATGTCTTATTGTTTCATCCCGCAATAAGACAAATAAAGAAGTTAATTTGTGATGGCAAGATTGGCTCGCTGCAATATATTTACAGCAATAGATTAAATCTGGGTCAAGTTAGAACCGAAGAAAATGTTTTTTGGAGTTTAGCTCCACACGACATTGCGATTTTTCAGTACTTCGTTAATGAATATCCAACATACATACAATCATTGGGAAGTTCATTTTTACAAAAAAATATTCAAGACTCAACGCTCACCTATTTAAAGTATGATTGCGGAGTTGAAGGACATATATTTGTTAGTTGGCTACACCCTTTTAAAGAACATCGTCTTGTTGTAGTTGGCTCCAAAGCAATGATAACGTTTGAAGATTCAAAGGAAGGAAGACCTTTAAAATTGTATTCAAAGAGATTTGATATGTTAAATGGTATACCAGAAAAAGTGGATGGTCCAGTTGAGCTTATTCATTATGATAATAAATTGCCTTTAACAGCAGAAATTGAATATTTCATTGCTAATATGAATAATAATAATGATATGAATATTGCCAATGGCGAGCATGCTATTGAAGTAATTAGTATTCTTGAGAAAGCTAGTGAGCAATTAAATTGATTGATAAGAAAGAATATTTTGTCCATGAGTCATCTTATGTGGATAATGATGTTATGATAGGTGCCGACACAAAAATATGGCACTTTTCCCATATTCAATCAGGCTCAATTATTGGTTCCAACTGTTCTATAGGCCAAAATGTTAATGTTGGAAATAATGTAGTTATTGGTAATCATGTTAAAATTCAAAATAATGTTTCAGTTTACGAAGGTGTAGAGCTAGAGGACTATGTGTTTTGCGGTCCATCTATGGTTTTTACTAATATAAAGTTACCAAGGTCCGAATTTCCCCAGAGGGGTAATGAATATTACCTCAAAACCTTAATTAAAAAATCTGCAAGTATTGGAGCGAATGCTACGATTATCTGCGGAATTACAATTGGTGAATATGCCATGATAGGTTCTGGGACTGTGGTTACAAAAGATATTCCCCCATACAGCCTTGTTGTGGGAAACCCAGGTAAAATAATTGGCAAGGTAAACAAACAAGGCCATAGGGCTGATTGAATTCATGATGATGGATTTTTTTTTTGAAAATCATAAAATGGCCCTAAAACATTTACGAGTATTTCAACGAATATTAATTCTATGCATTTAAATGAAGAAAAAATATATATTTCCGTAATAGGTTTAGGTTATGTTGGTTTGCCCCTAGCAATAGAGTTTAGTAAGTATTTTAGTGTTATTGGTTATGATATTGATAAAAAGAGAGTTGACGAATTAAAAGATAATTATGATCGAACAAATGAGATTGATAAAAATTCCTTAATAAAAAGTAGTGTCCAATATTCGTCTGTAGTTGATGAAATTAGTAACGCAAATGTTCACATTATTTCTGTTCCTAGTCCTGTAGATAAAAATAATAATCCTAACTTTGATCCTTTAAAAAATGCTTCGAAAACTATTGGTGGGCTATTAAAAATTGGAGATATTGTAATTTATGAATCGACTGTATATCCCGGCGCAACTGAGGAAATATTCGTTCCTATTTTAGAAAAATATTCTAAACTAAAATACAATGTAGATTTTTTCTGCGGATATAGCCCTGAGAGAATTAACCCGGGAGACAAAAAGCATACGCTAACTAAAATAAAAAAGATCACATCTGGATCTGATCCAGAAACAGCAGAATTTGTAGATTTATTGTATAGTAAGATTATAGATGCAGGCACTTATAAAGTAAGTTCTATTGCTGTTGCTGAGGCTGCTAAAGTAATTGAAAATACGCAACGTGATGTAAACATTGCATTGATAAATGAGCTTGCAATAATATTCAATAAACTACGAATTGATACCACAGAGGTACTCGAGGCAGCAGCAACAAAATGGAATTTTTCACGATTCTCTCCAGGTCTTGTTGGAGGGCATTGCATAGGTGTTGATCCTTATTATCTAACTTTCAAAGCTGCAGAGATGGGTTATCATCCTGAGATTATTCTAGCAGGTAGAAGAATAAATGATAATATGGGCCAATATGTTGCTGAAAATACAATAATCGAATTATCTAAAAAAGGCGTAAACGCATTAAATGCGAGGATTGTCATTATGGGTTTAACTTTTAAAGAAAATTGTTCTGACTTAAGAAATACTAAGGTGGTTAGCGTAATAGATCACTTGAAAGATTACAATTGTCAGATTGACGTTGCAGATACGTGGGCAAATCCAGGAGAAGCAAAAAAAATGTTTGGTATAGATTTAGTATCCATAGATACACTCTCTGGATATGATGCTGTTATTCTAGCGGTGAGGCATAATGAGTTTTGCAATGTGGAAATTGATTCATGGAATAAAATTCTTAATAAAAATGGGGTAGTTATTGATGTTAAGTCAATTTATCGGAATCATTATTTCTCAAAAACAAGCTTTACTCATTGGAGATTATAAAATAAAGTATGGGTAAAATTCTAGTTACAGGCTGCGCAGGGTTTATTGGTATGCATTTGTGTAAAAAGTTACTAGATGATGATTTTACAGTTTTGGGTATTGACAATCTAAATGACTACTACAATGTCAGATTGAAAGAAGCTAGACTAAAAGAGCTACTAAAGTATGAAAGTTTTGAATTTTACAAAGTCGACATTTCACAATTTCAAAGCCTTTATGATGTATTTAAAGAATCGAATATATCAAAAGTCGTAAACATGGCGGCACAAGCAGGAGTAAGGTATAGCCTGGAAAATCCGCATGCATACATAAAAACCAATGTAGAAGGTTTTATGAATATTTTAGAATGCTGTAGAAAATTTGAAGTTAGTGGTTTGGTATATGCTTCAAGTTCTTCAGTTTATGGCGGCAATGAAAAAATCCCATTTTCTATCTTAGATCCTATCAAAAAACCAATTTCAGTTTACGCGGTAACAAAAAGAACTAATGAACTTATGGCTCATTCATATAGTCATCTATATAACCTACGTACGACTGGTTTACGTTTTTTTACAGTTTACGGTCCATGGGGAAGGCCTGATATGGCAATGTATATATTTGCAAAAAAAATATTAATGAAAGAATCTATTCAAGTTTATAACCATGGAGATATGAAAAGGGATTTCACTTATATTGATGATATTGTAGATGGTGTATTACAAAGCATAAAAATGAATTACAAATGCGAAATTTTTAACTTAGGTAATAGTAATTCCGAAAATTTGATAGACATGATAGGATTGATTGAAAACTGTTTAGGAGAAAAGGCAATAATTGAACTTGTTGATATGCAGCCAGGCGATGTAAAAAAGACGTATGCTGATATAAAATATTCTGAAAATAAACTTGGATATAAACCAAAAGTATCAATTAAGCAAGGTATCCCAAGATTCATTGATTGGTATAAATCTTGGATACAGGTTTAGTTTACATAATTGAATATATTCAAAAAACTTAGGGTAGTTGTCTTTAGGGATTATTTCAGATAAAAAAATAAATAATTATATGGTAGTTAATGCGGTAGTTGTCTAAATTTTTGATCTTTAGTTTCAAAGGAGAAATATGAGTAGCATTTACCGTAAAGGCCGTGATGGTTATTATTATTACCAGACATATGTTTTCAATCCGGAGACTGGTAAAAAAGATAAAAGAATTTTTCATTCGCTAGGCACAAAGGATAAAGAATCCGCAAAACTAAAGCAGAAGTCATACGATGAGAAATATAGCGGTTACGCCACCATCAATGAAAATTTCAAAAGGAAGATTAAAATTTTTCCATTTGCAATTTTGTTTTTTGCAGCCTCCACATACTGGCTTTTTTATGAACGCGCCAGCATTCCACCCGCACAAAAAGGAGTAATAAGAAAAATCAATTCACAAAATGAATTAGAAGTTGATAGTATCAAAGCGGAATCAAGTATAATCGAAAAATCAAATGTTCCAGCATTGCTGGATACAGCTATCAAAACTGTTAGTGAAAGAACTCGTTACTCAGCAGAAAATGATGGAGGCAAAGCCCAAAAACCTACTTATCAAATTCGTAGAATTATCCAAGGATCTAATGCATTCAGGCAGGGTAAAATATTCGTTACTGTTGATAATCGTCCTGATTCTGAAAAGCTAGTTGAACTTTGCCGCAAAATCAAAAATCAATACGTACAATTTTCTAATATTGTAATTTGTATTTACACTAATACTAACGATGGCATTTTAGCCGCACGCGGTAAATTGCAAAGAAATAGTTTAATAAAGAATAGAGAGGTTTGGATGGCAATGTATTCTTACAATGAAGTGGAAGGCGAGTATTTCGACCCATATCCTGCCAGGTATCTAGGTGCGAGCTGAACGTAATTTTAGGGAATCAATATGAAAATTTTTTTAAAAACATTATTTATGCTCGCCTATTTAATCTTTGCCCAAACAGAGCAACAGATCAAACAAGCAAAAGAATATATTAAAAAATCTGGGTTAACAGAGAGTCAAGTCAAAAATGCTGCCCGAGCGCGAGGTTATAGTGAAAAACAAATAAATAATGTTTTAAATGCAAATGATAGTCAGGCTAAAAAGTCCGAGCTAGGGCAAGGAAATATTTCTCCATCACAAACACAAGAATATGAAAATCAATTGGGACAGGAATTTTTACAATCAAATAATAATGTAGCTAACGAACAAAATGAATCATCAATAAAAGATATAGCTACTAAAGAGGAAATTGAAAAAGATACTCATGCCAATAGTAGAAATCCCATTAGCTCTCCAGTATCAAATGCCGATAGTATGTCCTATTTTGGTTATGATATTTTTAAGCGTGATCCAGCCCTATTTCAGGCTAGCGCCGTTGGTGCAGTAGACCCGGATTATCTAATTGGGCCAGGTGATGAAATCATCGTGATGCTCTGGGGTGAAACCCAATTCCGGCAGGTATTAGCAGTTGATAGAGAGGGATTTGTCTTTATTCCTGAAATTGGGCAAGTATTTGTAAATGGTTTAAATTTGAATTTGCTAGAGTCAAAATTATTTAGGGTATTATCACAATCATATGCGAGTCTAGATCCTCAAAATAGAAAGGCAACAACTTTCTTAGATGTAAGTTTAGGTAATCTTCGACCTCTAAGGATACAAGTTCTAGGTCAAGTATCCCAACCAGGAGCATATACGGTGAGCCCATCATCCACACTATTTTCTTCTCTGTACTATTTTAATGGTCCAACTTATCTTGGGTCATTAAGAGAAATTATATTGATAAGAAATAACTCACAAATTGCAGTGATTGATTTTTATGATTATTTATTATCTGGTAAAAAGTTAGAAGATCAAAAGTTGCAACTTGATGATATCGTATTTATTCCAAAAAGGTTAAAAACTGTTTATATAAGCGGTGAAATTAACAGGCCAGGCGTCTATGAATTGAAACCCGGTGAAACTCTTAAAGAGTTGCTCCAAATCTCTGGAGGGTTAAAAATAACAGCTTATACAAACAGAGCGCAGATTGATAGAATTGTGCCTTTTGAAGACAGAGCATTATTGGGTATGGACCGACTTATAAAGGATATTGATCTAAGTAAAATACAAGATCCTAACGAAGATATCATATTACAGGAAGGTGACAGGATAAAAATCTTTTCTATTTTGGAGCAGCGCCAGAATATTGTGGAACTGCGCGGCGCTGTCATTAGGCCTGGGAATTATGATATTGGTGATTCATTGAACCTAAATGAGCTCATAAAAAAGGCAAATGGTTTTTTAGGAGATGCGTATTTGAATCGAATATCTCTAATAAGAGTGAACAATGACTTGAGTGAAGAGTTCGTTGAATTGAATTTTAATAAAGACCAGTTTAAAGAGCAAGCTAGTGGTATATGGTTGCAAGGTCTTGATAAGATAAGAGTTTATGGAATGAATGAGATGAAGCCCCCAACATTCGTAAGCATCACTGGTCATGTCAAGCGTCCAGGATCATACTTATTGAGAAAAAATATGACCATATATGATCTATTATTTGATAGTGGTGGAATCATTGACGAATTATTTACAGCTAGAACATATTTAGATAGAGCTGATTTAGTGCGATTTGCACCGAACCGCATATCAAAAGAAATAATCCCTTTTGATTTAAATGATATTCTAGAAAACAAAAATAGCGAACAAAATATACCATTGCAAGCAGGCGATCTTATTAGAATTTATGACAAAACCATAAATGAATCTGTCAGACCAATATACATAGATGGAGCGATTAATAATCCGGGAGAATATGAATTAAAGGTAGGGATGACCGTGGAAGATTTAATACTCGAAGCTGGTGGTGTCTCAATACCATTGGAAACATATAAAGTCGAGGTCGCTAGGATGAATTTAAAAGGAGATAAAGAATTAGTATATCGAGAAATTGATTATCTAGATATGTATAATGACTTTTCCATCGATAAATCTGGGAAAGCCAAGGAATCCAGTACTCCCAACCAATTATCAAACAATACCCACTACAAACTAATGCCATTTGATCAAGTATTTGTAAGAGCAAATTCCAATGCAACTATGCAGAAAAACGTAACTATATCTGGAGAGGTATTTTATCCTGGGACTTACCCTATCATTTCGTCCAAAGAAAAGATAACAAATATTATACAACGAGCTGGAGGTTTAAAGCCGACAGCTTACGCGGTCGGATCTAGATTTACTCGAAATAATCAAAGTATCCAGATTGATATCGAAAAAATTATTAAAAAACCAAACTCTAGGATGAACATAGGAGTTCAGGAAAATGACAATATTTTTATATCAAAAAAGCCAAACTTGATACAGGTATTGGGCGAGGTAAGCTCGCCTGGTTTTTATTCTTTTGTAAAAAATTATAGAATTAATGATGTAATTGACGAGGCAGGAGGTTTTTCACAAGATGCGGAAAAAAATGATATTTACATCGAATATCCAAATGGAAAATCAAAACAATATAGGAGATGGTTTTCTAATCCAAAGGTACTTGATGGGTCAATCATCAGGGTAGGAGCAAAGAAAGAAGAAGAGCCTTTTGATAGAACTGAATATGCCAAAGAAATAACATCTATTTTCGCTAACCTTGCTCAGGCAATTTCGCTTATAATACTTGCAAAAAGTTAAATCATTAACTCCTGAAATAATTGTAAAAAGAGAGAACATTTTGATTGCCTTATGTACCGTAAATTATATTTTCACTAATTTTGATAGACGAATCTAAGTTAAATGAGCAGATCTAAACCTACAAACCAAAGTAAGACCTCTGGAGAATACTTTGAATCAAATACTGTTACGATACCTGATATTCTTTTAATTGCAGCTCGGCAGATTAAAATAATTATTATCACTCCATCTATACTATGCACATTGACTATAATTAATGTTATGTTTTTTGCTAAGCCGGTTTTTACTTCCACCTCAAAAATTATGTCTTCATCAGGTGGAGCAAAGTCTCAAGTTTTGGGTATTGCTTCTCAATTTGGTATCAACATACCAACAAGCCAGGCTGAACCAATTTGGGTGTATAAGGATATTATCAAAAGCAGGAAAATTGCTAAATCTGTTTTAAAAAGGAACTTTGATACACAAAAGTTTGAAAAGCAAACATCGTTATTTGAAATTATCACAAACGAAAAGCCAGGTAAATTCTCAGAAAATAGTCTAATAGAGTCCAAAGCCATAAAAAGCTTTATAAAAAAAGTCAAAATTTCCGAGGATATTAAGACAGGCATATATACGTTGAGGACTGATGCATTTGAACCGCAACTTGCAGCAGATATTAATAAAGCACTAATTGAAGAGTTGGATGGTCATCAGCGTTTGTACAACAAAGACAAAACCAGTAAAACTCGTCAATTTATTGCGGATAGAATTCTATCAACAGAAAAAGAACTAAAGACAGCGGAAGAAAATTTAAAAATCTTTAGAGATCGGAATAGGCGCATCGAAAATTCTCCTGCTTTGTTATTACAACAACAGAGGTTAGATAGAGAAGTTGCAGTTTTAACCGGAGTTTTTACTACCTTAAAACAACAGTTAGAAACGACAAAAATCGAAGAGGTCAGAGAATCGGATTACGTTATTGTAATAGATTTGCCAGAAGTTCCAATAGAGCGCACATACCCAAAAAAGAAATCCTCGGTTATCCTAGCTGGAATTATTGGTCTGGGTCTAGGTTTCATTCTTGGTTACTTGAGAGAGACCTTTGAAAAAACTTCATCTGCGGAGAAGAAGAAAATAAAAAAAGCCGGGAGCATCTTATGGAAAAACATGGCAGGTTTAATTACGCTAAAAAGAAACAAGGCAAAGTAATATGTTTAGGAATCAATCAATATTAGTAACTGGTGGTACTGGATCTTTTGGTAAGTATTTTGTGAAGACTGTGCTAGAAAAATATAATCCAAAGAAAATTATTATTTACAGTAGAGATGAGCTTAAACAGTTTGAGATGCAACAAGTATGGCCAAACGACTCTACAGATATTCCTATAAGATATTTTCTTGGGGACGTTAGGGACTATAGCCGTTTAAAAAGAGCTATGGAAAATGTTGATGTTGTAATTCACTCTGCAGCGTTAAAACAAGTACCTGCAACTGAATATAATCCATTTGAAGCAGTTAAGACCAATGTAATTGGTGCACAGAATGTTATTGATGCTTCATTCGAAAATGGTGTAAAAAGAGTGATTGCTTTGAGTACTGATAAAGCTGCTGCTCCAATAAATTTGTATGGAGCTACAAAATTAACATCTGATAAATTATTTGTTACCGCAAATAATTATCGTGGTAAACAGAATATTAAATTTTCGGTAGTTAGATATGGAAATGTTATGGGGAGCAGGGGATCAGTTATACCATTTTTTATCAGTAAGAAGCAGGCTAATGTTCTGCCTATTACTGATAAAAGAATGACTAGATTTAATATAACCCTGGAAGAGGGTGTAAATTTTGTTTTGTCTTGTATCAAGGTGATGTGGGGTGGAGAAATATTCATACCTAAAATTCCATCATATCGGATATTGGATATAGCAAAAGCTATAGCTCCAACTGCGAAAATCAATATTATAGGAATTAGGCCGGGCGAGAAAATCCACGAAGAAATGATAACAAAATCTGATGCATTAAATACAATTGAGTTCAAAAATTATTATGTAATAATGCCATCCATTGCTTTATGGGATAAAAACCAATTTAAAATGGAAAGCTCTAAAAGCGCAGGCAGATTTTGTGATGAAAACTTTTCTTATGATAGTAATACCAACGATAATTTTTTAACGGTAGATCAAATTAAAAATCTGATTGCAAAAAATTTCAACCAATGAAGTTTCATACCAGAAATTCTTTAAAAAATCATTGATTAAACGTCTTGCAATAGTTCCTGCTCGAGGTGGCTCTAAAAGAATAAAGAACAAAAATATCCTTAATTTTTGCGGTAAACCCATGATCTCTTATATTCTCGATACAGCAAAGAGGAGTAACCTTTTTAAAAAAATACATGTATCGACCGACGACAACAAAATTCGTGATATAGTAGAGTCCCTGGGATATCCAATTGATTTTATGAGGCCGGAACATTTGGCTGATGATTATACTCCAATTTTACCAGTTCTAAAATATGTTACTGAACAATATATGGGTCGTGGATTGATATTTGATCAAATTTGGTTGCTAATGGCTTGTTCTCCGTTTACTGAAGATCAGGATTTCATAGCTGCAGATAAATTATTTTTTGAGGCAGGGCAAAAGAAATCTGTTCTTGCTGTTACCGAGTATCCCGTTCCTATCGAGTGGGCATTTACAATTAGCGATAATAATCAACTTAAGCCTGTAAATCCTGGGATGTTCGCAACTAGATCTCAAGACATAAAAAAAAAATATTATGACACTGGTACTTTTGCTGTTTTTCCATCCAATTATTTACTAAGTCATGATGAATCTGGATTAGATACCGAATTTGTAGGTTATGTGATGAAAAAAGGTTCGGCAATTGATATCGATGATGAAGAAGATTTAGCTTTTGCCGAGAAAATATTTACAGCTAATCAAATTCAAAACAAAAAAAAATGATATAGACCTTGAATTAAAAGTAAAAAAGATAATTTGAAACTCTAATTGTACGTTTTAGACAAAATTCGAAATTAATATAGTCTATCCTCCCTGGAGATTTTGGGGTTATTTAAACAAAGAAAAATCCTACCTTATTTGATTAAAACCTTATTTTTTGTTGTACATTAATTGCTTAGTAATTAAATGTAAATACTTACTAATATATGTGATGATATCATATGGTAAACAATCAATCTTCGATGAAGATATAGAAGAAGTTGTAAAAGTATTAAAAAGTGATTTTTTGACTCAAGGATCAACAATAACACTTTTTGAAAATGATTTAAAAAATAAATTTGGAAGTAATTATTGTTCTGTAGTTTCCAACGGGACAGCAGCTCTTCACCTTAGTGGTTTAGTATTAGGTTGGAGGCCTGAAGATATAATTCTCACTTCCCCAATTTCATTTATAGCCACAGCCAATTGTATAATATATTCAGGAGCAACTCCTGATTTTGTGGATATTGATCCCATTAGTTATACAATAGACCCAAATCATTTGGAAGATAAGATTAAAACTTATAGATCTGGTGGGAAGAGTGTTAAAGCTGTAATTGGTGTTGATTATGCCGGTCATCCATGTGATTGGAAATCATTAAGGGAAATTGCAAATAAATATGATTTACAATTAGTAAATGATAATTGCCATGCATTGGGTGCAGCTTACTATGGTGATAAAAAATATGCTACCAAGTATGCTGATATTGTTACTCAGAGTTTTCATCCAGTAAAGCATTTTACTACTGGGGAGGGAGGTTCAATAATGACCAATAATGAAGAACTTGATGATAAAATAAAAATTCTTCGAACCCATGGGATAACTAAACCAAAAGACAATAAAAAAGAAAACATCCAACCATGGATATATGAGATGCATAATTTAGGTTTCAATTACAGGATAACTGATTTTCAGTGTGCATTAGGGATAAGCCAATTAAAAAAACTAGATAAATTTATTGCAAAAAGACGCGAGATTTCAGCAATCTATGATAGCTCTTTAAAAGATATAGAAAATTTTATCATTCCAAAGGTAGATGTTAATTCCAGTCATGCATTTCACCTTTATCCATTACAAATCTTGTTCAATGAAATTTCAATTTCAAAAACTGATTTATTTAAAAATTTTAAAGACTATGGTATTGCACTTCAAGTTCATTATATACCAATACACCTGCAACCTTTCTACGTTAAAAACTATGGTTTTTCTGTGGGCGATTTCCCAATAGCAGAAAATTTCTATAATAACGCGATAAGCCTACCTATTTTTTATGATTTAAGTAGAGAAGAACTGCGATATGTTATAGATAAATTAAAGACGATTAATAAATGAAAATCAATTCTTCGGAAATAGGAAGTGAACATATATATTTTGTTATCGAAGAGGGGCAGGCGAATCTTGGTAATATTGAATTTGCATTTCGTATGATAGATGAGGCCGCAAAACTAGGTGCTGATGCAATTGAATTTCAAATAGCTAAGGCAGATGAATTTTATGTCAAAAACCATGATGTGCATAAAATTTATCTAGAAAGAGAGTTTTCTGATTCACAATTGAGGGATCTTTCAGTACATGCAAATGATAAAGAAATAGATTTAATAGTTGCTCCATTTAGTGTAAATATTATTGAAAAAATGACTAACTATGGTTGTGCAGCTTTCAATATAAATGGATCAGATTTAATGACTCCTGATATTATAGATTCGGTTGCAAGTTCAGGCAAACCTTTTTTTTTAAGCTTAATTCTAGCTTCTGAGAAGGAAATTGATTGGGCAGTTAATCGAATAAGAAAATCTACAACTAATAAGTTTTGTCTTCTATTAGGGCAACATTCTATGGCAAGTGGTGAGGAGGGCGTAGACATTAAAGATACTAATCTAGGATGTCTGAAATCTTTAAAACAAAAATTTGGAGTACCAGTAGGTTTTATTGATCATTCGAAAAAAATATGGACACCAGCATGTGCCGTTGCTGCTGGTGCAGATGTAATTACAAAACATATGGCAATCTCTAGAAAAGATAAAGGACCTGATTGGGAAATTTGTCTTGAGCCAGACGAAATGTCTGAGTGTATTAGCTTAGCCAGGCGAGCAAATATTAGTATGAATAATACCTCTAAGATACTAGCTCCAGGTGAGGATTTCGATCGTTCTCTAATGAGGAGAAGCATAGTTTGTTTAAATGAGTTAAACCCCGGTGATCTTATTAAAGAAGATGATCTCGCCTTTAGGAGACCAGGAAATGGGGTAAGTCCTGATAAATATTTAGATTTTCTGGGGATGAAAGTGAATAAAAGAAAAAGAAAAGATGATCAATTAACTTATGAGGATATAACTTAGAGCTTAAAATGGATTTAGGAATCAAAAACAAATATGCATTAATTGGTGGAGGTAGTAAAGGTCTCGGTAAGGCATCAGCTATATCGCTTGCAAAAGAAGGTGTCAATATTGCAATATGCGCAAGAAATGAAGAAATGTTACATAATGCTGTAAATGAAATTAAATCAAAAACAAAGGTAGATGTCATTCCTATTGCCGCTGATCTGTCTGATATAAATAATATTAAAGAAAAAATCGTCGATAAAGTTTTACAAGAATTTGGCAGTATTGATATTTTGCTTACAAATAGTGGAGGACCAAAGCCAGGAGTGTTTTCTGAATTTTCTAGTGATGACTGGGATATCTCATATCATATGGTCTTAAAATACGTAGTTGAATTATATAAACATATAATCCCAATTATGAAAAATAATAAATGGGGTAGAATAATAAATATTGCCTCATTATCTGTTAAGGAGCCTGCTGAATCATTAATAATGTCAAATGTTTTCAGATCTGGCGTTGTCAGCTTATCTAAAACTATTTCCAAAGATTTAATCAAACATAATGTTACAATTAATAATTTATGTCCAGGAGCCTTCAGGACAGATAGAGCAGTTTTTTTAATGCAACAGGAAGCAAAAAAAACAGGAAAAACTCTTGAAGATATTGAAATAAAAGCGGTGAAAAATTTAACTTATGGCAAATTCCAAGATCCATCTGAATTAGGAGATTTAGTAAGTTTTTTTTCCTCAGAGCAAGCCAGAGGTATAACTGGTACAACTATACAAATTGATGGCGGGCTATCTTCGGGTTTATTCTAGATGAACCAGGTTCAAAAATTATCTATTGGCACTGCAAAATTTGGAATGAATTACGATTACTTGAACAATTCTAAAATGTTAAAAATGAGTACATGCCATCAAATTCTTGATTATGCGACAAATAATTCTATCAAGACCATTGATACTGCTCAAGCATATGGAGCAAGTGAGCAGGTCATAGGCTCTTACATGAAGAAGAATGTTGAAAATAATTTATCAATTACAACAAAATTAACACTTAATTCTAATATGGATTTTGATATATCAGCTTCTCTTGAAAGACTAAATCTAAAAAAAGTTTACGGTGCATTATTCCATGTGTTTGATGATTTCAATAAAAATAAGCAATTGTATGAAAAATTAAATAATTTTAAAAAAGATGGTTTAGTAGAAAAAATAGGCTTCTCATTATATTTCCCGGAACAACTTGAACAATTAATTAATTCAAAAATTCATATGGATATTATACAAGTTAGCTACTCACCATTTGATCAAAGATTTGTAAAGTATTTCAAAGATTTGAAGATGCTTGGCATTGAAATTCATGTAAGGTCAGTTTTTCTACATGGCCTTTATTTCAAAAACCCAAATCATCTTAGTAGCTATTTTGATGAAATAAAAAACAAATTAATGATTTTAAAAAAAATAAGTGTATCTAGTGACATAAGTATCGCCTCTATTTGTGTAAATTTTGCATTAAAAAATGAATACATCGACAAGGTTATAATTGGTGTTGATAATGAACTCATACTTTTGCAAAATATTAAGCTTATTAGAGAATTTGATCGAGATTCTAAAGTTTTTGATGGATTCTCAGACTTAGCAGTTCAAAATGTAGATATATTATTTCCTCACCATTGGAAACATTGATATTAAAAAAATGGATATTAAATAATTGAATACGGGACAAAAATTATATAAAAAAGCAAAAACAATTATTC
>CETP01210946.1_pt1 | contig 17637 bp, 13 predicted proteins | sample 531311 | NCBI WGS metagenome assembly CETP01 (sample SAMEA2622657, study PRJEB7988) | marine metagenome | biome: marine biome (ENVO:00000447); feature: surface water layer (ENVO:00002042); material: "saline water (ENVO:00002010), including plankton (ENVO:xxxxxxxx)" | depth 5 m | reverse complement strand
AGTACAGTGAATTCAGAATTCGATTTCGAATTACGCCAATAATGTTACTAAGTCTAGGGTTTCTATATAGCTATATTTTATACAATATTTTTAAAGGCATTTTTGTATTTATGCCTTGACTATATTTTTTAAAATCAAAAATATTGATACTTTTCATCTATTAGGCGTGATTGTTACTTTTATAATGATTTATCCAACTCTTTTTTTTCAGGTACAATTCAATGGCAAAAAAAAAGAATAAAATCTTTGTCTTAGATACAAATGTTATACTACATGACTCTACGTGCATTAAAAATTTTGAAAACAATGATATCGTAATTCCTATTTCTGTCCTTGAAGAATTGGATCAATTTAAAAGGGGGAATGAGCAAATACATTTTAACGCTAGGGATTTTCTGAGGCAATTAGATGATTTTTCAGTTAATTCTCTAGATGGAAAATATGGTAATAAAAATGGAAAAATAAGAGTAGTAGTTAACCATAATTGGCATCCAACTGTTAAAGAAGTTTTTAATGAAGATTGTGCTGACAACCGTATTATCAACTGTGCTTATAAAATTCAGAATGAGAATCCAGATCGTACTGTAGTTATTGTGTCAAAAGATACAAATATGAGACTCAAATCTAGATCTCTTTCGTTAATTGCAGAAGACTACACAACTGATGCTGTTAAAATTTTCAATAATGTTTATGATCCAGCTAGTTTCATTGAAGGAGTAAGTAATTCAGAAATTGAATTAATTGAAAATAATGGTGGTGTAAAAGTTAATCAACTGGATTCAATAAAAAGACCTCTTCCCAATGAAAATTTCATACTAAGAAATGGAGGGAAATCAATTCTTGTTACTTTTGACTCTTACAAAGATAAGATTGTCCAGCTTGGCACTCAAAATGCCTACGGAATAATTCCAAGAAATGCTGAACAATCATTTGCCCTCAATGTTCTTATGAATGATAGAATTCAACTAGTAACCTTAACCGGAAAAGCAGGTACTGGAAAAACATTATTAGCTTTGGCCTCAGCCCTTGAAAAAAGAAAAACTTACAAACAAATTTTCCTTGCTAGGCCTATTGTCCCCCTCAGTAACAGAGACTTGGGGTTCCTTCCAGGCGATATTGATTCAAAGCTTACCCCATATATGCAACCTCTATTTGATAACTTAGCCGTCATTAAACATCAATTTAAAAAAAGTGATAAACGAATACATAAAATAAAAGAACTACTTGAAGAACAAAAATTATTAATTACACCTTTAGCATATATTCGAGGAAGAAGCCTACAAAAATCTTATTTTATTGTTGACGAAGCCCAAAACCTTACCCCTCATGAAGTTAAGACTATTATTACAAGAGCTGGCGAAGGGACAAAAATAGTTTTTACTGGAGATATTAACCAAATCGACCATCCATACTTAGATAAAAAATCAAATGGAGTATCTTATTTAATTAATCGTATGGAGAAACAAAAAATATTTTCACATATAAATTTAAGAAAAGGAGAAAGAAGCAAACTAGCAGAATTAGCAAGCGACTTATTATAAAACAAGATTTATTATAACAGTCTAGTTAGATAAAATCTCATCAATCTTTTCCATAGCTTTTTCTTCAACAACCTTTTTTGTTGATTCTTTAACCTGCTCTATAGATTTTGAAGCCGCTTCTTTAGCTTTATCTACATCTTCAGATACTGATTTTTTTAAATCATCTATGGTTTTTGGTACGTCTTGCCCAGTGTATCTTAAATAGAACACGTATAAAATGAGTATGATTCCAATACTAATAACAAGCTTAATAATTTTTTTTACTATTGCGTAAATAAGCAGTATGACTATAATGGCAAAAATAGCTAAATAAATTGGGTTAGATAATATAGTCTCAAAGAGTGAATACATGATAAGGCCTTTAGTAAAATAATAAGTTTAGGTTTAAGTGGTTCTGCATTAATTTTGGTAATGAAATATATTCTTCTGATATTATTCGCATCAAGTATCTATTGCCAATCAAAATATCCATCAGATAGCTTGCTCAAATCTACTGAAATTAATACTATAAAAAAAATTGGACTACTACCAATCTCACTATGGCAACGTATATCTTATAATTCTAATTATTTTAATTGTCAATTTTATCCCAGCTGTTCAAACTACTGTGCAGCTGCAATAAAACAATATGGACTATTGCGAGGCATGATAATCGCTTCAGAAAGGATTACTCGTTGTAATCCATTTGCGTTTTACTATCATATGGAGTTGAACAATCCTTTTTACTACAAAGATGGAAGATTAATTGATCCAATAAATCAAAATCATAACTTAAAAACAAAAAAATCTCCTTATCTCGCTTCAGTTTTTTCTGTAATACCTGGATTTGGACGTGCATATGCTGGAAGAAAACTAGACGGTTTGATGGGCCTTTGGACAATATATCTTACTACCAGCTCAGCGATCTATGCCAGAAAAAATAGGAATCAAATTCTAACGCCTTTTTTTTTGGGAGTTGCAGCAATTACTTATTTTGGAGAAATCTATGGTTCTTGGCGGTCAGCTAAATATTATCAGAAGGACAACAAAGATAATATTTGAGCCACCGAGGAGACTCGAACTCCTGGCCAATTGCTTACGAAGCAACTGCTCTACCAACTGAGCTACGGTGGCAATTTTATTATTAGAAATCTTTAACGCTTAATAAATCAACTTCAAAAACAAGTGTCGAGCCAGGTGGAATAATTATTCCTGCGCCTTGATCGCCATAACCGAGACTTGGGGGAATGGTTAATTTTCTTCTACCTCCAACTTTCATTCCTTTAACTCCAAGATCCCACCCTTTGATTACAGAACCAACGCCCAATGTAAATGCGAAGGGAGTTCTTCCCTGCTTTAAAGATGAGTCAAAAATGGAACCGTCCTCTAATTTACCTGTATAATTAACTGTGACTTTATTATATTCAAATGCTTCAGCTCCATCACCTATTTTAATATCTTCAATAATTAATCCATTATCCATTTTTGTATTTTCCTATTGTTATTTAGTTATTTGTTAAAAAAGCAATGTAAATTTAATCTGCCATGCTTATCCCACAAAATATATTGATTAAAATAGCCTTTTATTTAATCAGTTTTAGCTCTTTTTTTTCCATCATTTTTAGTAGTGGTTCCATATTATTTGGGAAAGAGCGTTTAATATTAGAAAGTGCTAATATCTTGGAAAGGAAAATAATTAATAATAAGCCTACAAAAATTATCTCTGGAAATGTAGTTTTTACCAAGGGGCCTCTAACTATAAAATGCGATCAAGGAATGCATTATGAAGAAGAGGCATTAGCAATTCTTTATGGAAATGTTTTAGCGTCGAAAGAAGATTTAATGATTAAGTGTGATACCATTAAATATTTTTCAGAGCAGGATAAGGTTTTCAGCATTGGTGATTCCCACGTATGGAATAAAAGTTATGATTTAAAAGCAGACTCTATTATTGTTTACACAAAAATTGATAGTGGTATTGCAAATGGAAATACAAGACTTATACAAAATAACCAAACAATTACAGCAAACAGAATCGAGTATCAAAAAATGGAAAATGATGATGCCGTCTCTTATACATCCATTGGAAACGTGACTATAAAAGACTCTATGAGAACTGCCACTTGCGGCGAAGCGCGTTATAATCGGAAAAAAGAGACTACAGAGCTTTTAGTTAATCCTAGAATTATAGATGAATCAAATAGAATTCTTTCTGGAAATAAAATTTCGTTATTCTATGACAATGAACAATTAAATAAACTATACATACCTGAAAGCGCATCGGCAATTAGCTCTGCCTATGGATATAAAAAAAAGGTAAATGATTCATTAAACTATAATGACACTATAAAGTTTATGGATTCTATGAAAGGATCTGAACTACTTGGATTTTTTAATCATGGTAAAATTGATTCATTAAGAATTCATGGCATGGCTCAAACTCTCTATCATATTTTTGAAGATTCAGTGTATCAGGGTAATAACGATGCTTCAGGAGATACAATTATTATGAATTTTAATGATAATGAATTGGAGAAATTAACCATATTAAATGGAGCCAAGGGTACATACACTCCAGATTCAATAGCAACCGATATGAAATCCCGTATTGATTATTCAGCTGATTTTATTAAGTATTTATTAAAGGATCAAAAATCCAATTTTAATGGTAATGCCATTATAGAACAAGACGGAACTAATTTAAGCTCTGGATTTATAAAAATAGATTGGCAAAATAGCATGCTCCATGCATTACCTACTTATCAAAATGATACCTTGCAAAAACTAAATCTTCCAATAATAAAGGAAAAAGGTAGAGACCCCATGATTGGAAGTGAAATGACTTACAATCTAAAAACAAAAAAAGGAAAAATTAGAAAAGGAAAAACGAAAGCTGATGATGGGCATTATACAGGAGATCAAATTCGTAATCAATTTGAAAATGTTTTTTTTATTGAAAATTCAACCTATTCAACATGTGATTTAGATACTGCTCATTTTCATTTTGAATCAAAAAAGATGAAAATTATCCAAAATGATTTAGTTATCGCTAAACCTATAATTTTATACATAGGACAAATCCCGATAATTGGTATACCCCTAGGAATTTTCCCACACAAAGGAGGCCAAAGACATTCGGGTTGGATCATGCCCTCCTATGGTGATAACAAAAACCGAGGACAGTATATACAAGGGTTAGGATTTTACTGGGCCCCCAGTGATTATTGGGATACAAAGCTGACTATGGGCTTTGGGGATAAACAGGGTCTTACATTTAGGAGTAACACTTTTTATCGTGTTAGATATAGGTTTAGTGGTAGCTTAAATTTCTTCGGTAGACAATTTTTATCTTCCGGCCAAAAGGATATTACTAAACTAGGAGAACAACATAGTAAAAGCACAACTATCAAGTGGACACACAAACAAGAAATGCGTAATAATCAATCATTTAATGCAAACGCAACTTATTCAACTAATGGAGATTACAATAAAAAATATGGACTTTCTATTTCCGATCGTATGGATCAGAAAGCTATTTCTAATTTGTCCTATTCCAAAAGATGGCCTAAATCAAAAAATTCATTTAGTGCCAGTTTTTATTCAAATAATGATTTACTCATCTATGAAAAAACAAATCCCGAAAGCAGATTCTATGTAAATCCAACGCGATCAGGAACCCAAATAAATTTAGGAAATAAGCGATTCCCGAAAATTTCATTTAGGCGTGGCCAGAGTAATCTCTTTCCTACACTATCTGAACATAAGAAATGGTACAATACAATTGCATGGAACTACACATTAAACTATACAAACACGGAAAGAAGTTATTATAACTCAGTGGAAACTGATAATTCATTTAGTTGGGAAAGACATGATTCTGATAGTACTTTGAAAAAATATAATGAACAAAATAATGGATGGATCCATACATCAAGTATTAACGCACCTCAAAAAATATTTAAATACATATCAATAAATCCCAGCCTTAATCTCAAATCTGCCTGGGTTAATAAAACACAGGAAGGAATTTGGAACGGGACTTCTTTCGATAAAGAAGTAAAACCAGGTTTTGCTACAAGGACTACAGGATCATTTTCAATGAATGCAAATACACAAATCTATGGACTTATCGGTATACCGATAGGACCTTTGAAAGCTGTAAGGCATATAATTTCTCCTACCGTTGGTTATTCTTGGACACCTGATTTTTCTAAGCCTTTTTTTGGAAAGGACTTGGGGTATGTTGAAACAAAAATAGATCCAAATACATCAAAAAATATTTATCATGATAGGTTTGCAGGAACAATGGCTGGTAGCACACCGAAAACTGAGACAAAGTCAATGACTTTTAGCGTGAACAATGTTCTACAGGCAAAGATCAAGAAAGGAGAAGATGAAAAAAAAATTGATTTGCTAAGTTGGAGAATGAATTCAAGTTATAACTTTGCAGCAGACTCAATGCAATTAGCAAACCTTAGATCAAATATTCGTTCTAAATTAGCAAGGAAATTGAATCTTGATTTAAGCATGACACACGATTTTTATTCTTATAATGAAGAAACAAGAAAAAGAACAGGAAAATTGATTAAAAAACAAATGTTTAAGAATTCAGGTAGCATTATCTATCCAAGGTTAACAAACATGCGACTCTCCACCGGATTCCGCATTAAAAGTAAGAACTGGATAAATCCTTCTAGTGAAAAAAGTTTTGAAGAAGATACCACTTTTGTTGAAGATGATTTAGCAGGGCCTGGACTAAATAAAACAGAAGAAAAAATAAAAGGCAATCTAAAGAATAAAAACTTATGGAATTCAAATATTAGCTTAAGCTTTAGCTATTCGGCTTTAAACCCTTCTAATATATCAAAAACTTTCTGGGCCAATACAAATTCATCTTTTAACTTAACGAATAAATGGAAAGTATCTTATCGTGCAAGATTCAATTTATTAGAAAGGGATCTAGTCAGCCACTCTGTATCTATCTATCGAGACTTGCATTGTTGGGAGCTATCTTTGAATTGGACCCCTAATGGAATAGGGCAAGGAATTAATTTTAAACTAAATGTAAAATCTCCCACCCTTCAAGATTTAAAAATAGAAAAAAGAGGAGGCGTTTACTCAGGAGCAGGGTTTTAAAACTTCGATTGTACAAAATATTATGTTAGAGCAAATTCTATTAACAAAAAGTATAGTTTTATGATCTGTCCACAGTGCCATGCAGAATATCTAGGTCACATAAAAAGATGTGGAGACTGCAATACTAATTTAATTGAGGCAAGCAATATTGATTTACATATTGCGGAAATAAATTGGCATCCTCTGCCTATTATTGAAGGAAAGATCTATGCAGAAATGATAATAGATCTATTAAATCAAAGTTCTATCCCACATTATGTCAACATGGATTGGACGTCTTCAGCTTATTTAGTCGAGGCTGCAAGTTTACCAAACCAAATAATTAGAATTTTTGTCCCAAAAGAATATTTAAGAAAAGCCTCTTTATTCACAAATGCTATTATAGGTGAAAACAAATGATAAAGTTAAGAAGCCTCAAGGGCACATATGATATTTTACCAGGAGAATCCTATAAATGGCGTCATTTAGAAAATGCTATTCATGAAATATGCGCCCAATATGGATATCACGAGATTCGCACTCCTATTTTTGAGCAAAGTCAACTTTTTTCAAGAAGTGTTGGAGAAGAATCTGATATTGTTAGCAAAGAAATATATTCGTGGGAAGACAAAAGTAAGAGTTTTATTACATTAAGACCTGAACTAACAGCATCTGTAGTCCGAGCATTCATTCAGCATAACTTGGGGAGCCTTTCACCAATACATAGATTTTATTACATAGGCCCACTGTTTCGAAGAGAAAGGCCACAAAAAGGAAGGCAACGTCAATTTCACCAGTTCGGAATAGAGACTTTTGGTTCCAACTTAGCTGAACAAGATGCTGAAGTAATTGCCTTAGCTTGGCAAATACTATCGCATTTTGGTTTAGAAGAAAAAATGAAATTACAATTAAATAGTATTGGAACCAATATTTGCAGATCAGCATATCGTAAAGCTTTAAAAAAGTTTTTAAAACCATATTTTGGAGAATTGTCGGAAGCAAGTAGAAAACGTTTTAATACTAACCCTCTTAGAATTTTAGATACAAAAAATGAAAAAGAACTATCTATTTTAAAAAACGGACCACGAATAAGTGATTATTATACTGATGAGGACAAAGAGCATTTTAATGAACTGAAAACTTATCTTGATGCTTTGAATATTCCCTTCAGCATTAATGTTAGATTGGTAAGAGGGTTAGATTATTACACAAAAACTGTTTTTGAAATAACCTCTGATGAGCTTGGTGCTCAAGATGCATTATTGGGCGGTGGTAGATATGATGCTCTTGTTCAAAATTTGGGAGGTAAACCAACACCTGGAATCGGTTTTGCAGCCGGGATAGAGCGGATTTTACTATTACTCAATGAAAAGGATATTAAATTATCTAATCCAGCCCCTGATATATATCTTATTTGCCTTGAAAAAGAGGGAATACCAATTTCACTAAACATAACAAAAAGGCTACGATTAAGAGGTTACAAAATTATTTCAGATACTCTTAGAAGGAGTATGAAAGCACAAATACGAGAGGCAAATAAAGTAGGGGCTCGCTGTATACTAATTTTGGGAAAAAATGAATTGCTAAGTAAAAGCATAATGTTCAAGAATTTAGAAAATGGTAAACAGGAAAAAATTAAACAAAAAAACATAATTGATTTTTTTGATAACCTCGCAAATTAAATTTTGATAATATTTACTCGTCTATATATGTATGAAAAATCACTTACAATCCAGAAAAGTTTTTGATTCAGATGAAAAATAAGCCATTACTCATTGTAGAATCACCAACAAAGGTAAAAACAATTCAACAATATCTTGGAAAAGATTATGATGTGATTTCTTGCGTAGGCCATGTGAAGGACCTCCCAAGAAGCGAATTGGGAATTGACATTGAAAACGATTTTAAAATTGCACTCAAAGTACTTCCTGAAAAAAATAAATTTATAAAAGAGTTAAGAAAAAAATCAAAAACAGCTGAAAGAGTTATGATTGCAACTGACCCTGATAGGGAAGGTGAAGCGATTGCAGCGCATCTAGCAAGCGAAGTCCCTGAAGAAAAACTGGAGAGAGTCCAATTTACAGAAATTACCAAACGAGGAATTGAAGAAGGTATCAAAAGAGTTAGAGATATAAATCATAATCTTGTTTCAGCACAAACAGCTAGAAGAGTAATTGACAGATTAGTTGGATACAAGGTTTCACCCGTTTTGTGGGCAACACTTCAAAGTAATATGAAATTTGTCACCACTAATTTATCGGCTGGGAGAGTCCAATCTGCTGCAGTGAAGATTATTGTTGATCGAGATAGGTTAAGATCTAATTTTAAACGTACTAGATACTTTAACCTTCAAGCAAAATTATCTAAACCCGATAGTAAAACTGCTTTTTCTGCTAACCTTTTCAAATTAGATGGAAAAAGATTAGCAACAAGTAATGATTTTAATTCTGAAAATGGAAAACTACGGACAAAAGGTGCCATCTTATTGTCAGAAAATCATGCAAATTCACTTTTAAAACAACTTAACAACAACCAATGGAAGATAGTTGACGTAAATGAAAAACCAAGAACCTCTAATCCTAAACCCCCTTTCACAACCAGCACCCTCCAGCAAGAAGCTTCTAGAAAATTAAGAAGTTCTGCTCGGCAAACAATGATTAATGCACAAAAACTTTATGAAAATGGCTTTATTACTTACATGAGAACTGACTCCACTCATTTATCAGTTGAAGCAATAGAAGGAGCAAGAAAAGTTGTACAAAACAATTTTGGTAAAGAATTCTTGCCAAAAACACCAAAACAATACAAATCAAAAGTTAAAAATATTCAGGAAGCTCATGAAGCCATACGCCCTGCACACAAGAATTTTGAATCAATCGATAAAGTAAGGGATACACTTGGTCAAGAAAGTGCTATGTTATATGATCTTATATGGAAACGTACTGTTGCAAGTCAAATGAAATCTGCTAAGCTTAAACAGACATCTGTAATCATAAGTGTTAGAAATGCTGAGTTTAAAGCAACTGGTCAAGTAATTCTTTTTCCAGGATATATGAAGGTTTATGTTGAAGGAAAAGATAACCCAAATAAAGATTTAGCAGATAAAGAAAAGATATTACCAGATTTGGAAGAAAATGAAATTGTGAGTTGTAACTCACTTGAGACTATAGGACACAACACAAAACCCCCAGCTAGATACACAGAAGCTTCATTAGTAAAAGCACTTGAGAAAAATGGTATAGGTCGACCTTCTACCTTTGCGTCTATTATTGCAACAATTGTAAAGCGTGAATATGTGATCAGGAAAAGTGGAAAATTATCACCAACTTTCCTCGGTTTGGCCGTTACTCAATTATTAGAGAATCATTTTACAAATCTTGTAAATAAAGATTTTACTGCTGAAATGGAAAACAGACTTGATGAAATATCAAGAGGCGAACAAAAATCTATTCCATTTATGAATAATTTTTACCATGGTAGCAAACATTTCCTAGGACTTGAAAATATGCTAAAAGAAAAAGTGGATATACCGCTAGCATGCACAATACCTCTTCCTATTGAAGTAGATGAAGACATTGAAGGTAGGATCGGTAGATTTGGCCCTTATCTAAGAAAAGGAGATGACACTCGATCAGTACCAGAAGGAATATTTATAGGAGATTTAACTTCAGAAAAAATTGAAGAAATTTTCCAAACAGAAACTAAAGAAGATGAACCCATTGGATCTGACCCTGAATCAGGAGAATCCATATGGTTGAAAAAGGGTCCATACGGATATTATGTGCAAATTGGCGATACAAAAAAACGTAAAGGAATACCAAAAGAGTTTTTATTATCTGATGTGAATTTAGATTACGCACTAAAACTACTTTCTCTTCCTAGAGAAGTAGGTAAACATCCAGAGAGCGGTGAAATTATTTCTGCAGATTATGGTCGCTTTGGACCCTATTTAAAATGTGGAAAAATGAATGCCTCTCTTAGAGGTGAAGAGACACCTTTGGACATTGAATTGCCCAAAGCCCTTGAGTTACTAAAAAATAGAAATAAAAGAAGTGCTGAGCTTCGTAACCTTGGTCCCCATCCTGATACAGGAGAAGACTTATTAATAAAAGATGGAAGATATGGCCCATACATTAGCGATGGTAAATTTAACGTTGCATTAAAAGGTGATTTGACAACTCAGAACGTCACTTTAGAGCAAGCAGTTGATTTAATAAATCAAAAAAGATTGTCAAAGCCCAAAAAAAGAAAAAAACGAAAAAAGAAAAAATAGCTTTTACAATGAAAAATACGATTGAAAAAATAGTATCACTATGTAAAAGAAGAGGATTTATTTATCAAAGTTCAGATATATATGGTGGTTTTTCTGCTGTGTATGATTATGGCCCCCTCGGTGTGGAACTAAAAAATAATATTTCCAAGCTATGGTGGGAAAATATGACTTTATTAAATGAAAATATTGTAGGGCTTGATAGTGGAATACTAATGCATCCTAAAATATGGGAAGCTTCAGGACATATTGACGCATTTAATGATCCTTTAGTGGATTGTAAACAATGTAAGTCTAGATACCGAGCTGATGAAATTTCAGAAGTCTTCCAATCAATTGATTGGAAGACTATAAAATGTCCAAACTGTGGAGCTACGGATTGTTTCACAGAACCTAGACAATTCAACTTAATGTTTAAAACTAGTGTAGGCCCCATTGCAGAGTCTGGAACTGAAGCATATCTTAGACCCGAAACTGCTCAAGGTATTTATGTTAATTACTTAAATGTTCAAGGTGCTATGAGATTAAAAATCCCTTTTGGCATAGCGCAAATAGGCAAGGCGTTTAGAAATGAAATTATTGCACGAAATTTTATATTCCGAACTAGAGAATTTGAACAAATGGAGATGCAATATTTTGTTAAACCAGATGCTGATAATGACGCTATGAAACATTGGAAAGAAACTAGATTCCAATTTTATACGAAATATTTATATCTTAATAAATCAAAAATCAGATTTCATAAACACGGAGATGGAGAGTTGGCTCATTATGCAAAGGAAGCGTGGGACATAGAGTATGAATTCCCATTTGGATGGTCAGAAATAGAAGGTATTCATAATAGAACAGATTATGATCTTATTCGCCATCAAGAATTTTCTGGAAAAAATCTTTTATATTTTGACCAAGTCAATAATGAGCGATTCCTACCATACATAATTGAAACTTCTGCTGGACTAAATAGGATGCTTCTAACTGTACTAGCTGATTCTTACTGGGAAGATGAAGAAAACAATAGATTAGTTATGAAACTACATCCTAGACTTGCTCCTATAAAAGCTGTTATATGCCCTCTTACTAAAAAAGATGGCCTTCCAGAGAAAGCTCGTCAAATTATGAATATGCTTAAGCATAATTTTAAAATAATTTACGATCAGCAAGGATCCATTGGTAAACGATACTATCGACAGGATGAAGCAGGAACACCCTTCGGAATCACAGTAGACCATCAATCTCTTCAAGATGAAACAGTAACGATACGATATCGTGACTCTCAGAAACAAGATCGCTTATCTATAAACCAGATTAAGCCTTTGATAGAAGATAGCATAAAATAGAGTTAGTATTTTTTATATATCTCCCCGCTAAAATATTGATTCCCAATTATTCTTTCTAAATTTTTGCTTTGTTCTGCTACCTTTCTACAGTCAATTCCAGTCTGGTAACCCATATTTTCTAATAATAAAACTGCGTCTTCTGTAGCTAGATTTCCTTTTGCATTCTCTAAAAAAGGTGTACCGCCAATGCCTCCCAAAGATGTATCTATCTCCTTGATCCCAAATTGGAGAGCACAACGAAGATTTTTCAAACTGTTATTGTAAGTATTATGTAAATGTAAGCATATATTAATTTTGGGGAAATTATTATAGATCAGCTCTAATAATTGGGATATGGTATCAGGCATTGCCACCCCGGCTGTATCGCAGAGTGAAATTCTATCTACCCCTTTATTTAAAACAGATGAGATAATCTTTATAATCGGAGCTGACTTTATTTTTGTATTTAAAGACGTTCCCCATACGCATTGTAAGCCTGCTCGAATATTTAATTTGTTTTCTGTCCCTATTTGAATCACTTTTTCTAATCTTTTTTTAGCTTTTTTGTTGTCGAGTCCAAGGTTTTTTTGATTATATGTTTCACTTAATGAAATAGAAGTCTCAATTTTTTTTATACCTGAAGTTATAGCTCTTTCTATGCCCCTTTGATTGAATACAAGAGCACTATAATCTATGTTTTTCTTAAAATTAAGTCTACGTATTAATTCTTCAGATTCAGACATCTGTGGAACTTTTTTTGGATTAACAAAACTTGTGATCTGAATGTTTTTTATTCCTGCATCTATTAAACCATTTACTATTGAAATTCTATCCTTGACTGGAACATATCTCTCCACTACCTGCAAACCATCTCGGAGTCCCGTTTCTAATAAATTTATTTTTTTGGACTTTGACAACTCCAATATGCTCCTAATAATTTTGTTTTATTTTTTATCAAAAATTTTTAATAAAGAAATATCTCAAGTTTATAAAATCTATAATCTTAAATTTTAATATTAACTTCTTCAATTAAGAAAAAGATATAAAACATTTAAATATAAAATCATGAAGATTAAAAATTATATTAGAATTTGCTACTTAATTATAATTTTCCAAAATTTTATAATTGGTGCAAACTCAAATCCTGAGTATGGACGAAGTGGGATGGTCGTTTCCACAAGTAATCAAGCATCCCAGGCTGGAATTGAAATTCTCAAAAAAGGAGGAAATGCAATTGATGCTGCTGTTGCAGTTGGATTTGCTTTAGCTGTTACGTCATCTGGTAATGGTAATATTGGGGGAGGCGGTTTTCTTGTTGCTGCATTTTCTGACGGCACATCAATTTCGCTTGACCATAGAGAAAAGGCACCTTTAAATGCCCATTCGGATATGTTTTTAAATGATAGCGGATCCGTCATTCCTGGAATGTCCCTATTTTCAAGAGCTAGCAGTGGTGTTCCTGGCACGGTTGATGGTCTAATTCGAGCCCTTGAAGATCATGGATCTGGAAAAATATCCCTAAGAGAAGTCTTAAATCCTGCAATATATCTTGCTGAACGTGGTTTTAAACTTTCTTATTTTGAAGCAAACAGATTAAATGCATATAAAGATTTTTTTAAAAGAAATAAAGCTGCATCAAAAATATTTATAAGAATTGATGGCAAACCTTGGGAAAAAGGTCAAAAACTAATCCAGAAAGATTTAGCTAAAACTTTAAAAAGAATAGCAAGGTATGGTCGAGATGGTTTTTATAGTGGTCCTGTTGCTCAATTGATCGTGGAAGAAATGAAGAGAGGTAATGGTCTAATAACCGAGAAAGATCTTATGAGTTATAAATCAAGGTACAGAGATCCCGTTTTAGGTACATACAAGGGACATGATATTATTTCTATGGGCCCGCCAAGCTCAGGTGGTACGCTATTAATAAATATGTTGAACATGTTAGAAAACTACCCCTTGGATACTTTAGGATGGAATTCTTCAAATTACATCCACCTAATGACTGAAGTACAAAGAAGAGCTTATGCAGATAGAGCAGAACACATGGGGGACCCTGATTTTTGGGATGTTCCAATTTCTATGCTTACTTCTAAAGGTTACGCGAAAAAAAGAATAAAAAATATTGATCTAAATAAAGCCACGCTAAGCAATACTATATCTGCATCAAAAAAAGAGATGTATGAATCCACTGAAACTACACACTATTCAGTTGTAGATCGTTGGGGAAATGCTGTTAGTGTGACCACTACCATAAACCTGAATTATGGAAATGGATGTGTTGTAGATGGAGCTGGTTTTTTTTTAAATAATGAAATGGATGACTTTTCATCAAAACCAGGCATCCCCAATGCATTTGGATTGATTGGTAATGAAGCAAATTCAGTTGAACCTAATAAAAGGCCACTTTCCTCAATGACTCCTACAATTGTACTCAAAAATAATAAACCCTTTTTGGTGATTGGTTCTCCAGGTGGGTCAACTATTATTACCACTACTCTGCAAACCATACTTAATGTAGTGGATCATGGTATGGATATCAAAGAGGCTGTTTGTGCTCCAAGATTTCATTCTCAATGGCTACCTGATGTAGTTCAATATGAACCAAAATCATTGATAAAAGACATAAAAAAAGCTCTTGAAATAAAGGGCCATAAGTTAGTGAAAAGAGGTGGTTATATTGGAGAAGCTAATGGAATCATGATTTTAGAGCAAGGTTATTTTGGTGGAGGCGACTGCAGAGGAGAGACTTCAGCTATAGGTTATTGAGTGTACAGAATTTTATCAATAATATTTAAATATATAGATGGCCCTACCAATAAAGCCCTCTCATCCATGTTGAAATGAGAACAATGATGAGGCGTCTCAAATAATTTTTGTTTATTGGGGGCAGATCCTACAAAAAAGAAACATCCTGGAACTTTCTGTAAATAATAAGAAAAATCTTCCCCACCCATTGATAGGTATGGACTCCCAGCTTTATCGCCAACTACTTTTTTTGCTGCCTCTAAAACTGTTTCACTCTGACTTTTATGGTTAATTGTGGGCGGATAACCATCTTTGTAGTCTAAATCAATATCAGCATTATAAGTGTTTGCGATACCTCTTATGATTTCCTTCATCCTCGACTTTATTAATATCCTGTTTTGTTCTGAATATGCTCTGGTGGTTCCTGAAAGGTTTACCTCATCAGCAATAATATTAAAATTATGACCTCCATTTATTTTACCTACAGTAACTACTGTAGAGTCCAAGGGATTTGTATTTCTGCTAACAATTGTTTGCAGAGCCTGTATTAATTGAGAGGCTATAATTATTGCATCAACAGTTCCTTGGGGCGCTGCTCCATGCCCCCCAACACCCTTAATTTTTATATCAAACATGTCTGCAGATGCCATAACCGGTCCTGATTTTACACCAACTTCACCAAAGGGTTGATAATTCCATACATGGATACCATATATTTCATCTATTCCCTCCAAACATCCGTCTTCTATCATATACCTAGCACCACCCTTTCCCTCCTCTGCTGGTTGAAATATAAACCGAATAGTGCCTTTATATTGATTATTTTTTTGGCTCATGATTTTAGCAGTTGCTAAAAGCATAGCTACATGACCATCATGTCCGCAAGCATGCATGACACCATTATTTTTAGATGCGAATGACAAACCGCTTGTCTCTTGTATAGGTAGAGCATCCATATCAGCGCGAAATCCAATAACTGGTCCATCTCCAAATGTCAGATCAGCAGTGACACCTGTTTTTCCAACTTTGGTTTTTGGTTTAAATCCCATAGATTTTAATTCAGAGGTAATTTTTTTTGCAGTATTAAACTCTTTGAAACTAAGCTCTGGATTTTGGTGGAAGTAGCGTCTCCAACTTATTATTTGATCTTTAATTATTTTTACTTCATTTCGTATATTCATTCTTTGATACCTTTTATTATACCAGATAATATTTTTATTAGTTTTGTTTTAGATTTAGATGCAACCTCTATAACCTCTTCATGAGATAAAATACTTTTATTAATACCAGCAGCATAGTTTGTAAGCAATGCTAATGAAAGTACATCCAAACCTTGCTCTTTTGCCTCTTCAATTTCAGGTAACGTACTCATTCCAACTGCACTTCCATTATATAATTTGAAATAATTGATTTCTTCTGGAGTTTCATATGATGGTCCTAAAACCCAACAATAATTTCCAAATGTTACTTTTATTTCATTTTCTATCGCAACTTTTTCTGATAATTTTATTAATTTTTTGGAGTGATAATTATTACCTTTAATTAATTTTAAATTTTGATAATGATTTTGAAAGGTACAATCCATATGACCTTTTATGATCATCAAAGTCCCTGGTTTATTTTCTATTTTCAAGCTCCCTGAAGAATTTGTGATAATCAGGTTTTGAACCCCGCATTTTTTTAAAACTCTGACTGCAAACGTAACTCTCTTTCTATCGTATCCTTCATAGCAATGTACTCTTCCATTTGCTATGATAATCTCTTTGCCAAATACTTTTCCTATAACTAACTCCCCAGTATGTCCCTCTACATTCGGTATCGGATAATATGGAATTTCTGAGTAGTCTAAGTATTTTCTATCAGTCAACACCTCAGCATATTCTCCTAGTCCAGATCCTAGTATTATTGCTGTTTTACCAGAGAATGAGGTGTTTTTTAAAATAAAATTAGACGCTATTTGTTCTATATCCATGTCCATCATTTTACATTTGTTGCTAGCTGACCACATCCTGCATCAATATCCTGTCCTTTGCTCCAGCGAACAGTGACAGGGAAAGGTGCATTTAATAAAGGGTTTAAAAAGTCTTTAATAAGTTTTTTTTCTGGTCGTTTATAGATACTATTTATTTCATTATAAGGAATAATATTCAAATTGCATTTAACTGAAGATAATATTTTTCTTAACTTAATAGAATCTTTTTGGCAATCATTAATACCTGAAATAAGTACGTATTCAATAGTAATTCGCCTGCGAGTTTTAATAGTATAATCTTTGATTGCGCTTAATAAGTTGCTTAATGTATGATTTTTTGTTATTGGCATAATTTTTAATCTCTGATTTTGATTTGTACTATTTAAACTAACGGCCAATCTATATGGGTGCTTCTCTGAAGTATATTTTTTTATTTTCCCTATTATCCCTGCAGTTGAAATTGTAATCCTTCGTGCTCCAAGATTAACACCTTTTACATGGTTAAGAAGCCTTGCTGCAGCAATAGAATTTTCATAGTTAAGGAATGGCTCTCCCATTCCCATAAAGACTACATTAGTAATTTTAGTAGCAGATATTTTTGCTAATTGGAGATACTGATCAATAATCTCTCCCGTTGATAAATTCTGGATAAACCCCATCTTAGCAGTGGCACAAAATTCACAATCTACAGCACAACCA
>CETP01210951.1_pt1 | contig 18609 bp, 15 predicted proteins | sample 531311 | NCBI WGS metagenome assembly CETP01 (sample SAMEA2622657, study PRJEB7988) | marine metagenome | biome: marine biome (ENVO:00000447); feature: surface water layer (ENVO:00002042); material: "saline water (ENVO:00002010), including plankton (ENVO:xxxxxxxx)" | depth 5 m | reverse complement strand
CCAACAGATACCCAAGAGCAAGAATCTCCAAATGAAGAAACTTCTCCTGAAGAAGGTGCTCCTGAAGAAGGTGCTCCTGAAGAAGGTATGCCTGAAGAAGGTATTCCTGAAGATGATATGCCTGAAGATGATATGCCTCAAGAAGGTGCTCCTGAAGAAGGTGATGACATGCCAACTGAAACAGATGATTCAGAGATAAACGAAGATCAACCAGTTAAATTCAAAGAAGAATATAAAATTAGCGCATCTCTTGCATTACCAATCTATACAGGATCAAACCTTGAATACAGATTTGATAATGGAATTGGATTTAATTTTGGATTGACAACCCCTTTCACATTCAATCTTATGAATAAAGATATTAATCTTTCAGCATTTTTTGCTATGAATAGCCTTACAGCTAATGACGAATCATCATCTCAGGGAACATCTGATTACTCTCCGATGTTGATTGGTTTAAACTTAAATACCGATCTTTCAATTTTAGATTTTTCGTTTGGTACTGGTTTATCTATGGCTTCGGGTGATGTTGTTTCAAATGAAGACTATAGCATGACTACTTTATTCATGAGCCTTGGTTTAGGATACACCTTTCCATTTGAAAAATTTGATTTCGTTCCTGAACAATTTAAAGGTATGAGCTTATCAGTAGGAAGTAATTTGGTAATGATTATGGGTGCTCCTGATGATACAGGGGATTCTAGTAATCTAATCAATTTGGGAATGTCATTGGGATATCCAATATTTTTTTAGAAGTAGTAATATTTTAAATAATTGAATAAAAATACCCAATTAATAGATTGGGTATTTTTATTATTCAATGATTTAAAAATTTTTTCATATTTAATAGTTTTTCATAAATCAAAAAAATAATTAATTGAAGTTGAAAAATTTAATCCATGATTATCGATAAATGTATTATGCCAATATGATATTTTAGTATTTAAGTTTATCTTTTGATATTTATTTGATTTAATCTCTAAGATAAAACCTGACATGATTTTTTTATCTCCAAATGGGAATTCCTCTTTATAGCCTTCATCTACATCATAATCTAAATAATCTGTATTAAATTCAGAAAATAGCGCTTCTTCACCTTTTTCAATATATATGCTTCCAGCTGATAAAGAAAAAATATTATTTATAAATGTCATACTACTTTCAATTTTCCAGAAATTATTTCCTAAAATATGTCCAATAGGAAAATTTTTATAAATCATTTTCTCATATTCATAAACTGGAGCATTGAATGTTCTGTTAGAAATGAGAGTAAAATTAAAGTTATATTTTATATTAGTATTAATATTCCTCATAAAATCGAACATAAAACCAATTTCTGCCGGTTCAAGGTCCATTGAATTGTTTTTTTCAATTTGTATATCATCCAGTACTAATTCTAAGAAAAAGGAATTTTTATTCATTTCGTAAAGAATATCTAAAGATAAAACTGTATTTAAATTAAATTTATTATTTAATTGATATACATAAAGCAAATTGAATGGATTAAATAATGGAAAATGAATATTTTGATTCTCTCCACCATAAATAGCTAATTCATTTAATGCTATATAACCATTATTAAATTTATACTTAATGCGATGTCCATTAAGATGCCTTCTATATGTATGATTAAAATCATTAATACTTGAAGTCATGTCATTTAAGTGTAAATAATAAGAAGAAATTGATAGATTATTTTTAAAAACAGAGAATACAAGCTTATCATAGGGATATCCATTTGTATTAAATACTATTCTATCCTTCAAATCTTTACCCATAGAAAAATAATCTCTACCTATTTTAAATCTTAAATTCTTAGATGAATATTTAATATAAGAACTCTCTAGGTCACCACTTAGACCTAGAAACTCATCATTAAAATACTTAGAATTCTCATAAACTGGCTCAAACTTCTTATTTTCTAAATATGCGGATAGACCAAATTCCCATTTCTCATCAAATGCCTGATTCATTTGATATTTAAGATAGAAACTATTGTCTTTAAATTTTTGTGAATAGTGAACAATTGTATTATATCTATGATCTAGAGATATTAATAAATTTTGGCTTTTATGGTTTTCATCTATTGAGCCGTAGATAATTTTTGAAAAAATAATAATTAAAAATAAATATTTTTTCATTTATAATATTTCCACATACTACTAATAATCTGTTCTAATGAAGATTCTTTGGGAAACCATTGTAATTTTTTTTCTGCTTCAATATAATTAGAAATTAGAATTTCTGGATCACCTTGTCTTCTATTTGAAAATTTAAAGGGTATAGGTTGGTTAGTTATTTTTTTTGCAGTTTCAATAACATCTAGAACTGAATATCCTTTATTTGTAGATAAATTTATACTACAACTTTCACCAGAATCTATATATTCTAAAGCTTTTATATGAGCATTAGCAAGATCAACTACATTTATATAATCTCTAATACAAGTACCATCAATCGTATTATAGTCATTTCCAAAGACCTCCAACTCTAGTCTAGTTTTATTGGCCACCTCCAAAACAATAGGAATTAAGTTTTGAGGGTTTACTTCTAAAAATTTTATTAAATTCTTCTTTGTAGTATATCCAGCTGCATTAAAATATCTAAGTGCTACATATTTAATACCTTCAATTTGATTCATCCATGATAAATAATTTTCAATACTTAGTTTAGTGAATCCGTAATGATTTATTGGGGATGTTGGATGCTTTTCATCAATAGGACTATAGATTGGCTCGCCGTAAACTGCAGCAGTTGATGAAAAAATTATTTTTTTTACATTATATGAAGCAGCCATTGAAATTAAATTCATTGAACCAATTATATTATTTTCAGTGTATCTAAACGATTGTATCATCGATTCACCAGCTGCTTTTAAAGCAGCCATATGAATGACGGCATCAAAATCATACGCATTAAAGGTATTTTCTAGCTCTACTTTATTTAAAATATCTCCTCTGACAAAAATTGCTTCTTCATTTAAATTTTCTTTGAATCCGGTATTTAAATTATCAAATACAACTACATCATGCTTTTTTTCACACAATAAGTCTACTATATGTGCACCTATATATCCTGCACCTCCTACAACGAGTACATTCATATTAATTTAACCATACTATTTTTTTTCATCTTCTACTACAGCTCTTCCTTTTAATTCTTCCCAATCTTTTTCTGGCCTTACCATTAAATTAGTATTTATAGCAGATAGCAATACATTAGCAGGAATATCTAGTTTTTTACATATATGAGCTAAAGCATTAATATCTTTAGGAAAACAGCTTCCACCAAAGCCTAATTTCCCATCAGGTCCTGGGACCGCCCAATGGGATTTACCAAGCCTATCATCATATATTGCATATTCAACAACTTTATCATAATCAATATCGAGATTATCACAAATAATTTTCATCTCATTAGCGAATGATACCTTTGTAGCTAAAAAAGTATTTGTAAAATATTTAACCATTTCAGCAGTAGTAGAAGCTGTTTTCACTATAGTAGCATCCGGAAATACTAATGAATATACTTGCCTTAATGTAGTAGTAGCTTCTCTTTCTCCACCTAATATTATTCTATTCTGATTTTTAAAATCATCAATGAAATTTGCTTCAGTTAGAAACTCTGGATTAAATATAACAGATATTTTTTTATATTTTTGATTAAAGTTTCTTGTGGTCCCTGGTGGAACAGTAGACTTAATTGCTACTATTTTTCCTTTTTCATTATCATTAACAATTCCATCAATATCATTAATTACATCTGAAACAATTTCAGTGTTACAGCTTCCATTGTTATTCATGGGCGTAGGAACACATACAAATATTACATCTGATGAATCGACCAAGTCTTTTAATGTTTGACAAGAACACTTGCCGTTTAAATCAAACGTATTTACTTTGTAGTATTTTTCAAATATTGTTCTAACTGCTGTACCTACATAACCCTGCCCTATTATTCCAATTCTCATAAATTAGTCCTTTTTTTAATGTCCCCTATTCTTACCAAATAACATATTTACTATGGTTAAAAAACAAATCTTTATATCATTCATTAAAGACCATGTTTCAATATATTTGATATCATAATTAATTCTTTTCTGCATTAATTCCATATCTTCTGTTCCACCTCTATATCCATTTATTGCTGCAAGCCCAGTTATTCCTGGCCTAACCCAATGACGTAATCTATATTTACTTAATTCTTTAGCTAACATCTTATCTTCCAATATCATATGTGGCCTTGGGCCAACAACACTCATACTGCCAAGCAAAACATTTATGAATTGAGGGAATTCATCTAAATTTGTTTGTCTTAAAAATTTACCAAAGGGATAAACTCTTTTATCATTTTTTGTCGTAACATCATCTATTGAATCTGATTTTTTAATATGCATAGTTCTAAACTTTATACAATAAAATGATAGACCGTCTTTACCTATCCTGTTTTGAATGAAGAAAACTGGGCCTTTACTTGTAAATTTAATTATTAATCCTATAATGATATATGACCACCAGAAAATCGTCAATAAAAATATTGATGAAAAAATAAAATCAAATAACCTTTTATTAATTTGATTATAAGCTTGCTTTAATGGCTCTTTTCTATATTGTAATAAATACAAAGAGCCAAAATTTGTAATCTTTTCTGACATCCTATGATTAAAATCAATATTAGATTCCATTAACTGAAATATTTGGAGCCCTCTATTTTCTGCTTCAATCAAAATTTCTTCTAAATCTTTATCATTTAATAACCCATAATCCAAAATTAAATAATCACCTAATTTCGATTTCTTTAAAAAATCAATATAATTAGAATTACAGCTATCATCTTCAATAGAAAAATTATTCAAATCATAACCCGAAATATTTATTCCAGACCATGGATTTTTGTTAAACCATTTTTTTAGATAATCCTGAATAGAACTATCAGTAATAGCGTATAAGGTGATAGAATTATAACCAGTTGCTCTCAATTTCCTTACCAAGAATATCCTTATTATTCTAAAAATAAGTAAAAGGAAAAATTGAATTATTAAAAAATAAATTACAAATAAACGTGAAATAGCATCAAAATTTGAAAAAATAACAAATAGAGAAATTAAAAATCCAAAATATATTTGAGGATAAAAAAAATATTTCCATAGTTGATTATTACTTTTTCTATGAGGAATATGTTGCATATTTAAAATAATAGCAATCAACAACCAAGATATCAATGAGAAAAATAATATATCTTTATAAACAAAATAATTGGTTACTTTTGAAGGATTATAAATGTCAAGGTTTGGAAATCGAACTAAAATAGAGATTATAAAAGCAAAAAGGATGCAAAATAAATCAAAAAGGTGAAAAAGTGGTTTTATAACAAAATTATATATTGAAAGGTTCATAACTTAACTTTTTAGTAGCATTCTGTAAGTATCTAAATATTTCTCTTTTTCAATTCCCCAATGCAAATCTTTAAGAACTCTTTTTTTACCAAAGTTCGACATCAATTCTCTTTTATCTTTATTATTAATCAATTCAAAAATTTTAATTGCAAAATCATTTATATCATTCCTAGCTGCATACAAGGATGCATCTTGAGCCGAAACTCTTCCTTCTGTAAGATCATACTGAACAATAGGTTTCCCAAGGGCCATATATTCCATAATTTTATTCATTGTTGACTTATCATTCATTTCGTTATAAATGTCTGGATTAACACATAAATCGCAAGTGTTTAATATATTTAGCATTTTTGAATCAGGAATTCTTCCGGTAAATGTTACAAAACTGTCTAAATTTAATTTTTTGCACATCTTCTCCATAACCAATCTTACAGGCCCATCACCAATTATATAACAATGAAAATCATGATAGTTGAATTTATCAACAAGAATCTTTAAAGCTTTTAACAGATGGTCAATTCCTTCTTGCTGTCCTATTACTCCAATATAACCTATTGTAATCAATTTATTTTTTTTCAATTCTATTTTTGGAGCTTGAATTTTTAGTCTACTTAAATCTGGACCACTCCTAACTACATAAACATCAGTGGGTTTCATTAAACCTCTTTCAATTGCAATTTTTTTATAAGATTCATTTGTAGCAATAGATATATCAGCGCAACTAAATGTTTGTCTTTCAAAAAACTTTAAAAGTTTATAAAAAACATCTTCTTTTTCAAACTTAGCCAAATATAATTCTGGGTTTATGTCATGATGATCAAAGACAAATTTGACACCCATTTTTATATATTTTTTTACGTTCAAATAAATTAAATCAGGAGGGTTGCATGCTTGAATAACATCAAATCCATTTTGTTCTATCCAAATTTTTCTTAATAATTTCCTTTGATAAAATAAAGAATAGCTATATTCAAACAAGTATCCAATAGCTCCATTTGCTTCTATTGGTAAAAAATGGCGATAAATATGAATATCATTTATTTTTTCATATTCTAATTCATAGCCCTTGCCAATTGGGCAAATTATAAAAACCTCAGCACCTGCTTCTTTCAAAGCATTAGATTCTTGCCAAACTCGCCTATCGAATGGTAGAGGTAAATTCTCTACAATAATAACTATTTTTTTACCAATTAATTCCAATATAATTTTCTTTGCTTTGAAGGCTACTATCTATTTTAACTAAATCTACAATAAACTTATTATATTTTTTTAGATAGTTTGTATATAATTTATCATTATTACCAATTACAATTAATTCAGATGATTTTATTACTCTTTCAATACTTTTATCTAAAATTGTTTTGATATGAGGAATGTGAGAATCAATATATTCTTTATTCGTCCCAGTCAATATTGCGGAGCTAACATTTCTATCATAAGCATGTACCTTATATCCTTTACCAATAAGTAATTCTAATAATATAACATTTGGACTATTTCTTAAATCATCAGTTCCAGATTTAAAGCTAATACCTAAATATCCTATTTTTTTTATTTTTATATCTTTAATAATATTAAATGCTCTCTGGATTTGAAAAGTATTAGATTCTTCAATAGAATTTATGATTGGAGTGCTTAAATATTTGTCATAAGCTATTGTTTTTAAAGCCTTTAAATCTTTAGGTAGGCATGACCCTCCATATGCAAAACCAGGTTTTAAATAGTATGGAGATATATTTAGATCTTTATCCTTTATAAAAATTTCCATTAACTTATGACTATCAACATCTAAGCTCTTGCAAATATTTCCTATTTCATTAGCAAAACCGACCTTTAGAGCATGGAAACTATTATTTACATACTTTAATAATTCTGCAACCCTAACATCAACAATAATTACTTCAGCATTTATATCATTGTACATTTTTGAGATAATTTTGGATGCCTTTTTATTTTCAGATCCAATTAAAATAAACGGAGGATTCTTGTAATCTTCGACAGCCGTACCTTCTCTTAAAAACTCCGGATTGCTAAGAACATAGTAATCTTTTCCCATTTTTTTTCCAGAATGTTTAGAAATGATATTAGAAATCTCATTACATTGTCCAGGCATTATTGTACTTCGTATCGCAATCGTATGAAAACTTTTTTTACTTTTTAATGCTCTTCCAATATCTTCTGCTACAGAATATAATGCTGAAAAATCTAAATGTCCTTTTTTTGAACTTGGGGTTCCTACGCAAATAATTGATACATCAGTATTTTGGACTGCTTCAATAGAATTAGTTGTAGCTTCAATATTTTTAAGATTTCTTTGATTGAAGATGATATCACCAATGTCTTTTTCAATAATAGTTGGATTCCCTGAATTGATTTGAGAAACTTTCTTTTTATTCAAATCCACACCTATGATTTGATGACCACTAGATGCAAGACATCCAACACTTACACAACCTACATACCCTAAACCAAAAACTGAAATTTTCATTTTTACCTCAACTTAAACTAAATTTATCTTAATCTTTGTTTGAATGTTAACAGACTCAGATATCATTTTGCTACAATAAATTACTGGAGATTTAACTTTTTTATTAAATTTGGGTGAATACCAACCCAAAATTGGATTTGTACTACCGATTACAATATTGCTATCTAAGGAACCTTCTAGTGTAAAATCTAAACTTATATCTTTATTAAAACCTACAGAAACTCTATTATTACTTAATTCACCAATCTCAACTTTTGGATGAAGGTGAAAAGGCAAATCAATAAAATGTTGTTGTTGATCTAAAATAGTTATTCTATCAATTATTAAAATCTCTAACTTATTTTTATCAAAATAAAAATCTCTAAAATGTTTAACATTATTTTTTCTATATCCATCATGAGTTGCACTTATAAAGTCTAAGTTATCAGTTATATAAGAATCTAAAATACTAGTTTGATAGTGATGTGACCACATTGTTGGTCCAGATATTTGTGCTTGATTGCAATTATCTATTCTTAATGTATTATGAGATAATGTCCCTATAAAATACTTACGGAAATCAGGATTTGAATGATACGTAAATGTTCCAGATTCAACAATAATAGGGTTGCCGTTAATATTAAGTACAAAAGAAAGAGCATCTGCATGTCCATGAGCAGCTATTGAAAGATACCCTAAGTTAGATGCATTAAAATGAAGATAAATTTCTTTTTTATTAACAATAGTTTTTGATATAAAATGACCTTCTTGATCATAAAATTTTGATTTACTTGATGAGGGAACTAATTCTAATTCAGAATATATCTTCTCTCCTTTTACTCCAAATAATAATAAATTTTTAAAATCAATAGGACCAGCTTTAGTTTTATAATTCGAGTTTTTAAATAAAATAGCTCCAGAGATTAGTAATGATTTAAAATTATTAATATTATTATCATTATCAAGCAGGTAGCAGAAGCCATCATCTTGATCTCCGTATGAAGGATCATTGCACTTAATATCAGTTAGGTGGTATATATAATCAAATATAGATTCAAGTTTAACTATAAAACTTTTAGAAAATTTATTGGAAGTCTTAACTCCAACTAACCAACAAAGCAAAAGAAAATCAGTAATAAAAGGAATGTACTTTGAAGCCTCTTCAAGATTTATTCCATTTTTAGAATGTTGACTATCAATTTCTATCTCTAAACCTTGCTTGGCATATAAATTCCATTGGTCACTCTTATCAAACTTCCATAGGGAAGTTGCTACAAATAACCCTGCATATTCTGATATGAGATGATTATTTGCTGAAGAGAATTTTGAGGGATTATTATAAGAATATTTACAGTGCATATATATTAGAGGGATCCAAGTTTTATCTACAAATTCTTTGAACACATTATTAGATTTCATCTCTTTTTTTATATCCAAAATGCTCCAACACCAAAACCAAGAAATTAACCTAAGATTTACTTCAATATTGCTATGCCAATTAATACCGATTAAATATGGATTACTTGTCTTCCAAGATTCTAAAATTTCCATAAATAGATTAAGATATTTTTTGTCATCTGTACTTATATATTCAAATAATATTGAAGGCAAAAACTGTAACCTATTAATTTCCCAAACAAATTTAGCATTCCCTAATTCATCTGATCTTATATTTATATCTTTTCCATATTTATTAGGGAAAGTTTTATTATTAAATATATCTTTATGCCAATCTGAATTCATTGAGAAATCTAAAGACTTACCAAAAATATTTATATTTTTAGTGAAAGCACTTCTCTTTTCATGATTAATATTGTCTAAATTAATATTTTCGAAGGTATATGGTACATTTTGAGGATATAATCCCGAATGAAATGATTTATTATAAATATTATTAATTTTTTGATTAAATCTATAAAAATATTCTTTAAAGGACATTGACTTGAAGCGATTTAAATACCATTTATAATTATTATATTTCATTATTCGTTAATATTTGAAATTACAAATTTCAACTTTCCATTTTTCGTTCTTGGGATTCTATCTACAAATTCAAACTTAAACTCAAAATTATTACCTAATCTATCAGATGCATTTTTTATAATTTGCTTCTTATCATTTTCTGCAAAATTCTTATTTTTAACAATTCTTATTATTATCTCTTGAACTTTATTTTGAATTATTTGTGATTCTTGAATATTATTAACACCTTTAAAAATATGATCTAACCTGCCAACCTTAGTGCCGTCATTTTTTAATACATAGTCCTCATTCCTACCATAGATTTTTTTGATTATCTTACCTTTAGCTCCACAATCACATATTGTATCTTCAATAGATAAAATATCATCAATTTTATAATTAATTAAAGGAAAGGCATAATTGCCAAAGTGAGTTAAAAATATTTCACCTTGGATTTCATTTACTATATTATCTGTTTGGATAAGGTGCATCATATTTTGTTTACATTCATAAGTAGGACCAATATCTTCAATATTTCCATAAAAGTTATAAATTTTTCCACCAAAAGCTTTATTTATAATATTTTTATTATTCTCACTTAGGTTTTCAGAACTTAAAAAAATATGGGGAACACATATTTCGATATCATTATTTAATATATAATTTGCAATTAGTGATATTGAAGATGGATAACCAGCTAAAACTTCCGGCTTATATTTTTTAATTTTTTCTAAATAATGATAAATATTCTCTGAAGACATATGGTATGATGAAAAATAAATTGTTTTAGAAAGGTGGTTGTATGCCCAAAATGGTGGATCGTTTTCATTTACACTTTTTATTTTATGACCTGCTATGAAAGCCACTCTTAGATCTTTAAATTTTTTGCCAATAGAAGTTTGCCATGAAAAATCATATTTAGCATAATATCTTTGTTCAGAATCATATGTTCGAGCAAAAGATAATGGAGTTCCAGTTGATCCACTTGTAGATTTATATATATGCTTATTCTTCTTTAGCCAAGATGAAGGATAAATATCATTATATCTATTTGATATAATACTTTTGTCCAGATAAGGTATTTGCAATAAATCTTTCTTTGATGAATATTCATGTGGATTAAAATTAATTTTATCAAAAACCTGTTTATAAAAAATAGTATTATTATAGCAAAAAATTAAAAATTCTCTTATCTTCTTATTTTGATACTGTTCTAATTGAGCAGTATCCCATTTTCTAGATAAATGCAAAAATTGCAACTGTTTCTTATACTCACTTCCATATCTTTGATTGTAAGTTTTTATATAGTATAAGGATAATAGAAAGTTTTTTACAATCTGTGGAGACTTATTATAAATGGAATCTATAGTAATATTCATAATTTTAAGATGAATATACTTTATCTAATTGATCGATAATTTTATCTCTTGATAATAAAACTTCAAATGTATTTCTAGCTTCTCTGCCTATTTCTAATCTTTTATCTGGATATTTATTGAAAAAGTCAATGGCTTTCTTAATATCTGAAATGTTACCAGGTTCTATAAAATATATATCCTTGAGATGTGTAAAAAATTCAGGTAATGCTCCTACAGGCGTAGTGATAATTGGTAGAGAAGCGCATGCTGCCTCAATAATAACTAAAGGTAAATTTTCATTATGAGATGGAAATAGAAATATACCATTATTCTTAAAATAATTTATTTTATCTAATCCATATGCACTTCTTTTTATATTAATATTTATTATATTATTTTCATTAATTAAGTTTTTTATTTTCTTTATATCACCAACATCTTCTTCAGGTCCAACAATATTAACAATATTATCAATTGGAAATTTCTTAAAAGAATCAACTATATCGTAACATCCTTTCCTCATTCCTATCGAGCCAACAAACAAACAACTATTTTTTGAATAATCTCGTGAAAAATCATTAAAACTCTTTTCAAAATTTATATCTATGGGATTATTAACAATTGAAATAGATTTAAAGTTTACCTTATCATTAAAAAAATTTTTCCAAAATTGACCCAAAACAATAAAATGATCTAAACTTTCCAACCATCTTTTCGCCAATGATTTTCTTGGTTCTTTTAAATTATTCCAAAAATCATTAAATGAGCCTCCATGTAAATGACCGATAACAACTTTTGCACCTAATGTTCTAGCTGTTTTTAAAAAAAATAAACTTTTTTCAAGATTCCAATAAGATGTAACTGGGAAGTGTACAATATCTGGTTTAAATTTAACAATATAGTTTATCCAACTCAAATAATGAATTATAAAATAGAATATATTAATAAAATTGAATTTTCGTTGTAGATTGTATTTAGATCTGTTCATATGGAAAACCTTGAAATCATATTTCCATGATAGACCATCCACAAAGGATTTAGTTATTGTTGGAATAGGTCCTGAGAAATCTTGGTTTACAAATCCTATTAATATTTTCTTTTTTTTATTTTTAGAAAATCTCATTTTTCATAATTTTTACTAAGTTTACATACAAAAGATAAAGGTAATAATATACTATCTATTTTATATTCTTATTGTAAATTAGCAAAACAATATTGTTATTATGAAAAATTTAATTAAAAAACCTATAGTTTTCATTGGTACTGGAAGAAATGGTTCAACTATAATTTCTGAATTTTTTTTTAAACATAAAGACTTAGCTTTTCCATCTAATTACTCAAAAAAATTCTATGAATATCCAAAATTAAATATTATCAGAAATATTTTTGAAAATAAACTTTGGTTAATCAGAGGCAAAAAAAAACAGCTTAATAAAATTTCTTCATTCAATCCTTTATTTTTCAGGCCGGCTGAAGCATATCCAATGTGGAAGTATTTGTCAGGAAATGAAGTTGACTTTAAGAATGATTTTTTACTGGATACTAAAGCAAGTGCAGCAAAAATAAAATTTATACGAAACTATTTCACTAAAATGGTAAAATATCAAAATAAATTGAGATTAGCATTTAAACTTACTGGTCCATCAAGAATAAAATATATTTTAAGTATATTTCCAGATGCAGAATTCGTTGTCGTAAGAAGGAACCCAATTCATACAATATCATCTTTTTTAAAAGTATCATATTGGAATGAACGAAAAAAAAAGATTCATTGGGATGGCATATATTCCAATGATGAAATAAACTTTATTAATGAAAGTCCAGACCTAATAGGTACTACGTTTCAAATAAAAAAAATTTTAAGCACTACAAATAAAGAACTCCAAAAATATAAAGCTAAATACATTGAGATTAATTTTGAAGATTTTATTGATTCACCATTAGATGAAATAAAGATATTATTGAAATTTTGTAATCTGAATGCTGATCCTCAACTGGAAAAATATATCCTAAATACTAAAGTCTATAATAGAAATAAATCTGAAGCTGAATACTTTAGTAATGAAGATCTTAATCAAATAAAATATATTTTATCAGATGATTTTAAAATTTAAATTTATTTTTTTATTTGAGATAAAATCCTAATCTTAAGTATGTAAAAGAAATTTATTATTCCTCTTTCTTTAATATTAAATAGAATTTTATTTTTAAAATCAAGAATTTTAAAATAAAACATTTTATAGTTTGGTACTCTTTTTAAATCACCATCATACCTAAACTCATAGCCATATTTTTTTAACAATACGTATGTTAAGCTTTCAATTTTTTCTATCTGATTAGAATTAAAAAAATTTAAATACTTCATATTACTTTGACTTATTATAACTTTAGATCCTCTTGCGTCGCCTAAGTTCTCTACATTCTTATTAAGGACATTCATATTATCGGAATATTTAATATTTAAAAAATTACATATTTTTTTTAATTCATTAGATGAGTTATCAATCAAATCTTCAAATTTAATCATTAACTTTCTTTCATGGCTAATATCTTCTAAGAATTTTTCCAAATTAGTAATGTCATCATACCATCGCTGAGCAAACCTAAAAATATTTGTTTTCCATGCTTTAAATGAACTCAAAGAACAGTTTCTAACATCTCTGATTATATAAATGAATTTAGAATCTGGGTAAAAAAAATTAATTTCTTTTGGTGACCTTATCAGATTGATGCTTTTTTGTCCATATAATGTTGTACTTTTCTTTTGAGGATTATCATAATATGAAGTGATTCTAATAAATACCTCAATTATTTCATTTAAATCATAGTTATTTATTTTATCTTCAAAATCCTTAATTGATAAATTAATTTTATTTATTCTATCGAGTTCTAAATAATATGGAGTATTAATTAAATCATTAAATATTTTATCAAAATTTCTTGAAATATTTTTATTATACCATTTTTTTAATATGTAAATGTGAGATTCGAATTCATTTGCTAACAATACTTCTCTATTATTATTAATAAGATTCATAAGCAATTTTGTACCAGATCTAGGATATCCTAGAATGAAAATAGGATCAGTATTTGTAGTCATATTAATCAAAATTATTGTTAGTTAATATAGTTCTTTTGGATATAGATTTTAAGTAATTTATTATAATTTAAGTATTATGCTTACAACCCTAAAAATTAATGTATAAAGTAATATCAGCTAATCGATCTAAATTAAGAGCACCTAAAAATTGGCGAATTTTTGAAAAAGAATCTCTAGAAAAATATTTTGGAAAGGTCATTGATACAAATGGTGAAGATGGATATAGTGTCCTTGAAACCTATGAAAAATATAAAGATTCTATTGAATACATAAGGTGGTATCCTGATCCTGAGCTTTTAACTAAAAAAGAATACTTAGGCATGCTTTATCAAGATTATAAAATTGGAGATTTAAAATATCTAATTAACTCTCCTAAAGGTTTTATTAACGTTCAGTCTAAAGAGGAAGCCTTCAAAGTATGGAAAAGAAATGAGGTGAGAACTCCTGCTTTTTTTTCTTTTTCAAATGAATTAGACTTCCAATTTAATTTTGAAAATAGCAATATAGACTTTCCTTTTTTAATAAGACTAAATAATGATGTTGCTGGAAACGGTTCATATTTAGTTGAAAGACAATCGGATTTAAAAAAAAATTTAAAAAAATTATTCAAAAATTATAAAGAACACTGTAAAAAAAATATTGGAATAAATACCAAGTTAATTTGTGTTGAATATATAGATACAGTAGATTACAAAAAAAATGTAAATGTATCATATCGCATTCATGTAGCAGGTAATAAAATAATATCTGGTTATGCAAGAATTTCAAGTGCTTCTGATTGGGTTGCAATAACAGGAAAGTTTGAACGTAAAGATGCTGAAAAGTGGATTGAGTATAATATTTTATGTGAAAAAATGTGTAAAAAGCATGAAGCAGAGATATGCAAAGCAATTCAAGTATTAGGATTAAATTACCAAGGAATAGATATCATTATTGGAAATGAAAATAATAAAATTTACTTCCTAGAAGTTCAACCTACTTATGCTACAGGATATAATAAGAATGGGTATGGTCAATACTATCCTCCATTTTACAATCCCAGTTACCCCAATTTGGTTAAATTTTTAATCGAAGAAAAAAAATATTTAGAAAAGATTATTCCTATGTATTACAACAGGTGGTTGGATAAAAAAGAACATTTTAACTTAGCATACAAATATCTAAAGGAGTATTTAAATTGTTTGGACCAAACAAGATACTAAAGTATGATATAAATATTCATTATTCTCATAGAGATGTTTACTTCACTAATGTTGTTAAAAAATTAAAAGATTTATTTATTGATAAGTTTAATTTAGAAAAATATGATGTTTTTTTTGTTCCTGGATCAGGATCTACTGGAGTAGAATCAGTATTGTTTTCTATTGCTTCAAAAATAAATGTAATTGGTAATAATGGAACCTTTAAAGATAGGTGGATTAATTTATCATCACATTATAATAAACATAAAAAAACCGATAAATATGTTGATTTATATGCTCAACTAGAAACATCAAATTCAAGTATTTTTAATAAACCTAATTGTATTGTGGATGCAGTAAGCGCATTCCCATATTATGAAGTTCCTAAAGACACAAATATTCTAATAACTTCTACAAATAAAATATTAAGTGCAATGCCAGGATGTGCAATAGTTTTAATAAAGAAAGACTATCACGATAAATTAATTGATGAAGAAATAATATCAACTCTTAATCTTAGGCGATACAATATTTTTATGAAAAAAAATCAAACACCCACAACCCCACCAACACAAATTTTTGAACAGTTATATAGTGTTCTGCAAGAATATGATGTAAGCAATATTAGAAAAAGAATTAATAATAATTCAGATGAAATAGTTAATGTTATTGGTGAGAAAAATATTATAGGAGAGAGACGCTGTCCAGTTATCACATTTAAAAAAGATTTAATCCCTTTAAAGATTGCAGAAGAATTTCAACTATATCATATTAATACAGATGATGATACATATCAAATTTTTACATATTCAGAAAAAAATGAACTTTATAAAGAATTTGCTAAGAAGCTTTCAAAAAACAAGTAAAAATATAATCTTTTGTGATATTGATGGAACAATAAACTATCATTATAAAAGAATTCAAAAGTTTACTTTACCTCAATGGCCTGGGAATAAAATTTCTAAAAAAGCGTTTGACAGGCAAGAGATTATGAAAGATGAACCTATTAAAGAAAGTATTGATGCTATTAAAGAACTTCGCAATTATTATGAAATTATATTTTTAACAGCTAGAAATTTTAAAAACGCATATTCTATTACTAAAGACTGGCTTGATATGCATGATTTTGATTATGACAAGATTATTGTTGTTAAAAATCCTGAACAAAAATTAAAGTATCTAAAAAAATATAAGAATTCTATTTTCATTGACGATTTAAAAAGAGGATATCACCTTAAAGAGACTCAATATTATGAAAACATAATTCGTGATTTAAAAATAAATAATATAAAATTTGAAATTTTTAAAAATAATTGGCATGAAATAAAGAAAAAATACATTGATATTGCTATTAAAAAATCAATTTAAAAAAACTTGCTATAAACTTTTAATTGCTCTGAAACCATCCTTTGAATTGAAAAATTATTTATTAAAGTATCATATCCATTACTTGACAACCTTCTACTAAGATTTCTATCATTTAACAATAGTTCAATTTTATTAACCAATATTTCCGAAGACTTATTGGGAATTAAAATTCCATTTTTATAATCATCAATTATTTCATTTGTACCGCCACCCTCTGTAGCAATAATTGGTTTTTTTAAAGACATATATTCCATAATAGAATTTGAAATTCCTTCACCATGACTATCTGAATTTGTTAATAATACTGCAATATCAAAAATATTAACATAAGAAAGAATGCTATCAATTTTACCTAAAAATAAAATATTTTTAGTATTACCAGCTAGTTCCTTTGATTTTTTCAACGTTTTTCCATCTCCAATGCATACAAAGGTAACATCATTTCGATTTGATAAAATTAATTTTGCCGCACTTATAAATGAATAATAATCTTTATGTTCTCTAAATCCAGCGACCATTCCTACAATATATTTAGTTTTTATTTTTAACTTTTTACGAATGAGATCTGATGATTCAAGATTATTTAATCTATTCATATTAAATCCATTATAAATAACAATACCCTTACCATAATATTTGTAACTGATTAATCCAGAAAAGGAGTTTGACTGAACTAAATCAGAAAAAGGTAGAGTTAATTTAGACCTTATCCATTTTGAAAAATTTATTTTTAATGGAGCATCTACAATCATAGAATTTATTAGTTTGATATGTAATAATTTTGATATAGGTGTAGCATATATTGCCGGCATCGATCCCCACACATGTATCAACTTAGGAGTCCAATCATAGCAAATTTTAAAAATTTTAAAAAATATAAATGGATCTTTTTTTATTATTCTATTTAAAATAATTATGTCTATTGGCAAATCATATACTTCTTTATAATGAATATTATCTCCGAGTAAAATTAATTTAATAGACAAATTCTCTTCTTCTTTTGTTATTGATTTGAGAAGTTCTACTAACCTTCTTTCTTTACCTCCTGCAGATAAAGAGTCAATGATGTATAATATTTTTTTCTTTTTCATTTTTAACAATCAAGATATGACTAAATATAATTAATCCAATTAAAAAATTAACATAACTTACTTTACCATAAATATCGCAAATAAATAGCTCCCGATATCCAAATCCACCTAATAATATTATATAAAAAAATAATCTTAATAATCTATTATTTGAAATTTTTCGAATATTATATATTAAGAATAGATAAAAAATGAGCCCTAAAATTCCTAATCTATATAATAGCTCATTATAAAAACCTTCCATGAAATTATATTCCCAATCTAAATATGTCATTTGAGGAATGAAGGTAAATCTATCAAGAAACTGATTAATAGCTGTTGAAGATAATTGTCCTGATGAGGCATTACTAAATTGAATCATAGTCGTAGCATTAAATAATGAACTAAAACGATTATATAAAAAATCTGGTTTAATAATTAAAACAATAAATGCAATAAATGAAAAGAAGAAAAAATTACTTAACTTTATTTTTGCTCTGAACAAAAACAATATTGCTCCTAAAAAAATTATTGCTGCTCTTCTCGAAAGAGAAAAGGCAAGTATTAAAATAGAAATACATAAAATAAAAAATATTATTTTTTTACTTACTTTTATATAGTTAGGATTATTCAATATATAAATACAAAATATAGATAACAAAGAAAAGTGTAAACCCCATGTATTTTTATGATTAAAAAATTCATTAT
>CETP01016376.1_pt1 | contig 19424 bp, 17 predicted proteins | sample 531311 | NCBI WGS metagenome assembly CETP01 (sample SAMEA2622657, study PRJEB7988) | marine metagenome | biome: marine biome (ENVO:00000447); feature: surface water layer (ENVO:00002042); material: "saline water (ENVO:00002010), including plankton (ENVO:xxxxxxxx)" | depth 5 m | reverse complement strand
AATAGAAAACAACTTAACGACGGTTCTTTACTGTCGCCGATGCCTGGTACAGTTCTTGATGTGAAAGTTACTAAAGGGCAGTCAGTTAAGATAGGAGATTCACTTATAATAATGGAAGCAATGAAGATGGAACATAAGATTACTGCGCCATTTAATGGTACTGTAGAAAAATTAAATTGTGAAATAAGTCAAAAAGTAGACAGAGGCTTTGTATTAATAGAACTTAAACAAAATTAATCAATTCTAATTTCTAATTCTATCCAAATTGGCCAATGGTCGGATATTGAAGACTCTGAAAATGATTCATCAACTCCCCATTTCCCGTTAAAATTATTCTTAATTTCACCAGTCAATACCATTCTATCGTATGTACAATTAGAACTGGCCAAATTAGTATCTGCTTCATTAGGAATAGCCCAAAGAAATTCCGAAGAACCAATTGCTAAATCAGCAATATCTTCTTCATCAAAATAACTACAATCTGCATTATAATCTCCAACTATGATAACATCTTGATCAGAGAAATATTCAGAGGACCAATTAAATACATCAATTAGAGCTGATATTTCTTTTTCTGCCGCAGCGGGTTTAGTGTGGATAACACCTAACACAAAATCTAAACTTGTATTTTTAATTGCTAAATGAGCTAGAAAAGGTTCTCTTTGAAATGAATCATTAACAGAATCATTGTACAAAGTACCATTATCTATCACGCTAATTAATTCAGGATCGTATAAAATTATATATTGTTCCTGACTATTTTTATCATCTTCCTGAGTTCCAGATCTCTCAGACAATAACATCTCAAATTTATTGTCCGAATGATTATTTAATAATTCTAAGAATTGGTATGGGACTTCTTGATTTATGTCTTTAACCTCTTGAATTGCAATTATATCATATATCGACACTATTTCTACTAATTCGGCCATAACAGATTCATTTGATGCTTTAGTTTTTCCAAATATCTTGATATTAAAAGATGCAATAGTGATGTTTGTACTATTGTATTGTTCGTCTAAATCAATAGAATTATCTTTAAATTTGATTTCAGTACAGCCAGGTATTAGAAAAAATGAGAATATCAAAATTGAACTAAATATTACAGCCCGAGTCTTCACTGATACACCCCCCTTACTCACTCTCCTCTGTACGATTAAGATAATCTTTAGCATCCTGTTTTAAGAATGGAGTGTATAATGCAGGTAATAATAACAAACTAGAAATTAAAGCGAAAATTATAGCGACGACAAAAACCTGACCGAATAGCTGCAATGGTACTAAAGAAGAGAAATTTAGAACCGAAAAACCTCCAGCCGTAGTTAATGCTGCTCCAAACATGGCTCTTCCAGTAGTTGCAACAGATTTAGTAGTCCATTCATTTGGATCAGAGGTGGGTGCAAATTCTACTTCTTCTTCTAACCTAGTTGTAAGATGTACTGCATAATCAACACCAAGACCCAATGTTAGCGCTCCAATTGTTACAGTTTGAGAATTCAATTGATATCCAGTTAGTCCCATAATACCATAAACCCATATAACAACAACCATTAATGGAATCCAAGTTACAAAACCTCTAGAAACTCCTTTAATAATATCCTTTTTTCTAAATGTATTTATTCCTGAAAGCATAATCAAAATCACACCTGCTACTGTTGCTGTAGAAATTACGGCAGATTCTGCAACATCTGCTGTTACCTGAGCAAGAATAAGTGAGCGCCCAGATAATTTGATTGTAAAATCACTAGAGCTATTATGTGAAATAATATCTAAACGCTCACTTAAATTTGACTCGAATTCAGCAGTAGCTTTCCAATCAAGGGTGGACGCTTGAAATGAAATTAATGTTTGTGAACCATCTGAATTAATATTACCAGAGGAAATATTTCTACCATCTTCTGCTAATAACCATGACTCTAATTCTTTCCATGAAATGTCATTTTCGCTCAAATTATTCAGTAAAAAATCTAAATCTAAATTTGTTGCTCTTGATTCATCGAGAATCGACCAAATACCAATTGTTAAACCTGTAATCTTATCATTTTTAGATAATTCTAAAATTATCTCATCGTAAATATCTTTACCTTCTTCCGAAATTATATCTCCATCTAACACAACATATAGCGGAGAGGGGCTACTCTGAAATTCATCAGCAATAATAAAAAAATCCTGAACGACTGGCACAGATTCATCAAAATTGTCTCTAGTATCGAATCCTACCTCAAGCTGTTGAAAACCAATAAACATTGGAATAGAAATTATTACTGTCACAATAACTACTTTAACGGGTGTTTTAGTTAAAGAACCAATCCATTGTGATATTTGACCTATATCATTATTCCCTGATTTTTTAAGAGACAGTTTCTTTGGGGGAATTATCATCATTAATGCTGGTAGAGCAGTAATGCTTAGCAAGTAAATGAAGAATAAACCTATAGCAATAACTGTACCAAAAGAAACTAAAAATTGTTGTGAGGAAAACCTGAATGATAAGAAACCGACTATGTCTGTAAAGATTGCAACTAATAATGCGGCGGATGTAAGTATTGTTCCCTTTCTAATTGCTAATCTTCTGGCATCCAAAGAAAAATCTCTAAGTGTTAATCTACCTTGTGGGTTGTGCTTTTCTTGATCTTGTAACTCTTCACGAATTCTAGAAACTACATGTAATCCATAATCTACACCTATTGCTAAAAGTAAAATTGGTATTGAATTCATTGCTGCATTAAAAACCATCTTAACACCCAGTAATGTTAACAACCCAGCCGTTCCATATGTTGCTAAAATTGCTAGAACTGTTAAAAATAGTACATTGAAAGTATCTCTTTTACTCCTAAATTTTGTCCATAAAATAAAGCCTAATAGTAGCAGACAAAGAGAATTCAAAATTCCTAGTTCTTTACCTAAATTTGCATTTTGTCCTGTAGCTAACTGAGAAAATGAAAATACGGTAATTTCTGAATCGTTGGTTTCTAAAATTACTTGATTATTCAATTCTTCGGCCCAAATTGTAATATTTTTTTGTACTTCCCCGATTAAAGTTACATTATGCTCATCTGGGTCAGTAACAACAACAAAACTGGTTAATACTGGACCACTAGAATCCCAAGGTTTCAAAATATCTTCAGCGGGCAGATTGGAAATCATCATAGACCTGTAATCTATTGATTGCATCCCCAAGAGTATCCCAAGTTTCCCTGATATTGGTCCAGCTACTGGTCCTATTACCTCTCCATTAGGGCCTTGAGTTAAGTTATTTATTTTACTAATTAATAGCTGTAAAGAATTACTGATGTTTTCTTTCCTATCTAATCTTTCTAACCATAGATTTGGATCTTCTGGATTCCAATTTCGAAGATCTTCAGCATTGATTATACTAGGTGAAGGGATTTTTTTAGATTCCATGGTCAAAATCTCAAGATTTATCGTTAAATTATTACTATCAGAATTTAAAATCTCATCCAAGGCAGAACTCAAATTTAAAATCCAGCTACTTGCAGAATGAGGATCTTGTAGATGATGCCACTGCATAGCAGAACTTGCCATTCCGCTATTCGCTTGAATTCCAAATAAAGGATATTGAAACTTGGTTAAATTATCATTTTCCAACATTATGGCTTCTAGAATAGCTAATTGCTCCCATGTAGATCCTTCATATAGGTCTCCTGATTGAATGTGATCGATAAACCGAATGAAATCTATGGATGCTTGATATTCATTTTCAACTTCATTAAGTAGCCTAACAGTTTCATTATCTGGGAAAAAAGCATCCTCACTATTATCAAAATTAATAAACATTGCATTCGGCATTAATCCAAATAGAAAAATAAAAATAAAAATTAATGATGTTTTAGGTTTTGTTGTGCTAAGTGTAGTCAGTTTATCAAAAAAATATTTCAATTAATCACCGATATACACCTGTGAAATTATCTCAGTTATATTGATTTGTTTATATACCTCCCTCAAACATTGAAATCTGGGGTGATTTAATTCTCGAAAGAGGACTTTTGCATGTTTTATAAGGAGTATTCAAAAAGAAAATAATGTTGTTTGTCGAGTGCCTGTAAGTAATTCATTTTCACTCCATCCAAATGCTTCTGTAATTCTTCCCAAAGCCTTAGCTAAACGTTTAGAGTAATAATCAATATCATATGTATCTACTGGTTCTCCTCCATCTTCAACTAGCCAAGGTTCCACAACTTGATTACTTCCTGAGGATTTAGTAACAACATAAGCTACTTTCATTCCAGGAGTAAATTCAAGCCCATGATCATCTCTTCGTTTTTTCGCTGCCTGAACAAAAGGTAAGCCATCTGGGTTTGCATATCTATCAAATGCTTTACATGAACGACTAATAACCAAATCTTCAACATTTGCATTTCCTTTCTTTACTTCTTTTATTAGAGTAATTACTTCTTTAATTGCTGATTCTTGATTACCATCTAAAATATATTCAAATATCGATTTCATAGTATTAGTTAACAACGTAAATGAATCAGATCTTCGAGTTTCATAACCTCTAATTATCATTTCCTCTTTAGGCCAAATCATTCTACCAACATAGCGCTTTTTAGCTCCATGTGAAAAGAAAGCTGATAGACCCGTTTCGAATTCTAATTCAGCTGCATCTTCGGTAAATCTTTCTGCTAATTCCTTTCCAAACTTTACTAATTCCGTCTTAGCTTCATCAAACTTTTTAGCACCTAATTCAGTGTTAGGACGCTTTGTTGGAGCAGTAATTTTCATAGGCACACTAACAAAGATAGAATCAGTATCAGAATAAACTACATTTTGATTCTCTTCTTCTAGTTGACGAATTATCTCAGTAATATTATATCGTGCCCAAGCAGTGATAGAAGAACCAATATTTTTGTGAGTGAATCGATAAAATGTAGATGCAAATACACCATAGAATGAGTTCATCAATATTTTAACGGCATATTGCATTCCATCATGAAAGATTTGTTTTGATTTTTCACCATTAGATAAAGCGTTTTTCATTTCCTTTTTATGAAAGTCTCTTTGAGACATTAAGTCTAAGAGTAGTTTTGGAACCAATCCTTCTCTCTGGCTTTTTTGCAGATATTTTATTCCGTCTGGTGATTCATTACAAGGCAATTGCGTATTCTTGTCATCTATCATTGTTGTTCTACAAATATTATTGTTAATCATTATCGAAGGATACATCGATTTAAAATCGAGTACTGCAACCCATGGATATACGCCTGGTTCGACTTCATGAACATAACCACCTGCAATTTGATCTGACCTGTCATAACGTTTGGTCATTGGAACTGCTACATTATTTCTATCTGCTAAACGAATCACTAAACTGTCTATCCAATTGCTAGTAGTACCATTAATCACTACATCCAACGAGGTTTTTGAAACAGCTGCTAATGACTCTTTTTTAGGAATAACCCTTAATTCATCTAAAATTTCCCAAGGAAGTAATGCATCTCTTTTACAGTATTCTAAAACCTCATCAGGTCTTTTTTCCCATTCTTCGTCAATCTTACTAGTATCGATTTCTAATTTCCGTAAATCCCTTCTTTTAGGAAATAATAATTGGCTGACATATGATAACGTTTCTCTTTTAGGTCTAAGAACCATTCTTGCTTCCCACCAAGCATCAATAAAACAACGCCCCACTACTGTCCATTTTTTTGAATTTCGAGCCCTGTAAGGAATCATATCCCATTCATTTTCATGAGCACGCCTAGACCATCCAAATAATTCTGAACGAGTTTTCGTGTCGTTTTCTTTGGTAAGATATTCTAATCTTTCTTTAAGCCTTGGGATATCGAAATTATCAATATTATATCCTGTAATGATATCTGGGTTCTTGTCTCTAATAAGATTAGTCATTCCTTTCATAATTTCTATTTCAGTGCCTGAAAAAGTATATTCCTTAGCAATTTCTTTCCTTTGACCAGAAGTGTCCAACTGATCAATAATTACTGCAGCACATAAAATTCTATTATCTAAGATACTTGTTTCTAAATCGAATGAAGCAATAACGAACGGTGCCTGAAATGGAGTAATATTATTTAAGTTATGAATATCTGTTTTAGCATAAATATCTACAGGATAACGATGGTCATCAATTACTTGACAATTGATTCTTATGTGAGTACCTATATCTAAATCGTAAAATAATCTCTTATCATGATTGAAGTCAGCATTATAAAATAACCAATCATTAATGTTTTCTTTACGGAACGAAGAACGATCTTGATGCTTTGAACTTTTCATCATTACCCTCCACATTTCTTTGACACCATATTCAGTCCATTTTTCTCCTAATTCAATTACTTCAACTACATCATCTCTTCTTTTTACTTTATCCAATTTTACATTTATATCAGATGGAACTTGTTCTGTAGAGTAAGTAATTTCTAAATAAGGTTCTAGCCCCCCTATCTCTAAAAAAATTGACTCACCAGTTATACATCTACCCCACAATTGAATTTTTGAATCATTAGATTTAGTTGAAATAACTGCGAGGTCGAATTGGCTAGAATACTCTGGCACAAGCGGAAGAAAATGGCTAAAGAATTTTAATTCTTGTACTGAAAATAAAAAGAATATATCGGAATAGTTGAAAACTACATTTGATTCGGTGTAGCAATGCGAACAGTTTTTGTTCGAATTTTTTGAAAGGTTGGTGCTAAAAATGAATGAAGTCGATTGGGACTCTCTGACCTTTTCATTAACAAAAACAGACTGGATGTATATTGCGAAATGTAATCTTGGTGACGCTTGGGTACCTGGTAAAATAATTCCATATGGAAATTTCGAAATAGACCCTGCTGCAGGTGTATTAAATTATGGCCAAGGAATATTTGAAGGTATGAAAGCACATAGAACAGTTAATGATAGAGTTGTTATATTCAGGCCAGAAGAAAACGCGAAGAGATTTCAATCTGGTGCGGATAGACTTGGAATGCCTCCTGTTCCAGAATCAATTTTTCTTGATGCTGTAGAACAGGTTGTAAGTGCTAACAAAAAATGGATTCCGCCGTCTGGCAAAGGTGCACTGTATATTAGACCACTATTACTTGGAACTGGTCCAATTATGGGAGTTGCCCCTGCTCCAGAATACACTTTCATTGTATTTGTTACCCCTGTTGGACCTTATTTTAAGGGGGGACTGAGTTGTATTAAACTAATTATCACTGATGAGTATCACAGAGCAGCACCAGGGGGATCTGGGGGGGTTAAAGCTATAGGAAATTATGCTCCTGGAATGATGCCGTCAAAAAACGCTAAGAAAAACGGGTTCGCTGAAGTAATCTATTTAGATGCTGAATATCATAAGTACATTGAAGAAGTAGGAGCAGCTAATTTCTTTTGTATTAAAGATGACATAATTTACACTCCTGAACTAACTGGAACGATTCTACCTGGAATAACTAGAGATTCTATCATTCAATTGGCGAAATATTTTGGATTTCAAGTTATCATTGAAAAAGTCTCAGCTGAGTTTGCCTTGGACGCTGACGAAGCTTTTTGTTGCGGGACTGCTGCAGTAATTTCACCGATTGGCTCGATTACACATGGACAAAAAACTAAAGTTTTTTCTAGCGGGAATATTGGCCCAGTTACTCAAAAATTATATAATTCAATTTCTGGAATTCACAGTGAACTCGTAGAAGATCCATTTGGTTGGTTGCATGAAGTAGATCTAAACTTGAATTTACAATACTAGTACTTTTTTTTAGATCTTTTAGCTACTAGTGCCCTTCGTGCTGCTTTTTGAGCTGATCTATTTTGTTTGAATTGTGATCTAGCCCTTTTATCTCCTATCTTCGGGCCCTTGCGCCTCTCTTCTTTTTCATGCTCTATTTTTTGAGAATAGCTCTCTCTCCAAACTCCTCCGATAATCTGCATCATTTCTTCTTTATTTTTAGTGCCTAAAATATTAGATGCTGACGATAAAGAAACCCACAATCTACCTTCTTTCATGTTTGGTCTCTTCGGGTGACTGACTCCTTCTTCTCTTTTCATTTTGGTAATTCCTACTTTTCTTGAAGCCCATAACAAACCTTCTAAGTCAGGGTTAGGGACTGAACTATCTATTGGAACCCGTCTACCAGAATTACGTGTTAACTTAGAATTAAAATAACCTGGCCATAGTGCAATCTTATCAGAATTGTGTTCCATCAATATCTCCCTTTAAATTGGTTTGGAAATCAAAATATTTTTAATTAATCTTCTATTAATGTTCCGTTAATTACACCATCTTGACCTGGTCTACTGGTGATCATAACTTTACCAAGTTCTGTTTCAACAATAGCTCCTTTAGTTAGAATATTTCTTCTTACATAATTTGGATTTGAAGAATTCTTGGAAACTGTAGTAAATTTAATGGATTTTGTAGTACCATCAGAAGGATTGTTGACATTAATCATCTCTTCAGAGAGCACTTTAATTTGTGTTGATGCACCCGTTTTACGATACTTTTTCCTTTTAGATTCTCCAAGTACAGCAAATTGTTTTTCTGAGCTTATTTCTGTGCGTCTTTTCCCACGCATCATTCGTTTTCTTCCACCTGATGGTTTACGTTTTGAAACTCCATGCCATTGAGCCATTTAATTACCCTCGTAGTGCAATGCAAATACTGCCCTTATTTCAATGGATTGGGTCAAAAGAGGGAAGGCATGAAGGGCATCCTACGTTCAGAGGTAAATATGTCAAGGAAGTGGAAAATTAAAAAACGTAGACCAATACGTAAAAAAATTGTTTTACCTTTATTGAATAATCTTTCAAAAAATTTAGGGGTCGAAATAAATATAGAAAATTCATTATTTGAGTTTGCAGATTATGGAAATTGGAATTTAATACTAATAGATAAACTTCCTATTGCGATTGAAATTAAGAATCAAAATAGTGAAATTATAGCTTTCCCTACCATTAAGGGCTTGTTGACTTGGAAGCCTAAACTAAAATGGGTTGCTGTAGATAGAGGTGCTATTCCATTTTTACTTAATGGAGCAGACTGTATGATGGCGGGAATACAAGGTTGTGATATGGACATCAAAAAAGATGATCTAGTTTGGATTTGCGATGAAAATCATAGAAAGCCAATTGCTATAGGTTGGGCATTAGAAGACGCTAAATTAATGATTGAAGAAAATTCAAGTAAAGGAATAGAGACAATCCACTGGATTGGAGATGACTTATGGAATTTAGAATTATGATGTGACCAACCTCGCCAATTCATGGCGAGGTTGGTCCGTATTTCTCCTAAATAGACTTGAACTATTCTATTTTTCGGGATGTTGCAATCAGTGCAGCACCTAGGGCGGCACTAAGTCCCACAATTAATCCAAATCCTGGTGTAGATTCATCGTCATCTTGTGTTGTTTCGTTTCCAATCGGTTCAGTTGTAGTATTATTCGAAGCAGTTGAACCTACATTAATTGTGAAATCACCAGAAGTGTAGGAACCTGCAGCATTAAAGCATCTACTAGATTGACCTGCATTATCCCAATCATCACCAAATGATGGAGATACTCCGTCGAAGAAAACACAATCGCCTGACGCTATATCTAAAGACCCTGTTAATTCAGTTACAGTAAATACTGTTTTGTCAAGACAACCAGCCGATCCAGAAGCACATTTAGCAACCCAAGCAAAAGTTGATTGGGATGTTAATGCCATGTTAGATGCGTTTTGATCTTCTACAGCCATTCCATTAACTTGTAATTCCCATGACCATTCATGAGGGTGACCTTCTGGAACGTCAGCAACATCTGATAGCCCTGCAAAGTTTTCAGCTGCATCCATACAATCTTGAGCAGTAGAATCATTATTCATTCCAACACATGTAAATTCCGCAGCATCTACAGAGAATGTTACATTAAATGTCCAATCTTCTGTTGGGTTGTTAGCACCAAGTTGTTCTTGAGAACATCCGTCTTCGTCAACGGTTGCTCCGTCGCCTGAATTTGGACAAGTATCAAAACAGTCATCTACTCCATCTCCATCTGAATCTGTTCCCTCTTGACATGTTGTGTCATCGACACAACCGTTGGAGAGTACATTTGGAATATCTTCCTCAGCAGTATTTGGACATTCGTCAAGTGAATTGACGACTCCATCTTTATCGTCGTCGCCATCAGTAGTTCTACCACAATCAGCTTCTGTCAAAACAACAGTGAAATCTGCATTATCACCAGATTTCATTATGAAAGGCGAGGTTTTATCTGATCCATTGTAAGCAATTGACGATGGACAATAATCTCCATCAACTATTTCTACAGATGTGTTAAATTGATCTGGAGATATACCAACTCCAGTATCATTCTTTAATGGTCCGAATGTTAACGATATTTTATCGTCAACAACCAAAGCATCCTCATTAGCTTGGGTTGTTAATGATACTGAAATACTGAAAGTATCAGAATCACTAGTTGCACCTGCTAGATTAGAAGTTGTAGATGTAGCGGCCCATTCAGCATCCTCGCCTGGACTCATCGTCCAAACATGAGACTTGTGTCCAGATTGCCAATCACTAACAAGATAATCCTCTAAACTTAAGCTATATTCTGAAGCTTCCGATTCAGAAACAGTGCCATCTTCATCGATATCGGCCCAAGTTCTTAAAGGTGCAGGATATTCCCATACTAACCCTAAGGTAATTGTTATTTTTTCTTCGTTTTCATCACTATCTTCAACTGTAATACTTACATTGTGTCTAATTTCTGTACTACTTTCATCTTGTGCTGATGCCAAGGATGCAAATCCAGATGCACATAGTAATAATGCAATCATTACGTTCAATATTGTCTTTCTTTTCATATTAGGTCACTCCCTATGCTGTGCATCACGACTAATTTATATCATATATAACCTCCGCAGTTATATCTTTTAATAAAAAACATCAGGGTTGTACCATGAAGGCAGAATCAAATAATAAATTAAAGATATATTTAGTGATACTGTTCTTTACTATTTCAAGCCTCAGCATACCAACAATTTCTGCTAAAAATGGTGAAGACGTTGTCCCTGATTTAGGACTATATCCTTTAGAAAACCTTACGTTCACCACACCTAGTTTGGATAACTCAAAATGGACGTTAAATGTAAACACTCTTGATAATAATCGAAACATAACTAATATTACATTAGAAACTCAAATTTGCGTATACGACCCCATTGTATGCCATGCTCCAAAATTTCTTGAAATGACTAGAGAAAATAATTCTTGGAGTGGAGAAATTACAACACTTGAAAAGCATTCATACGTAAACTGGAGATTAAATATTGTTTATGAAGATGGAAATGAAAGTTTAATTCCTGAACGTTCAAACGGATATGCCAAAGTATGGAGTAAATGTTGGGAAATTATGGAAGATCAAAAAGTAATAAATAATTTTGAATCTTGTGGCAATGAAGAAATTGCCGGATTCAGTTTAATAATTGGAGTCACTTCATTATTATCTGCTGTTATTGTAAGTAGAAAACCCTAATAATTTAATTTATAGAATTCAATCATTCTTGAAATTAATTGCTTAGAATTTATTCCCCATGACGCAATCACAACTGAACAAAACTGATTATCTTCAGATAATTTTGAGCTAACAAATCCTGGTGCTTTTAAATCACTCGGAACTAAAGGTAAAGGTTTTAAATTTGAGTTAATATCGATTTTAATCGTACCACTAACATTAGTCACTGTCATAAAATTCTCAACTTTCAATGTTTTTTGATTTGATTTAAACTTTAAGTTTTCAGATTTAAATAACTTCTTAATATGTAAAAATAATTCATCGGAAAATTGAATGTCATTACTTGATTCTGGAAGCCCTGATATCTGTTCAGTATTTGTCTCTCCATATGTATCTAAAAATGATAAATCCGTCTCATTTTGGATGAACAAATCTTCAAAACCTTTAGAAAGTTTTTTTTTGGCCATAATCTCCCCTACTGATTCATTTTAGAAGTTTGTGACCAACCAATAATTCTACCGTTCGTTGCGTCAATTAATAGTTCCACAGATTTATCCCACCCATTTTCTTCGTAAGAGCGATGCATATCAAAACTAACTGCACCCTCTTCACGATTAATTAAATCCAGTATATCATTCAAATTTTCGGTAGGAGTAATAACGAGGTATCCTAATTTGACATCATTCCCTAATTCTCCATTCGGTGCTATAATCCCGTTTACTCCAGATAATTCTGGATACCTAACCGAATCCAAAACTCTGCTTTCTAATTCTGATAAAGAATTAGTAACACTAATTGAATTACTGTTATACGAAATAGTTTCTGAATCAAAAATTCCTGCGTCCTCAATTTCACAATAATCACTTCCCGACTGGTTTTTCCTGATTTCTATCAGTTCCCAACCACTAATCCCAGAAGGATCTACCCAACTAAAATTCCAAAAAGTTCTTTCATTTTCTACAACATCGTTTATCGCTCTCCATACGTATCCACCTACGTCCAATGCAGATATTAATTCAGAAACTATTCCTGATTGATTCATACAATTGATTGTGTCTTCAATGGTAAATTCCCTAATTTCTGAATTGTCAGGCATGTGAACGCCTGTATTTTTCCAATCATGAGTAGGATTCAAATATCCTTGACCTGGTAAAGGACGGTTAGAATAAGTCTCCTTCCAATCTACTAGCTCACCTCCTGATGTTGAAGATGTTTCTAGCATCATTAGCTGTAAGTTAAATCTACCTTGAGGTATCTCAATATCTGTGGTAATGTCTGAAACTATTTCAATCCATGATTTACTACAAGAAGTTCTGTCTTCCTCATAGTTTGATATTTTCAAATCAACATATTGCTTCACTGGCCAAGGAGAATCCTTAGTGGCCCACAGATTAATTTTAGCACTTCCAAAACATCTGTCGCTAACCTCGGTATTCTCTAGATAAATTTTCCAAGTTTCTTTTCCACCCACTTCATCGATACCTGCCACATTCCATTTCCAATTCCATTTTTCTCCAGATACACCTTCTCCAAGGAAGGCTCCTTCGAGTAATTTATCAAGCTCAATTGGTGCAAATGCTAGTGAGATTCCAGGTAAAAAATCCTTTAAAATAGCTCCAAATTGATCAAATCCATACGTTACTGTGGTTCCGCTTAGTGTTCCTAAGTCGCCACCTTCAAATTCATAACCCACGTCTGCTCTCAACAATTCTTGAGTGCGGATTTCAGTCCACGAATCTACATTTATTTTTGCTTTATTATCATTTAAATTGCCTAATGTTGTTTTACTACAAATATTCGCAATTGGTGTGTTTGTAGCTATATCTATATCATCAAAATCATATTCGTATTTTTGCTCTAAAGTTAACCAATTTTCACCAAACGGACCTTGTTTCTGAACAACGCCTAATTTAGAGTTATCTGGCTGATTAATAATTTCAATAGAATCTCCTTCTGTGACTGCAACACTTCCCGATCCAGTGTAGTCAATCTCAATCTTACCACACATCTTATCCTCGGCACCTAACTGTGTAGCAATGATCTCAACTAGTTCATCACCTTCAATTTGCAAGAAACCACTACTAATGGAAAAATCCATCGAATCACCATACCTTAGTTTATCTGGAGAAAATGATTCAGGCTGTGAAAAAAAGTACCACCCCGAACCTAGTAATAGTATAGACACAATAACTGAGGTTAGAACTAGTTTTGGATTCATTAGCTTATTTTTCAATGTTTCTTCGAAGGTTTCTTTCTTAACTGAAGAGACTAGAGTTTGGGCTTCTTCAATTATTTCTGCTTCGAAAACTAGTTCACTATCATTTTCAGAAATTTTATCGATTATTGCGTCTTCCAAATTATCATCTTCTTCTATCTTTTCCTCTATCTCAGATGATTCCTCTAAGATTAAATCCTCAGATGGAACAGTATGTTCATTTGATTTTAGTTGAGATTCTGAGTCTTCTTCTAGAACTAAGTCCTCTGATTCAAGGCCTAAATCATCCCATGATAGACCTGCATCCAACAATCTTTCTACCAAAACTGATTTCTTACCTGAAATTGATATATCATTATCTAAACAAAGCATTCTTAATTCCTTGTGTGAAAGCGTTGATGATGGAAGGTCGACACCTGATTCATCTTGTTCGGACATATGTTACAAGTATGTTCGGACATTACTAACCTTTCAAGTCTGCTGCTAAAATCTTCACTGAAATATTAATTTGGTACCCTAATTAATTACCCAAGATATGAAAAAGTATGAACTGCACCACCACACAGGGTGGGATATTTGCGATTAGCTATTCTTTCTAGAGGTCCTAGACTATATAGTACCAGAAGACTGCAAGAAGAGGCATTAAAAAGAGGTATTGAGGTTGAAATCTTGGACCCTCTACAATTCACCTTGTCAATTAGCAAAGATTCACCACAAATTCTACATAAGGGTAATAAAGTAAATTTTGATGCTGTACTACCTAGAATTGGTCATTCGATAACAGCACATGGTGTAGCATTACTGAAACAATTTGAGCAGTTGGATATCTATGCTGCAAATGGTAGCCAAGGAATAAGACAAAGCAGAAATAAATTGTTAGCTGCACAAATTTTAGGCAGAAATAATGTTCCTATTCCAAAAACGGCATATGTGAGGAATATTAATGACGTTGAAAGAGCAATAGGTCTAGTTGGAGGGCTTCCAGTGGTTATAAAAGTCTCAGAAGGCACTCAAGGCAGAGGTGTATATCTTAGACATTTATACAGAGATGCAATTGGTCTTGTTTCGGCACTATTAGATTTAGAACATGAAGTATTAATTCAGGAATATATTCATGAAAGCCATGGAACCGATATCCGAGCATTAGTTGTCGGTAATAAAGTAGTTGCAAGTATGAGAAGACGCGCAAGAGGGAAAGAATTTCGTTCAAATTTTCACCTGAATGGTACCGTTGAACCTATTAACCTAAACCCTGAGTATGAAGAAGTAGCTCTAAGAGCTGCCAGAGTCTTAGGATTGAATATCGCTGGTGTTGATTTATTAGAAGGTAAAAATGGCCCCCTCGTTCTTGAAATTAATTCCTCACCGGGCCTAGAGGGCATAGAAATGGCTTCAGGAGTAAATGTAGCAGAAAAAATAATTGATTTTCTTGAAGATGATGCACAATTCGCTAAAGTTAGTATGGATCAATTACTGTTAACTGTTCCCGGACACGGTATTTTACCTTTGCACTTAGTTAATTATCCATGGTTAGTAGGAGAAAGAATTGAGGATATTTTCAAAAATTCTGAAAGCCATGCCTTCGCTTTATCTAGAGACCGTCAACTTGTTTGGGAACCTAAAAATAACCTAAAACTGAGATATAATGATATTTTAATATTTTATGGTGACTTATATCAATTGAGAATAAATTTAAGAAAAATTCTAAACTTCGATGAATATAATCACTTGAAAAAATTGACTGGAATTAAAAACATGGAAAATGCAGAAAGTTCCTGATATCTCTGTTTTTCAGGAGTTTTTGGCGAAGCATTCAAATCCTCGATTACCTATGGATACATGCCTTTTAGGCTGGGATGCAGTTGCTTGCAACTAAGGAGGGGATGTTATGGCTTTAGATAATAATCAAGAATTAGAAAAAATGGTTAATTTAAAAAATCCAGAATCAGTAAAATTACCTGACAGAATCGCAAGGCTATCAAATGTTTCCTGGCATCCGTGTTGGATTCAGCAATTGAAAACGGAAGGTAAAAGCTTTAACACGATCAAATCATATTCATATGCTGTAAGAAAGTTTATTGATACAAAAATATCAACAAATGATAAAAAATTAGAAAATGAAAAATTAGAAAATTTAACGGTGAATAAATTATATACACATATCAACCCAAAAAATGGAAGATTAGATATCTGGTTACAATCAATAAATAACCTAAAATCTTCGACTGTTAACGCTAGATTAGCTGCAATCACACACTTGATAGAATGGGTTGGGCACAATTTACCAGAATATATTATCAGGCCGAGAAAAGGCAAACATATACCTAAAATTCTTTCAAATAATGAATTAAAAAAAGTACGTATTGCAGCTTTCAATAGTGAAAATCCAATCGCTCATTTAATCGTAACATTTTTGTTAGAAACCGGGATTAGGATTAGTGAATTATGCGGATTAAATGTTCATGATGTAGACTTTGCCGATAAAAGCGCAAGAGTTGTTGGCGGTAAAGGAAATAAGGACCGAATGGTTCTTTACACTGAACAAACAGCAGAAATTTTAACTGGATGGATTATCTTTAGAAAACAATTAAATTTAGTTGATTCAGATGCACTATTAGTAAATTCAAAGGGAAAAAGAATCACACCCAGAGGTATCCAGAAATTAATGGATAAAATAGCTGAAAATGCTGGGATTTCAAAAAATAGATTGTCTCCGCATATTTTAAGACATAACTTCGCAACTGGGCTTCTTGAGAGAGGGGCTGATATTGTCTCTATTCAAAGGTTATTAGGTCATTCTAATATCCAAACAACAAGAGTCTATCTTGAAATTAACGATCAAACTTTAAGAGAGGTATATTCTCGTGCACAAAGTAATTTAGAACGTATAAATGAATAGGCTATTTTTTATTCTTTTTCTTAGAAATTAAATTTGGGCCTTTCCATAATTTGGAAGATACTATCTCATTTCCTATATGACCTGGGATTGGACAATGCTTCCCACTACGGCACCTACTACAATTTTCCTTATTAGGAATCTCGACAACCTTGCGTAATTTGCCATATTTTCGCCTTGGCATAATTAAACGATAAAGCAGAGACGAATAATATTTTCTTTAATTTTTATTTTTTCTGATCAATGATAACATGTCTTCTACTGATTTGGGAGCATTAATAATTCCTTTCTTAGCTTTCCTTGCTGCAGCAGCTTTCCTTGCTGCAGCAGCTTTCTTAGCTGCATTAGCTTTTCTAGTAGCTGCTGCTTTCTTAGCTGCTGCGGCCCTCTTAGCTTTTTGCGCTACTTCAGCTGCTGCTTTCTTTGCTGCATTGGCCCTCTTTGTCGCAGCAGCTTTCTTTGCTGCTGCTGCTTTCTTAGCTGCGTTAGCCTTTCTAGTGGCTGCTGCTTTCTTAGCTGCTGCAGCTCTCTTAGCCTTTTGAGCTACTTCAGCTGCTGCTTTCTTAGCTGCGTTAGCCTTTCTAGTGGCAGCAGCCTTCTTAGCAGCAGCCGACTTCTTGCTACTGGAAGAATTTTTTTTAGAATTTGAATTAGATTTTCTCGCCATTAGTATGCCCCTGTGGTTAGTCTAAAGAGTACAAACGTATGAATTTGATGTTCACGAATAACAACAATGTCTTATGAAAAACCGTTATCGGTGGTATGTGACTGATAACATCGATACCATAATTGGTTCAAATCCTGAATCCAGCCTATTATGGATGCAAGTCCGAAAAGGAAGTCCTCAGATGAAATGTATTGATGGAATTTTACGACCAAAAGAATACCCAGAAAAAGGTACAAAAATTCTTCTTGGAGATGTAGCATCGGCTTTGATTAGAGTCAGTGGTCCACATGACCACATAGAATTTATTTCAGTTCCTACATTCGATGAGCAAAAATGGGTTTTAAAATTAAAATCATCCGAATTAATTATCAAAATAGAAAGTTTTCCATATTGGGGTTTTGGGCTATTTTCGAAGTGCTATCTGAATAAAGTTGAACTAAATGGGAGTTTGAAAAAAAGATCTAAAATTATTTTCGATCTGGTGGTTTGTTTAGGTCGAAATCCATGGGAACCTACCTTTCCTTACTTTTGGAATAGAATCACCAAGTTCAATTCAAAAACACATCAAGATAAATGGCTAGAATTGATAAATTTCGCTAAAAAAAGTATGGAAGAAGAAATTGAAGTAATTAATTTAAGATATATTGAAGTCAAAAAAAGATCTATGAACAAAAATTATTTTCCAAAGGATTGGAATGAAAAAAACTCTAAATCCTTATTGAATGATGTCGAAATTGATATAAATATAGCTAAAAGATCCTTGCATGATCAAAACGCTGCAGGACTAAAAAGAGCACTTGATAGAGCTGAAGCCAAATTAATAGAAGCCGATCCACTAGTTGGATTGCAAAATGATGAAATACTTCAAAATCAAAATAATAAAATTCTGACTGTAGATAATATTCCATACATTGATCTTGTGAAAAATGAAGAAGAATAAACTCAGTCTATTTCATATAGGGGTGGTCGGTCGTATTTGTTACCATGGCAGGTAAAAAAGAGAAAGGAAGTGGTATTCAACAAGCCGCAGGCCTAATTAGATATTTCGACGAAGAATCTGAAGATGCGTGGAAAATTAGTAAGACACAAGTGTACATAGCCTGTCTAGTATTAGGAGGAGGAGTCTACTTACTAAATCATGGCGTACTACAATTCATCTGGAGTGCAATAAGTAGTCTATTTTAATTTAAGAAAGTGGTTCTATCTCGACTACTTGATCACATTTAGAAGCTAATTCATTAGCGGCAGCAACCGCTGTTTGAAAATCCGGAGTCATGCAAATTTCAAAGGGTTCACAATTTTTTTCATGTAACATCAATCTATATGATGCTGATAGATTTTTGCTTATATGCATTTTTTGCCATGACCATTCATGATTATCCATAGTCAATAACAATGACTGGTTAATCATATAATTACCTACAGATCGAGCGAATTTTGCCCTTTCTGCCAAAACCGCAATTGTTCTGTCATGATTGGTCATTTTGGCCAACAGCGGATGTGCTCGTGGCATAATTTTTTTATTTTTTAATCTCCCTTCACGAAATGCTTTTCCCATCTTATATCCCATCTTGGACATATGTCCAGATATTTCTTGTGAGGTTTACTTTATATGTGTACGGGCTAAAAAATAAATTAAAATTGGATTTATTAACTAATTTTTCTTTTTGGAAGTTGTGAATTATTTAACTCCATCAATAATATCGATACAATTGATAATACGAAAATTACGAACTTAGTATTTATTAGAATGATTATTAAAGAAACTGATAACAAGATGAACATAAATAATGTTGCTGCAAAATAAATTTTTATTTTTAGGCTGATTAATGGTGACTTTTCAATTAAAATCGGTATTGTTAGCGATAAAAATAGACCTAATAAAAAACCATTAATAAGAGTGAGAGAAAGTAATGAAGAATTAATTGATCCAATAATTAGACCTGTAAATAATCCGTATCTCCATCCATGCAGTTCGGGTCTTGCCCGTTCGTCTAAACCTAAGGTTGGTAATAAACAGAAAGCGAGTGACAAAAGTAGCACAGGAAATAATTCAACTATTAATTCATAAAAGATACCCACCAAACTCCAAAAAGGATACAAAAATATCGAAGTGAAAAATACGAGTGAAAATAATCCAGTTAAAATTGCAATTCCCAAGCCTAGAGAACGATTTTTCCCCGCAGGGAT
>CETP01210958.1_pt1 | contig 19684 bp, 34 predicted proteins | sample 531311 | NCBI WGS metagenome assembly CETP01 (sample SAMEA2622657, study PRJEB7988) | marine metagenome | biome: marine biome (ENVO:00000447); feature: surface water layer (ENVO:00002042); material: "saline water (ENVO:00002010), including plankton (ENVO:xxxxxxxx)" | depth 5 m | reverse complement strand
AGGATATAAAATGCCTGTACGATTTGGCTATGCATGTATTAATATGGAACTATCTGAGCGCGGCATTATTTGTTCTCGAACAATGCGTAAAGCAACGTTCCAGAAAAAAGGTATTCCATATGCTGCAGAGCTTTCATTAACTAATGTAAAAAATATCTTGCCAATACTTAAGTGGAATAACGATAATAATGTTAAAGTATTTAGAATTTCTTCTACGCTTATGCCATGGGCATCTGAATACGAATTTGAAGACATGCCTAATTATGATGAGTTTTGTTCTGCACTTGGCAAGATAGGTAAGTATGCAAGAATGACAGGCCAAAAGATTTCTTTTCACCCAGGGCAGTTTAATTGCTTGGCTTCGGAAAAAGAGCATGTCATACTTAATTGCATCAAAGATCTTGAAATTCATGGTCGTTTGTTTGACCTTATGGAAATGCCTAAATCACCTCAGTACAAGATCAATATTCATCTTGGTTCTACTTGTGGCAACAATAGGCAGTTGGCAATTGACAACTTCTGTCGCAATTTTGATCGTCTTAGTGAAAGCGTTAAAACACGTCTTACAGTAGAAAATGATGATAAAGAATCAATGTTTTCATCAAAAATGCTTTATGAAGGTGTGTATAAGCAGATTGGCGTTCCTATTGTTTTTGATGCACATCATCATACCTTAGGACCGCAAGATGCGCCTTACGATGAAGCTTTATCTATGGCTGTAGAATCATGGCCATCAGGCATTAGGCCAACTTGTCATCATAGCAATAGTAAAAAAAAATATGAAGATCCAACAGTTAGTAGGCATGCTGCACATAGTGACTATTATTATGAACCTTTTGTTGATAATAATCATGAAGTAGATGTAGTTTTAGAAGCTAAACAAAAAGAACGTGCACTTTTTGATTACTTAAAAAAGTGGCCGCAAGAGGTAAAATCATGACTTGGATGACAGGTAGCTTACTTAAAACAAATTTTGAAGATATTATTGAAAAAATTAAGTCCTTATCTTATAACAAAAATCATAAAATTTTTATTGGAACAGATTCTTTTAGGTGTGGCGATGTTTATGTATTTACAACTGCAATTTGTTTAATTTGTAGAGGTCATCAAAATCATTGTAGATATTTTTACAAAAAGGAAAAAATTAAAAGAGACAAAGGTTCTGGTGAATTAGCAGTCAGGCTTTTTAAAGAAACAACTGACTCTGTTGAAATGGCAACTGCAATTAAAGAATTAGTGCCTGGAGTTTCAATAGAAATACATTTAGATATTAGCGGAATTAATGCAAATCAAAAAACTTCTAGATGGGCAACATCACTTTCAGGTATAGTTACTGGAAGTGGTTTTGATTATAAGTTAAAGCCATATGCAATAGCAGCATCTTCTGTTGCTGATAGACATACAAAGGCAATTTAAATGTATTATAAAGTTTTTAACAATAGTAAAATACCCGAATTACTTTCAGTTTTTATAAGAATACATGCAATAACAATTGGACCATGGATCTTCTGCAAAGATGAAATTAGTGAATCAACTCTAAGACATGAATTAATTCATGTTGTCCAGTGGAAAGAATGTTTATACATTGGATTTCTCCCGATTTATATTATGGATTGGGTCAAAGGCATATTAAATAAAAAGACTTCGCGAGATGCTTATTTGGATATTAGAATGGAACGCGAAGCGAGACTAGCAAATCATGATGAAACATATATTTTTAGGCGTAAGCCTTTTGCTTGGAGAGACTTAAATGACGGAGATGAAAGAGGTTAAGGGTTTTGACGATTTTCTTCTTGTACCACAATATTCAGATATTGAATCAAGAAGTGAAATAAACACGCAGGTAAAAGTAGGAGACTTATTACTAGGCACACCAATTATTGCTTCACCTATGTCAACTGTAACTGAAGCTTATATGATTAATGCATTGACAAATCTTAATACACTAGGCATTATTCACAGATACAATACAGTTAGTTTTCAAAAAAAGCTTTTATCTTTTATTCAAGATAATGATTTTAAATCTGCAGCAATTGGTGTCACAGGTGACTATAAAGAAAGACTTGAAGAACTAGTAAGCGAAGGTCTAAGATTTGTTTGCATTGATATTGCCCATGGTGATCATATTCTTATGAAAAATGCAATTGAGTATGTTAAATCTAAATATCCTGAGTTATTTGTTATTGCAGGTAATATATCAACATCTTCTGGATATGAAAGGCTTTCATCATGGGGTGCAGATGCAATTAGACTTAGTGTAGGTAGTGGAAGTATTTGTACAACAAGAATTCAAACAGGTCACGGCATTCCAACAATGCAAGCTATTATTAATGCTTATACGTCTAAAAAAAGATTAATGGATGAAAACAAGCATGCTGCTTTAATTGTAGCAGACGGAGGTATCAAAAATAGCGGTGACATTGTTAAATGTCTAGCAGTAGGCGCAGATCTTGTAATGTTAGGATCTATGCTTAGTGGCACAAAAGAGTCGCCAGGGAAAGTTATTATTATGCCTGATGGAACAAAAAGTAAAAGATATAATGGTATGGCATCAAAGGCTGCTCAAAGAAATTGGAAAGGATCATACTCTTCTGTAGAAGGAGTTAGCTCTGTTGTACCTTATAAAGGAACAGTAGCAAAAGTAATTAGAGAAATTATGTCAAACGTTAGAAGTGGAATGTCATATTCTGGAGCAAGAAACTTGGAAGAACTAAGAAATAAAGCACAATTTGTATTGCAATCTTCAGCATCAACAATTGAAAGTGGACCACACATTTATAAGAGCGGAGGTCGATCCTAATGCCAACTAAAGTAGTTTTAGGTTTACAATATGGTGATGAAGGAAAAGGCAAAGTTGTGGATCAGCTTGTAGAAAACTGGGCTGAGATTGTTATTAGATTTCAGGGAGGCGACAATGCTGGACACACAATTTATGACGAGCATGGCCATAAATATGTTCTTCATGCTATTCCCACTGGTGTATTAAAAAATAACATTCTTAATATTATTTCTAGGGGCTGTGTAGTTAATCCAATTAATATAGTAAAAGAAATTACAAATCTTTGTGTCGAGCCTAAGAATTTAAGAATTAGTCCTGGATGTCCTGTAATTTTACCTCATCATATTGAAATTGACAAGGCAGAGTACCAAAAAGTAATTGGAACAACTGCAAAAGGAATTGGACCGGCATATTCTGAATATTATAGTAGAAGCGGTCTTACTTTAAAAGATGTATGTTTTAATTTCTTTAAAGTCAAAGATAGAATTATTAAAGACTACCAAGAAGCAACAGAGTTTTCAAAAAACGATGATGAGTTAATTGAAATGATTAGCTCATTAGAGACTTCTTGCAACTATCTAAAAAATTATCTAGATGACAATATTGAAGAAAATTTGCAAATTGCGTATAGTAATAATAAAAATATTGTTTTAGAAGGTGCACAAGGTTGGGGACTTGATATTTGGTCAGATTTTTATCCTAATGTAACTTCTTCATCTCCTTCTGTAGGCGGCGCAATGATTTCAACAGGTCTAAGTCACGTTCAGATTGATGAAGTAATTGGAATTGTAAAAGCATATAAGACGCGTGTAGGCTCTGGTGATTTTCCAACTGAATTATTTGGCGAAGAAATCAATAAAATTCGTATTGAACTAGGCGAGTATGGAGCAACAACATCCCGCCCAAGAAGAATTGGTTGGCTGGATTTAGATGAGCTTAAAATCGCATGTCAGCGAAATGGTGTAAATCATATAATTGTTACAAGAACTGACTCCATGGAACTTTTTTCAGAAATTAAATATAAATACAATAGTCAAATTCAAAGAGCAAAAACGTGGAGCAAGTCTGAGAATAAAGAAAATTTAATTAAATACGTTGACTTAATTAGCAAGTCAACAAATGTCAATAATGTCTCCTATTCTTTTGGCCCTAAAAGAAATCAGATTAAGTGGTTTAAAGAAAACTATATTTAGAGGTTATAATGATACCAAGATACAAAGATAATACTATAAATGATATATGGTCAACAAAAGCTACACTTGAAAGATGGAAGAATGTTGAATTGGCACATTTAACTTCTTTAGTAGATGAAGGTTTAGTAAAAGATGAAGAACTAAATATAGTACGTTCTAGAATTAAAATCAATGTTGATAGATGGAAAGAAATAGAAGCTATAACAAAACATGACTTGCAGGCATTTGTTCAGATGCTTGAAGAAAGTATTAGCGACAAGTCTGCAAGATGGATTCATTTTGGGCTAACATCTTCAGATATTGTTGATACATCACAGTCTTTAGGCTGTGTTGATACATTGAAATATACTTCAAGTCTATTGCTGAAGTGTTTAGATACACTTAAATATATGTCTAGTGATAAAGAGAATATTAACACATATATACTCGGAAGAACTCATGGTAAAGCTGCTGAAAAGTATTCTTTAAGCTTACTATTTAAGCGATGGTCAACTTTATTATCTGACGCTAATGATAAATGCATTCAAGCAATAAAAAGCTGTTCTGTAGGAAAATTAAGTGGTCCGTGCGGCAATAATACAACAGTTAGCAAAAGAGCCGAAGTTACAGCTTTGCATAGTCTAGGCTTGCGTTCTAATCAAGCTTCTTCACAAATTGTTAGTAGACAGTTATATCTAGATTATTTTTATGCATTACTTAAATGTTCTCTTTCTTTTGAAAAGATAGCTAATGACATTAGACACTATGCAATTGAAGGTATTGATGAAATGACAGAAGGATTTACTAAGGGTCAAAAAGGTTCTTCAGCAATGCCGCACAAAAAGAATCCTGTTAAATGCGAAAATCTAATAGGCTTAGCTAGAATGTGTAAAGGATACTTTCAAGTTGCAATAGATAATTGCAATACTTTGTGGGAAAGAGACATTAGTAATTCAGCTCCGGAGAGAATCATTTGTAAAGATATGGCGCATCTAGCATGTTTTGGTCTCAATAGAATTAATAATGTTTTAATTAATCTTGAAATCAACTATGAAAAGATTAATCAATCAGTCAATAACGCAGAAGAAAAAATAGCATCTCAACATATTATGAATGACTTCATAAGAAAAGGTAGCACAAGAACAGAAGCACACAATAAAGTCCAGCAAAAGATTTTTTCTCTTTAAACATTTAAATAATATTTAGATAATATTTAAACTTAGGAGGCAAATATGAATAAATATGAGCTAGAAAGAAAAATTACAAAAGAGTTTCTCAGCGAAACCTCTGATAGAGAAGGTTCTTATACTAGAAGTATTAAACGCGCAGCTTCAAGTGCTGCAAAGTCTTTTGTACCCTCATATGGCCCGTTAGGATTAGACGCAGCTGATGCTGCAATTGCTGCTACTGATGCTTACGATTATAGCATGCTTAAAGAAGATATGACTACTAATGAGTATGAAGACGTAAAGTCCCTTGAAGGTTTTGTGTCTTATCTTCAAGAGCTAATGAAGCCTGAAGGAATGAAAAAATATCATAGCGAGAATGGCGAAGACTTTGCAATTGCTATGATAAACGAGGCTTTAAAGAGAAATTTATTTAAAGGCAACACATATCAGCTAACTCATAGAGCACAAGGTCATATGACAAGAGTTTTAAAAAGGCCACAAAAATAATGAAAAACAAGTTTAACAAAAAGCATATAAGAAAATTTCTCAATGAGTCATATGAAATGGCACCTGAAATGTATAGGCTTGATCATGATAGAATGTATAATGTAGAAGACAAAGAGCCTCATGATCATTATGGTCACCCAGGAGAATCAGAATCTCCTCCACATGTTGAACCTGACGGGTCTATATCTCCTGAGTCGTTACATCATCATTTTGATGTTGATGGAGATGGTCGTGTAGATATGTCTGACTATGCAGAGCACGTTGATTATCATTGTGAACATCCTGAAATTATAGAAGATTATCTACACCTTAAAGACTATCGTAGAGATGATGTTCATTGTCATGATAGCTATACAAAATGCTGTAATTATTTAATGGTAGATAAAAATAAAGCTAAGGATGCTATTTTACAACTTATGGATGCTTGTGGTGCAACATGTTCAGCATCAACTGCATCAGCTCTTGCAGACGTTTTAGAGCTTCTAAAAAGCAAAGATTTACTTTAATTTGTAAAAAAGAAATAAATATTCTATAATTTATTTAAATTAAAAGGACAAAAAATGAATTATAGAGTAGGCGATAAAGCTCATCATTTTATGAAGGGCAATATGGTTGGGACTGTTGTTAATATTATTCATGAGAATGTTAATACTCATTGGTCAACAGGCGGTTCTTTTGAAAACAAGATATATATTGTCCTAGAATATAAAGATGGAAGAAGAGAAAAAATTATTAAAAGTGACTTAATCAAGGTGTTTTAGTGTTTATGAAAGCAATTGTATTGTGCTTAGCAGCTTATAGTTTTGATTCAACAGATAATAAAACTCAGTGGGTTAATATATGCAGTAATATTGATAGTGTGATTAATCATTCAAATAGAAACAACATTGAACCTGAAGCTCTTATTGCTTTAACTTGGCATGAAACAAGATGGAGAGGAAATCAAGTTTCTACTGTAGGCGCGTGTGGTATTGCACAAGTAATACCAAAATATACTATACCTAGAGTATCATGTAATGACTTAAAAGATGACGATGTAGGTCTAGAATATGGTGCAATAGCTTTGAGAAACTGGTTAAATCATACCAATAATAATTTAACTAGAGCTTATTGCCACTATAACAGCGGAAATAATTGCTATACTAGAGGATTAACATATGCAAGAAGAGTTAAAAGGTCATATAGAAAAATCAAAAGGGTAGTAAACAATATTTCTCAATACTTGTCTATAAATTTCTTACGTAGATTGTTTTAATATTATTCTCTTTGCAAGACCTTATTTGACTAATGTCATTATCTATATGAAGTTTAGACTTAATATTTTTCAAGGTTTCGCCTTTTAATTCACCATCAGTATAGATTACTTTTTCAATAGGTAGTTTATGCTTTTTTATAAAATTATCAATTTTGTTTTCTGCAAAAATAGTATCATATTCTTTATTTCTTGCAGTAACAATATAAAATTGATAATTCTTTTTAGACAAAGTATTAATAAAATTAATTAGCTTTGTATTTTCTTTCTTGATGTTATCATTGTAACATAATGTATCGTCAAAGTCAACAGTTATTAATTTCTTCATTTAACTACCTAATGTAATTTTGTTTAATATAAAATATTATATTTAAAATTAATTATTATTTCAAGGAGTCCTAATTGTATAAGAAAAGATTTTATAAGATTTTTAATTATTGTGAAGACAACAATATAAAAGTTGTTTTCCATGACAGAAAAGAGGACCTATGTTATCCTAGGACTTCTTTGATTTGCATAAATAAAAACCAGCCATGGCGAAAAAGACTTTATGCTCTACTTCATGAAGTTGGTCATGTTAAAATTTATAGAAATAAAGAGTCTTGGAGTAAAGACTTTTCTGTTTTTACAACAGATTGTCATGATGGCAGAAAATATAGATCTTTAAAATATCAAGTCTCTTTAATTGCTGAAGAAATTGATGCATGGCGCATTGGTAGACAAATCGCTGAAGACTGTAATGTTTACTTGGATATTGAAGACTATCATAACATTATGAACAAATGTGTTTTTACTTACATTAAAGATGCTCCTCGTGTAATTTATTCTTGAAATATATATAATATTGTTAGAGGATATTATGCGTAAATTAAAAGGAAAACAACTTAAAAACGTTATTAGACAGATAAAAAAAAGCGATGTAGATATTAGTTCTCATAAAACTAAAAAAACAATTAGTTTTAACGATGACTATGAAAAAAATCAAGTTATTACTACATGGAATCACGAAAAAGGAAGCTTGGCTAAGTTTATTAAAAGATTCTATTTTAGAGATACGGGTGTTCAAATAGAACCTGGAGACATTGCTTTAATAATTGGCGATTCATATTTTGGAAGCAAAGCAAAAGAAAACTGCTTTTATATATTAATTAACTCATTTGTTATTCTAGTTAATGGTAGTTACTTTAGAATGATTTAATTAATGTATAAATGAAATCTATATTGTATTATTAATTTAAATTAATCAAAAGGAATTTAAATGAAACTTGATGTTAAATCAGATAATATTGATTTTGGTATTAATATTCTAGAAATTACTGTTCCATCACAGTTAAGAAAAAGACACAAGACAGATATTCCATATATTAATGACGCTTTTGGTGGAGAAGGATTTACGCCTTCGACAGTAACCTTGTTTACTGGTGAGCCAGGTGCAGGTAAAACTACTTTAATGTTAACACTTGCTGACTCTTTAACTAGAACAGGAGCAGTTGCATTATATAATACTGCAGAAGAAAGCCTATATCAAGTTAAGCTTACTTGTGAAAGACTTCGTATGACAGATGGATTTATTGCAGGTCAGGAAACTCATGTCCCTACATTGCTAGAACACTGTGACAAATTAAGAGAGCGGAATAAAGGTAAACCTTTCTTTCTAATTGTAGACTCACTACAAACTTTAAATGACGGCAAGTATGGTGAAATGACAAATGGAAGTTCTGCAATTAGATCACTTCAAATGCTAACAAACTATGCTAAAGAACACTATATTAATATTGTCTGTATTGGACAAGTCAATAAAAGTGGCAATATGGCTGGCAGTCAAAAGCTTAAGCATATGGTTGATTCTATGATTCATATGTCAATTGAAAAAAAGAACGAAGAACTATATGGTTGTAGGGTTTTAGAAACTGTTAAAAATCGATTTGGCGGCGCAGGCTGGACTTTCTTTCTTTCATTGCGAAAAAATGGTTTTAGGGAAGTTGCAAGGTTAGGAGCAGAAGATTAAACTTTTTGTTATTGGCATGCTTCTATACTTCATTGGAGGAACTGTTGGTTGGTTTCAAAACAATCTATGGCAGTTTTCTCCTTGGTGGAAAGACAAAGGTGTACATGCTGTATTAATGTTCAGCCTTCCAATTGGTTGGTGTATGTATTTTGCATGGCAGAATTTTGTTATTTACTTTAATAGCACTTGGTCTGCAAGGATGATGTTTTTTGCTCTTTCCTATCTTATATTTCCGATATTAACTTATGCATTTCTAGGAGAGAGCCCGTTTACAACAAAGAATATGATTAGTATTGGGTTAAGTTTTGCAATAATTTATGTTCAAATCAAATTTTAATCTATTAATTGTATTAAAGAAATTTAAATATTATAATAAATTGTAATTAATTAAAAAGGATTATTTAATGAATATCGAAACATTTTTCAATACCGTCAAGAGTTTTCCTCCTAATCAGTCAATTCTAATGAGAGGAAGTACTGGTATTGGCAAAAGTCAAATTGCAAGGCAAATTGCAGAATATCATGATCTTCCTCTAATTGATGTTCGTGGCTCTACAATGTCTGAAGGTGACTCCGGGGGCTATCCTGATATTGAAGCTATGAAGGAAAATGGTGTGATGACTTTTGTTATGCCAAGCTGGTTTGTTCGTGCTTGTCGTGAGCCAGTAGTACTTCTACTTGATGAGCTTAATCGTTCTCTTCGAGGTGTTCAACAAAGTTTCTTTCAAATTGTTCTTGATCGTGAACTTGGCAATGACAAAAATGGCAATCCTTACAGACTTAACCCTGGAACACGTGTAATTGCAGCAGTTAATCACGGCTCAGAATATGATGTAAACGATATGGATCCTGCACTTCTAAGGCGTTTTTGGGTTGCTGATATTGAATGTGAAGTTAGTGACTGGATTAACTGGGCACAAAAGAACCAGATCCATGATATTATTATTGACTTTATTAGGCACCATCATGAACATCTTGCTGTTGACCCAACATCTGTAGAACCTGGCGAAGTTATTCCTACACCTGCTAGTTGGGCACACTTTAACAATGTATTGCAATATTCAAATATTGATCTAGACAGTTATGCAGGTAAAAACAGAAAGCCAACAAAGCTATTTAATATTGCATCTGGCTTTCTTGGCAAAGAAACATCAATTACATTTGCTGACTTTATTAAAAAGTATAATAATACAATTACGCCAGAAAACATTATTAATGAATGGGATGCATATGAAGCTAAACTAAATGATCTATCTAGCGACAAGCTTAATGCGCTTATTTCAAAAATTTCCAACCACTTTAGTATTAACGAATGGACTGTTGAACAGGCAGAAAATGCTGCTAAGTTTGCCAAAGTAATTACACATGAAATGCTTATTCATATGTGGTCTGAACTTACTAAGACAAAAAACATTGAGAATATTCGCAAGATTCATAAGTTTCTAGGCACATACATTGTTGATGTTGTTAATACAAACAAGAATATTATCAAATAATGTATTGTAGTTATTAATAAATTATAATAAATTAAAAAGGATTAATATGTCAAAAAACTCAACAGCGAATAAAAATGTTTATGGCGAAATTGTAGACGAAGAAAAAGCTAGAAAGTTTGAATTGACTCCCCATTTAGTTGGTCTAATGTGGGAAGAGCCTTTTTATTCTAGAATTATTAGAAGTCTCAATAAAAAAGAGTCTACAACTATTGAAACAGCAGGTGTGCTTGCTGAAGATGGAACATTTAATTTTTGGTGGAATAGAAACTTTTTAGCTTCATTAACAAAGAATCAAGTTAAAGGTTTGCTTAAGCATGAATGTTTACACTTAGTCTATGAGCATACTACGTCTCGACGAAAAGAGCCCCATTTAATTTGGAATTGGGCAACTGACCTTGCAATTAATACACAGATTCCGTCTAAAGAATTGCCTAAAGGTGGATTGGTACCTGGTAAGCCATTGCCAAAACTAACATCAACGGCAAAATCTAATATGTCTAGCCAAGATATTAAGAATCATGAAGAGATTTCTATGCTAATATCTTCTTTACCAGCTGATAGAACTTCTGAGTTTTATTTCTATGAGCTTATGAAAAATGAAACGCTAAAACAAATTGCAAAAGACAAAGACATGTTTAGTTCAATTTTTGGTGAAGGCATGGATAGTCATGATGGTTGGGATGAATTAAGCAATGATGAAAGAGAAATGTTGTCAGAAAAGCTTAAGGAAATTCTTAAGTCAGCATGTAATGAAGCAAATGAAAAAGGTTGGGGCTCAGTTTCTAGAAGTCTAAGAACAAAAATCAATAAGTTTGTTTCAAGACAAGTTTCTTGGAAAAACGTCTTAAAAAGATTTTGTGGATTTTCTAATAGACAAGAAAGAGAAAACTCAAATACTCGTTTGAACAGGAAGTATCCTTTAGTTCATCCTGGCAACAGAAACGATTATGTATCTACAATTGCTGTTTACGTTGATGAAAGTGGATCTGTTAGTAATCAATTTTTAGAAAAGTTTTATGGTGAGCTAGAATCTTTGTCAAAGACTTCTGACTTTTGGCTTTACAGGTTTGATACTAAGGTTAATGAAAAAGAAGGTTTTTTATGGCAAAAAGGAAAAAGAGTTAATCTTAGCAGAACTAATTGCGGTGGTACATGTTTTAATGCACCTACTGAACATGCCAATAAAAATAAGAATAAGTTTGATGGATATATTATTTTTACAGATGGAATTGCGCCCAAGCCAAAAAGCTCACGTCTTAAAAGAGGTTGGTTATTGACGCCTGATGGATGTCTCAATTTTCAGCATCAAAGAAATGATATTGTTATTAATTTAAAATAAGATATAAAAGAGGAAAACATGTTATATAATTATTTTGGTGACACATTTAATATTGTTCTACAGCAAGATGGATCATATAAAGTTTTTTGTAAGGCTAAGTCTAGATGGTCGTCTGGTTGGACATATGTAGGTAAAGAGTCATCGGAAGAAAAAGCAATTAATACAGCTAAGAGATACGCAAGCTAAAGGAAAAAGTATGTCAAGAGTAAAAAAAGTTCTAGATAATCACGGCCTATCAGGTGACAATTTCAATGCAGCAAAGCCAGTTATTTTTGCGCAGGATCATGGAAAAGCTGCTTATAATGCAAGTAAAATTCTTTCAAGGGCTTCTAGATATGATTTAGATGAAGATCTATCAAATTTTCTTAATGCAGTAATTATTTCCAAAGAGTTAGATGAAGATGGAAGATACAACGACTAATTTAGAATTAAATAAAAAAATTAGCGATTTAAACATTGCACAAATTAAAATTGACTTATTGCTTAATTCAGGCAAATCAATAGAAAATGATATTACATATTATGAAAGTTTAGTCAGTGATTTTAAAATTAGTTTAAATACTATTCTAGAACTTACAAATAAAAATGAGTAATAATATTTTATATTTTTTAATGTTATATTTTTCTTTTATGACATTAAAAAACTTTGTTAAAACTCAAAATAAATTTAGCTTTGATATAAAAATGTTTATAATGCTTCTAGAACTACTCTTTATGAACTTTATTGTTTATATAGTATTTAGTGGTTTAAGGAGTATTATTGATGTCACAACTAGGTGAAGTTTATTTTATTACTGATGGTTTTGCAGTTAAGGTTGGATTTACAAAAAGAAAACCTGAGAATCGTCTTAATGAAATGCAAACAGGAAGTTCACAGAAACTAAAGCTTATTGGATCTTTTCCAGGAACGGAAAGAGACGAAAAAACAATTCATAAGCTTTGGGCGCCTTTGAGCGCAGACGGAGGAACTGAATGGTTTGACGTGACAGAAAATGCCGCACATAAAATGATTCATAAAATGCGAAGCAGATATTTATCAGTTAAAATATAAAAGAAAGATAAATAATGAAAACATTAAATGCATTTAACGTATATGAAACTTTCATTGATGACATGAATAAATCATCATCTATTAATGAAAAGATTGCTGTGCTTAAAAATTGTAATCAGGAAATTCATAATTTACTATATTATGCATACAATCCTTATTATCAATATTATGTAACTCCTAAGATCTTAGAAAAAAGACAAGATCTAGTAGAAAGCAATTATAAAATTGAAAACATGTTTCAACTTTTAGACTTGTTGAGAAATAGAAAAATTACAGGTCATACAGCAATTGGCGAAGTTAATTCATGGCTCAAAAATAATCAAGAAGCTAAAGATGTATTCTATCTTATTTTAGAGAAAAGTCTTAAAATCAGAGCTTCAGTTAAAATTATTAACAAGGCAATACCAGATCTTATTCCTACTTTTAGTGTTGCTTTGGCAGAAAAATTTGATGAAAAAGCTTTAGAAAAGAAAATCAACTTTATTGATGATGACTGGTATGTTTCTAGAAAGTTAGATGGTGTTAGATGTCTAGTTTTTGTTGATGAACTAGGTAATACAGAAGTAAGATCTAGAGCAGGTAAGCAAATTAAAACTTTGATGAATTTAGAAAGTTATATTAAGAGTTTTAATGTAAAGTCTGTAGTTTTTGACGGAGAAATTTGCAAGGTTGATTCTAATGACAATGAAAACTTTCAAGGCATTATGAAAGAAATTAACAGGAAAAATCATCAAATTACAGACTTTAAATATTTTGCTTTTGATTTACTTACTTTAAAAGAATTTCATGAAAGGCAGTCAACAAGAAATTTAACAGAAAGAATTAATAAACTTAAGGATGTAGTAGGTGACAATCAATATGTTAACTGCTTGTCACAAGGTCTAGTCAAGTCTGAAGAACATTTTCATATGATTCAATCAAAAATCCCAGAAGGTTGGGAAGGTTTAATGTTAAGAAAAGACTCAACCTATAAGGGGAAAAGATCAAAGGATATATATAAAGTTAAAAAATTCTATGACTCAGAATATAAAGTTATTGATATTACTACTGGACCATTTAGATATGTTAAAGAAGGCGTAGAAGTAGAAGAAAATATGCTGAGTGCTGTAATTATAATGCATAAAGGTAATAGAGTTAATGTTGGTAGCGGCTTTACAATTGATGAAAGAAAGCATTATTACAAAGATCCATCTAACATAATGGATAAAACAATAACTGTTCAATACTTTGAAGAAAGTCAAAGTCAAAATGGTGACTATTCTTTAAGGTTTCCAGTAGTAAAGTATATACATGGTAGTAAAAGAGAATTTTAATTACGTAATAGTTTACCTGAAGCAACATCAGACATGACGTCTAGATCATATATTCTTGTTGCTTCCATTAGTAATCGACATTCAAACCAAAGATCACCGTCAACAAGTGGCATGAATAAGTCTGATATGTTATCGATTCCTAATACAATTGGAACTTCATGCTTTAATAATAACTCTACTGGTGCTATAGAATTATGAATAGGCGTATTGTATTGACTTAACTGCCTCATACCTAAAGCTGCTGATGGACATATCACTATTGTTATTCCTGCATCTTTAAGCATTTTGCATATATCATTTTGATAATCGATAGGATGACACGACAAGCTAATAGCATGAACACCCGTAACATTTCCTTCTAAACCCCACTTCATAGTATGTCTAGCTAATTGCTCTGTTTCTTTTTCGTAAGGTGCGTTAGCTTGATCTATATGAACATCAATTTTTTTATTTAAGCTTTTACCTAGATTTAAAATAAAGTCTAAATGATCGTCTTCTTTTCCTTTATCCCTAGAAGGGAGACCACCTATAATGTCGGCTTTTTCGCATGCTCTAACGTATTCTTTTTGACTATCGCCAAAGACACCTTCAAGAGGCTGAATTGCTAAGTCAATCTTTATTTTATTTTTCCACTCTTCTTTTAGTTTAATTGCTGTATCAATAGGTAACTGCTTAACTAAACTATCACAGTCAATAAATGTTCTAGTATAATTTGTCCCTTGTTTGTATTGCTCATCAATACATCTATTCATACGTTTAGTCAAATCATCTTCAGTATAATTTTCTTTAAATTTTCTATACTCATACCATTTATTTTGCATATCACACATAGCATCAGATAGATTAAAATGTTCTAAGATATGTGATTTATCAAAGTGTGCGTGATATGATTGAAATCCGCCTTTTTCTTTAACTTTATTTAAAAAGTTATCTTTTATAGACCCGGTCATATAAATCCTTTTCCTGTGTTCTATACTATATGTATGTGTGATAAAAGATTAATAGATGTAGGTGATTTAGTTAAAATCAACAAACCTTTTTTTTATGTTGGGCAATTTAATTTAATTGATGACGAGTATGATGTAGGAATCGTTTTAGAAAAAAGCCCTGAAAACTACCAGGAGGACTACTTAGTACTATTAGTAAATCACCTAAATGAAAACAGACACATAACGTATAAGCGTTTAAATGAAGTTAAAAAATTGTAATTAAGAAAATAATTTTTTATTATAAACTTGTTGGCATATAGTTACCATAATTAAACAAGGAAATTAGTTATGTCTAAAGAAGATAAAATTTCATTAAGCGTTTCTTTTATTTATTTTATTGCAATTGCTTTACCAGGAATCTTATAAGGAGAAAAATAGAAAAAATGGCATCGAACAAAGAAATTATGGATCAAGCACAGAGATTCGTTGAGAAATTAGCTGAAGTTATGTCAGAGTTTTCTGTGAACATATCAGACGACGGAGGCGGAACTGCAGTTTACTTAAATAGTTCTTTCATCGGTTATTTAGAAGACAATCATGACACACTAGATATTATGCTTGACGATACACCAATCGTTACAACATTTAAAGGTGATTAATGAATCAAAGCGATGTAATTTATAATTTTTGTCGTAACATGAATAACATGCGTCTTACACGTCACTTTCCAAATAATAAATGTTTGGTTAGCTGGGACGGTAATGAAACTCTTAACTTCTTTTGCGATGAAACTTTAGAATTTAAAGGACAAGAAGATATTGGATCTTTTGTTTCTATTGAAAAACTTAACCAATTAATGTTGGATTATTCAACAGACTACAAAGAATAATAAATCTAATTCTTAAATATTTTGATTTTAAACCTCCTTCGGGAGGTTTTTTTATGTACTTTTGCAGAAAGCAACATGTTCTAATTACAACGAACATATCTATAGTGAACATGATGCACAGCTTACGTACACCCAGTTTCGCTATATCATTATGCATAGTGTTGACAATAAATAGGCATTTACATAATCACTAATATTACAATTTTAACGTGTATCAAACTTATTTTTACTTTATGAGTATTACTATAAATTTATAATTCGTTAATGATGCGCGTTAAATATAAACAGGAATTAATTCTACAAAAGTACATAAAAAAACCTCCCGAAGGAGGTTTAAGTCTAAAACAATTAGGTTTTAGTCGATTTTAATCTCTGTTGAATGCTTTGTTGTATTGTTCTCTAAAAATGACAAACGAAGAATTCCATCTGACATTGTTGCTTTAACAGAGTCAGAATCATATTTTTGTGGGATAGCTAAGGTTTTAGACCATTTACTGATGTATCTATTACTTTTAATCTGCTCAACTGACGGGTTACATGTAACTGAAACTGTATTGTAGTGATTTTCTCCTTGCGAGAGAATTTTAAAATATTCTTTTTTATACCCGGGAACAACAAATTCAATTACATATTGATCATTAACAACGTTTGTTACGTAGCTAACTTGACTATATGAACTATTAAAGTAGTCATCTGTTGTATTAAGTAATTCGTTTAGAATGCTATTTGTGATATACATTATTTTCCTTTCCTTATTAAATAAAATATAGACACTAAATTTTAAGATGTAACCCTTGAAATAAAAAATTATCTAGTTAATTTATAAAATGAAATACATAAAAGTATTGATAAGTAAAATCCTACAAAAGAAATTAGTTTAAAATAATACAAGCTAAAGCTAAGAATAAAAATTGCATGTCTTAACTTTATAATTTTCTCCAAAATACACCTCCTAGCTCTTGGCAAGAAGTAAATAATAAAACTCTATTTTTATATTTAAAAGAATAGCTAGTTCCGTAATGATTATCAACAACTTCTTTTTTTAAGAATACAGAATCAGCTTTAATAAAATTAAAGCTTTTAATGTCATCCTTTTCAGAAACCATAAAAAGCAAATTATTGTTGAAAAATTTTATTGCATAACTTGCACATCTTTCTAAATTATGATTGTTATTTTTGTCTAAGAATAATGGTGACCATTCAATGTTAGTCATGACTTCCTCCTTGGGACATGATTATATATTAGTCACCTCAATAGACAGGTAAAGTATCGTCATAAGAAATAAAACCCATTGAAACTGGCAAATAAGCTTCGCTTCTTTTTCTTACTTCAACTTTAGATAAAGGAACACATTCACTACAATAATTAATTCTTTTAGAATCTTTTACACGATCATTATGAATCTTATCACAATTTTGACATTTACTAAATGAAATCATACAAATATTCCTTTTTAAAATTACAAAATAATTATATTAAATTTTTAATATAAATACAAATAAAGAGAAAATAAAACATGAGAATTTATACATATGACATGCTAGAATTTGTTTGTGCATCATTTCATTCAAAAGTATTTTTTAATAAAGATAAAAGTCAATCTATCAACTCAACTGATAAGTATCACTTTGTCAATATAACGATTCCAAATAATAATAAAGGTTATGCAATGATAGAACTTTTAAGTATCTTAGAAAGCAAAGGTATACATGGTTTAAAACCAAACTCAGTTTTAGATATTAGCTCAGAATTTCCAAGATATATAATGGATAGCATTTATTTAGATATTGCTAAAGTTGGATGCAAATACTCAGGTAAAAGTATTGAAGTATGCATTGATAGAATTTACGGTAGAGAACAAGATGCTTGTTATTTAACAAATCCAACAAAGTATCAACTAGATTTAGGATATAACCCGACCTTGCAAGATTTGTTAAATAGATGTTTTTTTAATGATTAAAGATCCAGTAAATTAAATATAAAAAATAGCCTAAAGCAATTAAAGCAATAATATCATGCGAAGCCATTATGTCTCCTAAATAAAAAGTTAGATAATAGAATTAAGTCAGGTCGTATATACAAGTTATATAATAGCTCAAACAATAGAACCTTGTATAATACCACATCATCTATCTTGACACGGGAACTAGGATTCGAACCTAGATTGTCTGGACCAAAACCAGAAGTCCTAACCATTAGACGATTCCCGTATATATAGTATTGCATGTAATTATATCATTTTTACAAAGAGAATAAACTATTATGTCGTATTTTGATTTTCATGTTGAAAAACCACAAATTGCTGTAATAAGCGGATCATTATCAGGAAATGTATCAGTAGGCTCTGCAATTACTTTTGCTGAAGAAAGTGGAGATACATTTAATAATATTAATAATCTTAATGTTCAAGGCAATACACTTTATCTTAGTCATGGACATTGGTTATTAAGAGGATATTTAGGTATTGATAACAATGACAATCTTTCAAATAATTGTGAATATAGCTGGTATGTAGATAATGTTCAAAAAGGAAATAAAGGGGCAACAGTTGTGGCAGGGTTAAATGGTACAGATCCAGCACAACTGGAAATGTCTGTTACAAGTTCTAATTGCGCAGTTAAATTAAAGTTTACTTCAAGTAATGGGACTACAACAGTTAGCAGCGATCATACAAGTATTGTAATAATGAGAGTTTAAAATGAGTTATTCAGCTTCTTCTAATTCAATAGAAAGTCTAGCATCACCTTTTGCTAGTGGATCTATATCTTCTGGAAATTCAGGAATATATTGTGACTTAGTATCAAAAGAATGGTTAACCTATAACAATTCGAATAATGCTATTGAGTCTTCTAGTAATCTTCTTTCTTTTGCTTGCTTAACAAGTATAGAAACAGATAATACTGCACTTGGATCATTTTATACTACAGACAACGACGGTTATCTTAGAGGATCTTTGGCAACTGGTCAGTCTAGTAATGATACTAATAATGGTACACGAGGCAGGAGTGATGACGTGTCTATATGCTTTGGAACGTCTCATAAAACACAATTACATTCTGCATTGGTATTTAGTGGTAACATGAACAAAGATAGAACTGTTACTTATTACTTGAGGTTTAAATAATGTCATACAAGTCTAATAATTTTATACCGACAAAAATTGATGCAGGCTTAAATCTTTATTATAACGCTTCTGCAAATATATCAGGTTCTTCAGGCATAACTTTTGCTTCTCAAGATACAAATTTTGGTGTTGCTTTTCCGTTAACAAAAACTAGTTCATACTTTACACTTCCAGGAGATGCAGTCTATATGCTAGAAGCATCTTTAAATTTACAATTAACAACTCCTTGGACAGCACCTTGGTATTCTTATGTTTTCTATCAATGGTATGATTTAACTAATAACAAGTATGTAGGTAACAAAGCTAAGATTAACAATGGTTTAACAATGGGAGAAGGCCGTGTTGGCGATATAGTTTGTGATGAAATTGCTAGATACGCTACAAATGAAAATATTAACATTGAGTTAAGAATAACTTCACATCATTCTGATGTTGATGCAATTGATGGTGATGGAGATCAACCTGATCTTACAGGTCGTGCCAGATGTTTAGTGTATAAATTTTAAATAAAAATTATTTGTTTAGTTTATATTGTGAATTTAACCAGTCATAAAAACCGCAAGAACAAGTATGCCAGTCTTTATGCCAAGTGCAATCTTTTTCGTGATCATTGCTTTCTGAAAATAAGTTTGTTACTTGACGATCACGTTTTTCA
>CETP01015092.1_pt1 | contig 19821 bp, 23 predicted proteins | sample 531311 | NCBI WGS metagenome assembly CETP01 (sample SAMEA2622657, study PRJEB7988) | marine metagenome | biome: marine biome (ENVO:00000447); feature: surface water layer (ENVO:00002042); material: "saline water (ENVO:00002010), including plankton (ENVO:xxxxxxxx)" | depth 5 m | reverse complement strand
TCTCCGCCAGCTGAGACATCATAGAATGCTGTTCCGATTACCCTGTCCAGATAGACTTGGATAAGACCTATTCCGAATGCTGGGATTGAGAGGAAAAGCATCAGGTTCGCGATGAGTATTGACCAGGTGAAAAGGGGCATCTGGAGCCAACCCATTCCCGGGGCCCTCATGACAGCAATTGTGGTCAGGAAGTTGATTCCTGTCAGTGTTGAGGAGGCTACAAGCATAATCTGCCCTGCTACCCACATTGTTGTTCCCATGTGAGCAGTTTCGCTCACGACATATGGAGCATATCCTGTCCACCCTGTATCTGCGCCTTGGCCCGAGAAGACACCTGTGAAGATTAGCAAAGCACCTACTGGTTGTAACCAGAAAGACATGGCGTTAAGTCTGGGGAGGGCAAGGTCTGGGGCCCCAATCTGAAGGGGTATCATCCAGTTTGCAAAGCCATTGATTAGAGGCATCGCGGCGAGGAAGATCATAGTGGTTCCGTGTAACGTGAAGAACTGGTTGTACTGATCCTGAGTCAGGAAGTCATTTCCTGGAACGGCCAATTGTATCCTGATCATCATGGCCATTATTCCCCCTACGCCCAAGAAGAAAAGACCAGCAACGAAGTACAACGTTCCTACTTTCTTGTGATCGGTTGTGGTGAGCCAGTCAGCAATCCAAGGTGCGAAGTATTCCCATGTGAACGATTCAGGGTTGGTCCTGTAAAACACGTACGCCAGTGTTAGGACCAAGAGGACCGCTGAGACAATTATTAATGTGGTGAGGACAACATAAGGATCTGCCTCCTCCAGTACTAGAACAGGGGGGGATACTTTGGCGGTTAGTCTGTTCCACATGTCGCCTGAGCTTCCACCGTTGGCGCCATCTGCATTGCCGTTGACGGAGTTAGTATGAAGGACGAACTCCACATTTCTATCCGATGATGGAGAGGTCCAGGTCATAGTCCATGATGTCTGGTCGTTGCCTGCTTCTGTGTGACTGACCTCATTCACGCTGTATGACTGGACTGTGGCATCAGAAGGGGATAGCTCCCCATCACTGACCCAAAGATTGAATCCACCCTGATTGATGTTGGAAGGATCTGATGGACCTCCGACGAATGAGACTGTTATCTCGTAAGTCTCCGAGTAATTGTATTGGTCTGGGAGTCCAGTAATCGAGGGTACGACCTCTGAGCTTGTTACTGCTCCATGGCAGTTACACCCCGAGTCTTTGACCGCTTGGATACCATTAGGATAGGAGACTGCGGCTGGTGATATCACCAATGCCATGACAAGTGCTGATAAGACCAGCAATGTTCTTGCGGATTTCTTGTTCATTCAGTCATCTCCTATTGATGGACTACCAGTTTCCCCGCCATGACAGAGTGAGCATCTCCACAGTATTCGGTACAGAGAATTATCTGGTCCTCAACTTCACTGCTGATTGGCAACCAGATGGTGGTTGGCCATTCGTATTCGGATGGACCTATCTCTGCCCCGTATAGAGTGTCTTCCTTGACGCCCATTCCCAGGAACCAGGGGGCATGAGTAACATCCTCAGATCTCATATTTGCCAGATATGTTTCGCCTTGCTTCAAAGAGAGGAGCGGAACTGTCCCATAGACCTCTAAATTGTCACTACCTGTGTCGCATAACTCCGTAGAAAGGTCGAGGCAATCGAATGCCCAGACCCATTGCTTTCCTGTGATCTCTATAACGTGGTAACATTCGGAGGTAACGACCCCATAACCATCAAGTTGGTTATTGGAAGATTGGCCATCCTCACACTCTTCGCCATGGTAGCCATCCTCACCAGTCTCAGACCATACTGCATCCAATGGAACCCATGACACATAGGTCAGCCAGACTATTAACATGAACGGGGCGACAGTCCAAGCTACTTCGAGCCTCATGTCATCGTTATGCTTCGGGAAAACCCCTACTGCTATTTCATCGGGATTATCATAGGCCTCCGAATCTTCCGAGCGATACCAGAAAGAGTGATGATAAAGCCAAGTGAAGGTGAAAACAGACACTAATATAGAGATTACAATGTAATAGTCCCACAGGCCTTGGAATAGAGAGCTCTGTATAGTCAAGACACAACCCGTATCGACGGGTACGAAAGCCCCTCATAAGGGATACGGAGGCGTAGCCTGTGATTTTGTTTCCTAACGGTGGGAAAACTCCTAAGCAAAAGCTCCCTTAACAAGCACCGATGGAAAGTAATGACCTTGGTAATGGAGGAATTGCCTCCGGTCCGCATGACAGGTTTTCCAGATTCAACAGAGCTGCTAGATCCATTCATGAATCCATAGTCAGGAACTCTTCCATCGAGCATGGGGGGTGTGGTTGCCCTGTGGTTGTCGAGGGGATTAATGACGTCAAGGCATTGAGGGAACTGGGTTTTACTGGTGATATCGAGAAGGTTAACCGAGGATGGGGCATGCCCAGGCTTGTCACGCATCTGTATGAAAAATACGGGATTAGAAATCAAGTTGATGGAGGCGGTTCGATAATGCTACTGATGGATTGGGATAGAACGGGAGGGAGGCTACAGAAGCTACTGAGAGAGCGCCTTGAATCGTTAGATGTGAAAGTAGATGAAGACCTGAGGACAGAGTTGATGAAGAGTATGAAACCGGAAGGAAGGACCGTTGAGTCACTGAGGCCCCATATCCGTACTCTAGTAGGGCTGTTAACATATCAAAAATAGCTACTCAGGGGCCACTGTCATCGTCTCCTTGACAGTATTTAGCACGAGCTGGGTCAGCGATCTTTCAATCCCATCAATAGACATGACATTCTTGATTAGGTCGTCAAGGTCGTCTCTATCTCTAGCTCTAGCGATGATCATTGAGTCATAATCACCCGTGACGTCGTATACTCCCGAAACCCTGTGGTCCCCTGAAATCTTCTCTTGTATCTCGATTAGCCTACCCTTCTGTATCCTGAGGCCAATGACCACATTGAGTTTCCAGCCTATCTTTTCAGGATCTAATCTAACTGAATACCCTGTAATTATTCCAGTATCTTCCAGCCTGTTTACCCTATTACTTACTGTGCCCAAAGCTACTCCGACGATTTCTGAGATTTTTCTCAGAGATGCTCTGCCATCCTCCTGAAGTACTTGTATTATTTTCCGGTCAGTTTCGTCAATCAAATAGTCACCCACAGTCTTGATTGGTGAATTAGGCTAATGAACATATGCTAAAAATTAATGAAAATTAATGTTAACTTGTTCAGGAATGTTGTCAAATATCGGTATCCAGGCCTCTTTGAGTCATCCTAATCATTACTTCTTGATCGTTGACCATTAGAGTGACCCTTTCGCCAACCCACACAGGTATTGCATCTGACCCTGAAACTAGGATGTGCCCACCAGAAATATCACTTGAGATGCCAACCTCTTCTTTGGCCAGAGACTTTCTTAGAAGTAGGTTATCAAGTAAAACCCCGCTTATATCTGTAACTCCAGCAGAGAGTGTCTTGGAGAATTCCTGACAAGCCTTTCCAATTACTCTGTCAATCTTCCCGTTCCTTATCCTAGCCAGTTCCATTCCAAGATGAACTACCCTAAGGGGTCTCCACCTGCCCCCTGGTATGGCTACTTTGCCGTTTCTGATTGTCCTCCCAGATGACCAAACAGACCTTGCTTCTGGATTTGCCCAAAGTACCTTCTTTCCCCTAAGCCAAAGCTCATCTGGAACGGCCCCCCATTTCTGCTCAATTGTTTCTCTGAGGGATTTCTCTATTGGCTGAGGAGAGCTGGGGATATCCGGTTTGACAGAATCTGAATGCTTGATGGATTCCAAATCTATGGGCGCAGACGAGGCGTCTTGGGATTTCTGTATTACTGAAATGAAGAATCCTCCTCCTCCAATATCGTCATTCCAAATTCTCATACAATTGGCTAAGGTCTCTGAAACTCTTTTTTCCTTGGGAGTCATCATTGAGTCTTTCAAGATAATATCTGTGGAGGGATTCGCAGCGGAGTCTAGACTATCCCATGATTGGAGCCCCCTCCTTCCCGGAAGCTCAGGTAGAATCTCTGAAACGGGAATCAGTTCAATATCCGGCTCCGATCTAATGACCTCGGCTACAACGGCCTCATTCTCCACAGGGTCCAAGGAGCACGTCGAGTAGACTATTCTCCCCCCGGGTCTAGTCAGTTTGACAGCCTTCCTGAGAAGTTCTATCTGAAGGTCATGTAGTGACCTGCCTGATTCTGGTGTCCACTTGTGCCATACTTCCGGATTCTTCCTAGTAGTGGCTGAGCCTGTACACGGAGCGTCCACCAGAACCTTGTCAAAACCATGATTTGGCATATTTGGAAGATGCCTGCCATCATGATTGATAACTACGGCAGATTTCGAGCCGTGCCTGTGAATATTGGAAACCAATGTGTTTGCCCTGGAGTTTGAAATCTCATTGGCGAATACAACCCCATCTTCGCCTAGACACTCAGAGATGTGAGTCGTTTTTGATCCGGGAGAAGCGCACATATCGAGTACGTAATCGCCCGCAGATACCTGTAGTGCCAATACAGGTATCATCGATACAATCTCTTGACGTGTGATTCTACCTGTCTCATGGAGAGCTATGAGCATCTCTCTCGTCTTACCCGCCGCAAGTCCCCTGCTGAATGGCATCTCCCACGCCGTTCCGGGTCCCATGAACCAAGGCACAGGTTTCCCACCCTGTTCTGAAATCCATTCCTCAACCCATTTACTGTCAGTTCTCAATGGGTTGACTCTTACAGTCTCTGGTAGACGTTCGAAGGAACCCTCTAACCAGCTCTCTGGGTCCTCTCTCCAAGAGGATACCGCCTTCAAGAGGAGGCTGGAAGAGGCGAGCTCTGACCATGACTTCTGTGAGTCCACCACGTACATCGGAAACAGCCTCAGCGAATCAATGGCTCGTATGCCTGGCTTTGAAACTCATAGTGACAAATAGGTTTCCTCAGACAGGAAATCTGTAAACGGTTATACATCAGATGATTCACTCACGGTTTGCGGCGTTGTCGCAGATGGGATGCTATGGGAACACTAAGGAGGAGAATTTCAAGAAATGCAGGAAAGCCAGTGAGTTTAGACCAGGGTAAGTCAACAAGGAAGTTGGTTGAACTGGTGGAAAGGGCACAAGCCAACGGTCTGGAACAAGGCCCCCTTACGCCAGTCGAGGCTTTGGTAACGATAGAGGGAGAAGACTGGGTCTGGCAGATAGTGGATCATGATGTACTGGAGATGCTGAGTCATAGACTCGTATTCCAGAGTGACGTAGGGTCTAGGAGAGAGATACTGATGACCGCTGGGCTGGAGACGGCGGTGAATGCAGCCTCAAGGATTGTTGAGTTAGACGGTGGATGCGTACTAATCGAGACCTTAGAGCCGTGAATTGAGCGTTAGCGGGCTTGAAATAGTGTGGGTAGGTCCGGCGGTTCGATGGCGAAGGAAAAGAAGGGTAGCGGGATTCAGCAGGCCGCTGGACTAATCAGATACTTCGACGAGGAGTCGGAGGATGCTATCCAGATATCCAAGACAATGATTTACGTGGCCTGCTTTGTTTTCTCAATCACCATATACCTAGCCAACCACAATGTATTGTCTTGGCTGGCAGATACAATAGGTCTCTGAGCTATTCCTCTGACAGATCTACAAACGGTATCTCATCAGTTTGGTCCCCTCTCAGCGAGGCCTCCACTGATTCATATTCAGAAGAGAGGACCTCGGTACTAGGATCTGCCTCAATGAGGGCGCTATTCGCTCTTCCTAGAGCCCTTTCCACAGCTGGAGCGTTCCTATCCTCCAAAGCCTTTCTAGCTTCTTGCAAATCCATAATTGCCTTCTCTATGGCTTCTTCATCCCCACCTGTGTTGGAAAGGGAGTCGGCCCTCTCTTGAAGCTCTAGGATATTTGACCGCATGTCTTCAGATGCCCATTGGACTAGTTCCATCCAGTTCCTCCTGTTTTCCTCTGAGGAAGTCCTTGTGACTCTCTCGAACCTTCTCAAGCGGTACGGTTCCCAAGGATTCCTACCCAAGGATGCTACGACGTCATGGATACATCGGGCCCTGAGGGAGAGTGGTCCAATAATCTCAATTTTATTGAAGAAGCACCTGGCGAAGAGTCCCATTCCCCAGTATGAGTCACTGGTAATGCTTACAGAAAGCTGTCCTGACCTAGATTCTAATTTCCACCTTTGCTCATCGTAACCAGGCTGCGATGAGAAGGTTGGAGGATCATGAGGACCTAGGGACCTCAAGATAGCTTTGGCCACATCACCAAGAAATACTTGGCTTCCATTTCCGGGCCATGACCCGGGTCTGAGATAACCCTCTCCATCAATCTTCATCCTAGGGTCCCCCTGCATAACTTGGGCAAACAGAACCGACCTAAGTGGGTCAGAAACTACCCCCAGGCCCTCGTCCATGTATTCCGCTGGGGGGCTTTGTTCAAGGTTACTTGCCCAGTAATTGCTAAGTTCCTCCTCATATCTCGAATTTTATGCCTCGAAGGAAGTATGGACGTCTTCAGAAGGTAGTCGACCATCCTCCTCGGGATAATTGTAGCAGATGCAGATCTGGTAAACATTGTCCGATTCCGGGTCATCAGGGAAATGGTTCAGGAGCGGGGAGGGATTGGAAGGGGCCTGATTCTGTGAATAAGCGTGCCAACAAGAAGAATCCAGCGAAGAAGTAGTCAGTCGAGTGTGCTTGCTATCTCCTCCAACTGATCCACCATTGCCTCAGGACTTCCACTCTGGGGTTGCTTGCTCATGTGAGGGGAGTTCTGAGCCCTGTGGTATATCTCTCTCAATGTCTGATCTCCAATCTCAAGGTATACCCTGGTCGTCGCGATACTAGAGTGTCCCAGTAGCCTCTGGATTGTAACAAGATCTGCACCTCTTTCGAGAAGTCCGGTTGCGAATGTATGCCTTAGAGTGTGCGGGCTTAATCTCGAACGGGGTATGTCTGATGCGTCTGCAAGCTTGTCAATTAGCTTCTGGACAGAACGAGGGTTCATTCTTCTTCCTCTGCTAGAAAGAAGTAGTGCTCTCTCATTATCGTCTGTCCCGGTCAATCTCGCTCTGGATTTTCTGATGGGCAACCACGATTCGACAGCTCTTACAGTGGCATCCGTGAATAATACTGTTCGGTCCTTCTCCCCTTTCCCACCTATTACGAGTGCCGATTGATCGTCCAGATCCATGTCCTCTATGTCGAGTCCACAGAGTTCTGAAACCCTCAGTCCCGTGTCCAGAAGAATAGTCACGATTGGGAATGCGAGAGGATCTTCTGATTTCCCTGAAGCGTCTCTGAGCCTTGATAGCTCTGACCTGCCAAGTGTGCGCGGAAGGGACTTTCTTTTCGATGGCCTCTGTATCCAGTCAGGAACGACATGACCAAGCCACTTTAGGAGGTGAGAGACAGCCGCTATCCTAGCATTCAGAGATGATGGGCTAAGTTCTCCGAGGGTGTTCATCCAAGAGTCCATTCGGCCTCTATCTGGATTTGCTCTTTCGTGGAACTCAGTTACCGAAATCTTGGAGATATCTTCCCAGGAATATTCTTTCTCCCCTGGAAGGCTTATTGTGCTGAATGTTCTGGCGGATAATGTGTAAGCTCTAATCGTGTGCTTACTCTTCTTCTCGACTCTCAGTTGCTGTACCCAGCAATCGTACCATGGGAGTGTAGAAAGCCGATGAAGTCTGAGTGGGATTGTCGGATTTTGATTCGAAAGTATCGGGCTTTGTGATTCTATTCCGTATCCCTCTCGGTAAGCCATGTCCTCGCCTCCAACCGCAAGCGGTCGTGCATCCCTGTCCCTCAGGACATCGCCAAGTAGACTACCGAGGTATTGAATGCTTCTCTAAATCAGGAGGCTAATGTTTCGATTCGAATAGGTAGGACAAAATGCCGTTATGCATTTCCTTTAGCTTCCCCCTCACCGCTATGGGAGCCAGATATCTGCTGTTTTTCCTCAGCTTCCTGCCTAGATTTGTGGAGCGAAACTAGATTGATGATTATCCTGCTTGCAACATTTACCCCGGAAGCAGCCTCAATTCCCTCAAGTCCGGGACTTGAGTTTACCTCCAACACTAGGGGTCCCCTTTCTGATTCGAGCATATCAACACCAGCTATCTCCAATCCCAATATTTCTGCGGCCTTGCAGGCTATCTCTGCATATTCATCCGAGATTGCCAATCTCTCTACTTCTCCTCCGAGATGGAAATTGGATCTGAACTCGCTTCCCTTGGCCTTCCTTCTCATGGATGCGACGACCTTCCCCCCCACGACAAAAGCCCGGATATCCTGTCCATGGGACTCTTTGATATACTCCTGAACAAGTGGCCTCAGTCCCCTTTCTAGCATCTGGTACACCAGTTGTCTTGCTTGTTGTTCCGTGTGGGCTAGGAATACGCCTGAACCATGTGTTCCCTCGTTCGTCTTGATAACACAGGGGGTACCGCCAATTCTGGATACGGCCCTCCTCGTATCTTGCCAGGTACCAACTTGCGCAGTGGTCGGGATTGGTATTCCGCCCTCATTCATTTTCTGTGATGCCAGAAGCTTGTCCCTACTGCTTTGTATACCGTCTCCCTTGTTTAGAACAATAACTCCCATCCGCTCGAAGGCACGAACCACAGACACGCCTCTCCTGGTAATTGAGTGCCCTATCCTTGGTATGACGGCGTCGCAATCAACAGGCCAGCCCTTGTGTAACAGCCTTCCACCATCGTCATCGACGACAATTGAGAGCTTGAGAGGATCGATTATTCGGACATTCCAACCTGCCGCCTCGGCTTCCTCCTTCATCCTCTTCGTACTGTACAGGCTGGGGGCCCTTGACAGTATGATTAGGCGTGGTTCCATAATTGCTGGCCCAAGGGAGGTCTTCTTGAGGCTATTGCCTTACGGCGTTGCCCGTAATGGCACATAGCGAGTGAATTAGTGTTCAATATGGCGAAGGAATTGAAAGGCTCGACATACAGCTCAGCATGATGACGACGTCAGGGAAGGCTCCGCCCACTGCTAGTGAGCTGTCTTCGATGAAGTTGGATGAGCTAAGGGAGATGTGCAGAGAGCTAGGCCTTATGGTATCGGGAAAGAAGTCCGATTTGATTCAAAGAATTCTCGGGGAATCGGTCGTGATGGAGGCCGAATCTGTTGGAAAAGAGTCTCCCAATGAGGTTGAAGTTCCAAGCTCAAGTGAGGGTGTCGGAGATGCTGTGGACAGGCTTCTGGCAAGATTCGACAAGGACGGTAGCGACTCTGAAGAAGTGGTTGTGCAGACTAGGGAGACTATTCCTGAGCCTGAAGTCAAGCTTCCTGAGGGAGCACCTGATATCCCGAAGGAGGGGCTACCCGAGGGATGGACTTTGGAGCAATGGGCCCACTATGGGAACGAGTGGCTCGAGAGGAAGGAGAGTGAGGAGGCGTCGAAAGTTTCGGAAAGTCCTCCCGAAATAATGGTCGCGGACATAGTCGGTGAGAAAGATGTCCAACAACCCGAAGAGGCTGATACATGGAGCATTCCGGGAGAATCCAAGGGAGAGCCACTTCTGGAAACTCCACATGACACGTCTTCGATGGTTATTGTACTGCCATCATTCGATGTCCTATTTGAGAATTGGAAGCCGATTACTGCAGTTGCGGTAGCCATAATGATTGCTGGGGCTGGCGCATTCTATATCCTCTCTGCAGACTCATCATTCCAAGCAAGACAGCTACGCTATGGCGATCAGATGACTTTCTCGATTGATGATGGTTCAATCAGTATTGTAGGTGACGAGATGATAGATCTAGTTCGAGGTTCGACGTCTCCTAGCGCACTGGATGAGATTTGCGATGAGATTTCGGTAGACATTGTATCGGGCCAAGGGTCCTCCGTGATGACGAAGGGTTCTCTGGCGGATATTCTACACTCATCTGACCAAGAGTTCGTTGGTGCCGTCGCTTCGCCTGATGCATATGGTAGAGACCATCTATCTGCCGAGCAGACCCTTGATTATGATCTTGATATGGACCTGACATTCAGGAGATTCACTAGTAGCGGGGATTGTGGTGGAAGAGTTAGTCTACCAGATAATACGGCTGATATCACTTCGAAGAAATGGGTTGAGATTACATCCAAAGAGGGTATCAGATCAGACCTAAATGTCGATTTCACGGACAATAATGGCGATTTGTCTGCTGCAAGGGCGATAATCTATGATTTGGAGGAGCTATCTGGGATAAGTGGCATATCTCCACTCCTACTCCCACTAACCCCTATAGAGTTGCATGAGGTATTTGGTGACCTAGTGCTAAGGGAGGGCAGTAGCTGGACTGACGATCCAACCTGGTCATCGGAGTGGAGGTGGACTGTGGGCTCCGAAAAGAAGACCGGTGACTTCGGGCATGTATATGAAATCGAGATGTGGAACCAGGACATACAAGACTGCCTTGGACATGCTAGAATAAATCTACTAGTTAAGAGCGGGAACCCATGGCCCGTCCAACAAACTGTGGACTTGAGACTGGATAAGAGTCTCGAGACAGGAAACTGCGGACTGATAGCCGGAACTGCGGCAATGTCCCTTCCAGAGGGAAGGTTGGAGATATCGATGACTATGTCCGAGCTAACCAGCTCATCTGGTAGCAAGAACATTGAGTGGTACTCAACTTATGATAGCCGACCTGGGCCAGGTGAGGACAAGCCTAGTAGCTCATCTCAAAGGCAGTGGATTTCAGCAATGCCGGATGAGTCTGAAGTCAGAGATTTCAATCTGGAAGAAGCAATACAGTGTACTCTGGAGAGTTATCCGAGTAGCGGGGCATCCAACGCATTGGAGTCTACGGGCTACATATGGCAGGCTTACTGGTCCCAGCCGACCCGATCGCCAGAGTGGAACATGTCTTGGGTCACGGAAAATGATGCGTCAGGTTGGACCAAGGTGAGGCAGTCTGGAGAGTCATGCGAGCTGATTGAGGACGGTCAGTACGACTCCGGGACATCCTCATGGGACAGGGACGCAGTCCCAGACACACACACCATGTCTCTCTTGGAAGGAAGGCTCTTGGATGATTTCCGATACTCGGACCTGAATAACATGATCGAGGGCGAGCAGGGATATTGGTTCACTGATGTCGAGCTCGGTTATCTTTTCACTTCCACACAAGACGACTTAATTTCCTCTCTTCCTGGTGGAATTGGGGATGGGAGGGTCGCTCTAATAGGAGAGAGATCCTGGAATGACGGTGATGGGGTAGATCGCTCACTCCGTTTCGCAATGGACGCTGAGAGTTCTAGAATGGCTGGATGGATTCTAACTTCGAGCTCTAACTAGGTATGTTGGAAACCGCTTCTGTTCCGAATTTACATCGACAGCTTGAATGGCCTATCGAGCGCCGAAGGCGCTCGTGGAAGATGGCTCAGGACCTCAATCGGCTTCGAATAAGGATCCGTTGATAGTAGATGTCGAGTTCACTGAGAGTGAGGAGATTGCAGGTTCTCCAATACTGGATTCGGTAGAAAGCGTTCGTACCAAGAAGGCCTCTAGTCCTATGGAGTTGCCAATGTCTCTACCGACGCCGGAGGGTAGGGCTAGGGTAGTGACGGTGATTAACCAGAAAGGAGGTGTTGGAAAGACTACGACAGTGATAAATGTCGCCTCCCAACTGGGGTTGAGGGGGTATAGGATTCTTGTTGTGGACGCAGATTCGCAGGGCAACTGTGCCACTGGCCTAGGAGTGGACAAGAGCAGAGTAAAGACGACGACAAGGGACCTGATACTTAATCCAGAAACCGCAGTAAATGCCAGACATGCCACTGCTGTAGATAATGTCCACATGATCGTGGGTGACAAGACACTGATTGGTCTTGAGCAAGAGATGCTCCGCCAGTTAGGTAGGGAGAGGAGGCTTAGTGAGGCGCTGTCCCCACTACTTCCCCACTACGACCTCATTCTTATTGACACGCCCCCCTCGTTGGGGATTGTCTCTGTGAACGCCTTGGTTGCGAGTGATGGGCTTATCGTACCCGTGCAAACTGAGTACTTCGCTCTGGAAGGGCTCGCCCTCCTCTCGGGAACCGTGAGGGAAGTCAGAGCACTCCTGAATCCGTCATTAGGGGTAGATGGGGTTCTGATGACTATGCATGCCCCTACCACACTGAACCAACAAGTGGCTTCTGAGCTTCGTGAAGCCTTTCCCCAGCTCATGGTAGAACCAGCGATCAGACGGAACATCAGACTAGCTGAGGCGCCAAGCCATGGGGTCCCAATTCATCTACACGAGCCGAATAGTTCCGGAGGGCAGGACTACAGAGATGTGGTCTCCGTTCTTGAGAGACGTTGGGGCCTGAGAGAATGACTCAGAACGGATCGGTGACTAGCCCAGCTTACATCACACCGGGCGATGCACCCAAGATAGCAGTTCTCTGGATGGTATTCGGAAGCCTCAGCTTCGGGACCATGAACGCTTTGGTCAAATGGACGAGCCTTCATACAGATGTCTGGATGATAATCATGGTCAGATCGACAGTAATAGCCTTCGTAGTGGCTGTTTTTGCTGCCAGCCGGGGAATCTCCCTTAGAGTCGTTGACAAGAGGACCATGCTACTGAGGTGTGTTGTCGGCCTTACTGCCATGATACTCTACTTCACTGCCCTCGGAAGAATTCCAATAGGGCAGGCAGTAACCCTCCAATACACTGCCCCACTTTTTGTGGCACTTCTTTCTGGGAGGGTAATCAGCGAAAGGGTTGAGCCCGTTGTTGTTATCCTAGTCGCAACTGCATTCGCTGGCATCGTGCTAATCGTATCTCCAGATCTCTCAAGTGTGAATCCAGATGCTCTTCTGGCACTGGGGTCGGGTTTCTTCGCCGCGATGGCATACATGTATGTCCGGGAGCTCAGGAATACTGATTCAGTGTCTTCTGTCGTATTCTGGTTTGCCGCTTTCTCGGTCGCTGGCAGTATGCTACAAGCCCTTCCTGATATCTTCGACCTGGACTGGAGGACTCTTGCTGCTCTGGTAGGGATTGGAGTCGGAGCTGGAGGCGGGCAGGTGGGAATTACCATGGCATACCACAGAGCAAATGCCGCATGGGTGAGCGCATTCTCCTACCTGACTGTTATAGTGGCCACGTTCTATGGATTCACCCTGTTCAACGAGACACTAGGGATTTCCGATTGGATAGGAGGTGTTCTAATCGTTGGATCCGGAGTGGCACTGGTATTCATGGCACCTTCAGGAGAAGCCGAAAGCTAGTTCTGAAACTCGAAGTTTGAGTCCAAGATCCCGGCAATCTCTCCTGAATTCTCAATAATCTCAAACAGCGTATTGTCCGCTGTGTAAATAAGAAGAGATTCGGAGTCTCCGTCTTCGCCCTTTATCGATTGATAGGCGCAAATAGCATCCATCCTGATTCTCGTCATTCCAATCTCAGTCATTGCATTGATCCACTTGGTCATGGGCCGGGCGCCACAAGCCTGTCTCTTAATCATTTAGGGCTTGGGGTCATTCTATGAATTCCGAGAATTCATGCAGCTCCTTCCGCTTAAGGTCAGGGACCTTTGCCTCATCCGCTGGGAACCCAACAGGGAGGAGTAGCATGGCATGCTCGTGTTCGGGACGCTCAAGTATGTCCCTGAGAAAGCCCATTGGAGATGGGGTATGAGTGAGGGTAGTTAGTCCCATATTGTGAACTGATGCTAGGAAAAGTCCGGCCGCGATTCCACAGGACTCTTGGGAATAGTATGTCGGGGCCCACTGGCCGTTTTCCCTTACCCTCTTGCTCTGCCTGAAGAGAACCACGAGCCATGGGGCATCGGTAATGTGCTCCTTGACATGATCGGTACCCAGTGGCCTCAGCACCTCTGCCCATGACTCTGGCATCCTCTCAGAGTATGTCTTCCTCTCCTGCTCCTCCGCCGCCTCCCTTATTCTCCACTTTATCTCAGGGTTAGATACCGCCACGAAGGTCCATGGTTGAAGGTGCGCCCCTGAAGGGGCTGTACCGGCTGTCAGGATGGCCCTCTCAATAAGCACCCTAGGAACATCCCGGTTTGAAAAATGCCTTGTGGTACGTCTCTTCCTCATCAGATCATAGAACTCATTCGCTCGTTCTGACATCAGCTCAGAGTCCATCTCAAGGAACTCCAGATTGATGAAACCTGAGCCATCACCGTCACCGGACACGGAGGCTCCTAGTTGCGTCTGGACATCAATGCTGCCATAGCCATAGAGGTCCCTAACAGGGGTACTGAAATCCAGGGCAGGGACTCGTCGTCTTCCTGGCATTCCGTCGATATCCCTCCCCAAGTACCGTTGTCATACCAGCAGTCGGACCAAACCTTCCAACCCCATCCGGACTCTGGAATGATGGACTTCGATTCGTCCTCATAATTCAGCACAAACCTCCAATTGAGATAAGTTGCTGATTCATCGGGGATGACTGTGCCGGTCCAGTTTCCAGATTCGTCCTTCTCCAGAGGTTGACTAGCTGGTGGATGGCAGACACCAGAATTGATGCAAATCTGAGTCACCCAGTCGACAGTCGTACCGTTCTGACCGGCTTCCTCGGACAGCCTAACGGAGATGTCAAATGGGACGCCCCCCGTTGTGATAATTTCATGACTGATGCCATCTATGTCTGTCCCCACAAGGGAGGATTCCTCATTCACACCGCCCTCAGCGGCCACAACTAAGGTCGGCACTAGGATGAGGAGCGAAAGGAGTATGGCAGGGGCGCGCACGATGTTGCGTGCTTGTCCTCCCTCATCAAGGATGAGGTCCTATGTCTCTACTGCCCAGAGATCATCCCCTACGCAATGAATGGTTGAGATAGCCTTCCCCTTGGTCATCTCCATCATCTCGTCGCCATCCACCAGGGCGATTCCAGATGCCAATGGCGCCCCTGTATCCTGATCCCTAATCCATACAAAGCCACCCGGAGGGATAGAGGGGTCCGCGATGTGGATTCCAGCCCCCATACAGTCTGCACCGTTCATCAGGAAAGGGATGGCCCCCTTATCTACAGCCGCCCAGCTCCTCTCCGGTTGCCATTTTATTATCCCCCTGAGAGTTGGGACCCATGCCATCGACCCAGAGACTTCAATCCTCATGGCGACTATCTCCCGGTCTAGAATCAGTATGTCATTGCCCTCAAAATGAGCGAGCTCTATGAATGCTGATGACATATCGACTTGCAGTCCCATCGACTCACCGAGCTCCCTCTCAGCATCCCTCATCTGCTTATGGCGGACAGGTTTCCTCTTTCTTATGCGGGCCTCCCCCATGCATCCCCCAGCGGAGAGCGCTCCAAGAACATATGCCGTTGGCAAGGGGCTTTGTTATCTCCAATCCATTGAAATAAGGGAGGTCGGTCGGCGAGACACATGGCGAAGTGGCACGGCATCTCCCGACGCAAGCCCTCAGGCGGACGCTTGAAGCGTCCTAACCGCTACAGAGGTAAGCGCAGAACTGAGGTTTCCAGTGAAGCACAGTACGCTTACGTCGGGGAAAAGGACGAGAGGAAGATGTACAGGAAGAACGCCGGATCCCAGACGGCCAGGCTCCTATTGGTCAACACTGTGAATGTCAGCACCCCAAAGGATGGGAAGACAGTCAAGGCAACAATCAACAGCGTCATGGAAAATGACGCTGATCCAAACTTCATCAGGAGGAATATCGTAACCAAAGGATCAATCGTGGACACAAGCATGGGCAGGGTCAGGATAACCAGTCGCCCGGGAATGCATGGTGTCGCTTCTGGAATTCTCCTAGAGGATTAAAGGCACGAAGCCCTCAAGTCACACGGCCCTTGAGAGGAGAACGTTAGCATGTCCGGCGATCCGAGCAAAATGACCGTGTGGACTGGTTACTTCGACTCCAGAGTCTCAAGGTCCGGCGGGCGCAGGGTCGGTAAGGACGCCAGCATCCCTCAGCCCACACTAGATGCCGTGGCCTGGGCCGCTAACAAGGTAGGAATAAGGAAAATGAAGAAGCAACCTGAAGCAAGCCACCCCTCAAGGCCCTTCGCTCAGGAGGGGAGGCTTATCATCTCAACAAGCGATGCCAAAGATGCAACTGGCAAGGACAGCAAGGAAGGGATCATGAGGGAGATTGGAGTCATGATGCGTGCAGAGATGAAGAAGTCCAGGGAGGAGGGGAAGACGGACACAGTACCCTCGAGAAAGAGCAAACAACAGAGAGCCCAGAGGAAGTCTTTCAGACAGAAGGGCGGCGGTCAGAGAAAGAAGAAGTTCGGACGGAAGTGATTGTCTGTTTCTGATTGAGGCTGGAGTACCAGACGTCGAGACATACCTGAAGTTAAGGGAAAATGCTGGAATGAGGCCCAGAACCTACTCTGGTGCGTCCAAGGGACTCGGTTCAGAGCTGTTCTCGGTCATCCTGAGACTGGAAGACTCGGGGGAAGCAGTGGGAATGGGAAGAGTTGTCGGGGACGGAGGGACTGTGTTCCACATTTGCGATATGGCTGTTTCCAGGGATTGGCAGGGAAATGGAGGGGGCTCAATAATCATGGACAGCCTGATGAGCTATATCTCCAGGGAAGCGTCACCGAGTTCCTACATCAACCTCATGGCCGATGTTGACGGCTTCTACGAGAAGTGGGGCTTCAAGCCGACTCTCCCAAACTCTCGTGGCATGTTCCTTCGTCTATCAGAAGAATAGCCCACTCTTCGGACCAGATAAGTAGCATGACCGCCTCCGTGAGTCATGGAGATTGGAATGGAGGGGAAAGTGGTACTTGTCACTGGAGGAGCCGGTGGCATTGGCCAGTCCATTTGCAGAGCCTTCTCATCCGAGGGAGCGAGGGTAGTGGTTCACTACAATGAGTCCAAGGAAGAGGCAATCTCCCTATCCAAGGAGATTGGAGGTATCGCAATGCAGGCTGACCTCAGGAGTCAGAAGTCGGCAGACAGACTAGTCGATGAAATAGTCTCTAAGCTCGGTTCTCTGGACGTTTGCATTGCGAATGCCGGTAGATATCCGGTAGATTCCAAGCCACTCTGGGAGATAGATTCGGAGAGGTGGTCGGAGACAATCTCGTCCAACCTGGGAGTCACGGCAAATACCTCCCGATCCTTCCTCAGGCACGCGTCCAGGTCAAGGTCTGGTTCCTTGGTAATGGTGGGCTCCACTGCTGGGGTTTATGGAGAGGCTGGACACTCTGACTATGCGGCTGCCAAAGGGGCAATAACCTCCGGACTACTCATGTCCCTGAAGAACGATGTATCGAAGATCGGGGGTGTGAGGGTAAACGCCGTCGCTCCCGGCTGGACCATTACCCCAAAGAAGGTGGAGCAGGGTATCGACGACTCCCTCGTGGGGCGAGCGACCGCGACGATGTCGCTGAAGAAGCTGGCTACTCCAGAGGATGTTGCCATGGCTGTGGTCGTCCTCTCGTCTGATGTCATATCGGGGCATGTCTCCGGTCAGGTGATCGAGGTCGCAGGAGGCATGGAAGGGCGCCTCATTCCCTAATACTTGAGCCAGTCAGCTAGATGTGGCATTACCTCTGAGGACCTCGTAATTACGCCCATGTGCCCCCCTGGGACATATTTTACCGTGACATGGGGAAGTGCCCTTGAGAGTAGCGTGCATGCCTCGAACTGATGTGGGGGGGTCTCATCGCTCAGAGTGATGAGTACAGGGGCATGAATGTCCGCATAGTAGGACGGGGGGGTCTTGTCATAGCACAGCATCCTGACCTCACTGAGAATCTTGGGCTGGAGCTCCCTCCACATAACCTTCCTTCCCTCCGTCATCGAGTCCCATGTGCCCGGAACGTTCCAGTAGTCCACGAAATCCCTCAGGAAGTCCTCGGGTTTCAGCCCCTCTGTGAAGAAAGTCTCCACTACCTCCCCAAACTCGTTCTTCAGGTCGTCCCGTCCGGTCGACTGGAGGCATCCCCAGACCGTCGGCTCGTGAAACGACATCCTCCTGACCTTATCTGGATGGTTCTTCGCAAGCATGAGTCCGATGAAGCCACCGTATGAGTGTCCTAGGATATCCACCGGCCCCTTCTCTGCCAAGAGAAGGCTTTCCGAGGCTAGGTAGTCCGTCCATGAGTCGATTTCTCCTTCACCGGACCACTGGCCTGACTTCGGATAGCAGAGGTAGTGCGGGCAGATGGACCTCCTGCCCTCAATCAGGGGCAGCATGTCCCTCCACTGCCTTGAGTCAAGCCCTGTGCTACAGAGCATTAGGATGAGGGGGCCCTCACCGTCTCTCTCTGAGTAGTGGAAGAGGTTCCCGTCGACATCGATCTCAGGCATTTTTCATCATCCAACGTACCTTATCTCCAGGGCATGATGGACGTTTATCCGATCCTGTCCCTCCTCAATGGTCAGCCTCACCTCGTGAACCGCAAGAGGGCCGAAGTGAATGGTCTTCCATAGCGTCTTGTCACCGTTCCCTACGCTCTCGGTGGCCGTCTGGCACACTCCCTCGTGATTGACGATCTCCCACCTGACATCGACCTCCCTGCCATCAATCTCTACCAAACTGGGATTCTCGACAGTGGAGTTCAGCAGGAAGTGGGATGGTATTGGCCCTTCATTACCTGGCGTTGAGTCGAAGACAAAATCCTCAGGGGTCCCAGTATCGTTCTCGTACCAGTCGATGTGCTGCCCTATCATCACCTCGATCACTTGATCGAGTCTGTGGCCGTCCTGGTCAATACCGAAGGCCGTGACGCTGTAGAGTCCGTGAACGGTGAACTCGACGATAATCTCCGTAGCATCGACTGGGTCAGTGGTAATAGGCTCCCTATCGTCCCCCGGCACTATTCCGAAGATGGAACCCTGCCCGTAATTGGCTGAATCCGAGAAGTCGAAGGTGATTACTGGGAACGAGCTACTCTTCTGTATACCATCCTCATACGAGGTCTGGATCATCCCATAGTGGGAGTCTGCCTCTACATTGAAATCAAAGCCGGAGGAGTCGTCACTGGCTAGACCCATGCATCCAGAGAGAAGTACGAATGGTACAACCAGGGCTAATGAGGAAAGTGTCGCCGACACGTTCCTCGGCCTTATCATGGGTGGAAGGAGGAGGAATTCCAGATTAATGTGACTGCCTTCTGGTAGTCCCTTTCCGTTCGATTTTCAACTTCATTGAGAAGAATTCGTAACCATCGCTATATGTGAAACATACAAACGGTCAGACATGGCTATCGGGGAGATTATCGGAGAAATTTTCTTCGAAATTATTGCTTTGATAATTTTTCATGTACTGTTTGAGATAGCTATTCAAATTCTGATGGGGGTATTCGGACTCTCACGCACGGAGGCAGAGGGTTCGGCGTTTGGATTCCTTATCGCAGTCTTATTCTCCATGATAGCACTCACAGCCTACAGGAGGAAGAGGCTCGGGAAGGCAGTGGTCTTGGACACCGATGGAGATGGTATAATTTCAGCGGAAGAGGAGGCCGCAGCCTTCGGAATCGATGAAGGAGAGTGGTGGGAGGAGGAGTGATGCTGGTCACGTGTTCTCGTGATCCTCGAGCACTATCTTGCAACTCCTGCACCTGTAACGGCCATTCCCCCTCCTTGACCTAGGGTGCTTGTCGTTGCAGGAAGGGCAGACCCACAGCCACTTCGCGGACCTCTCTCTTAGGTACCTCCCAAATTCATGGCCCATCGACCTAGCACCGTCATCTGGCCATAGCCCCTCAAGAAAGCGGAATTCCCTCCCGTGGTTGGATATCCCCAAAGCATGAATGTATTCGTGATAAAGTAGGAAGTCGGCATATCTCGACCATTCTGCGGTAATTGAGTACGGATGAAGATCTATGCACCTGACATCCTGAGGACCA
>CETP01210964.1_pt1 | contig 21091 bp, 20 predicted proteins | sample 531311 | NCBI WGS metagenome assembly CETP01 (sample SAMEA2622657, study PRJEB7988) | marine metagenome | biome: marine biome (ENVO:00000447); feature: surface water layer (ENVO:00002042); material: "saline water (ENVO:00002010), including plankton (ENVO:xxxxxxxx)" | depth 5 m | reverse complement strand
GGTTGCCATCTACCTATAAACATTGAGTATTTCATTTAAACTTTCCATTTTACTTTGATGTGTTGTGTCAATTTCTAAAAATTTATTCAAAGGCTTTTCATAATCTTTGACAAAAAAATTTTCTCTTCCTCTAATTTCAGATGTGTGTAGATAAACTTCTAGGACATTAAATTTAGATTTAAATTCTTCTCTCAATTCTCTATACGGTGAAACTAAAGAAATAATTGGGGTACAATTTTTATTGATTAAATAAGCCGCAATACTCATTCCTAATCTAATGTTAGATTCACGTCCTTTTCTAGAATAGTCTTTATTTTGAAACAGATCTCTTAAATCATCACCATCTATATTAAAATAGCTTGATTTAGGATTGTCTTTACTTAATTTATTGATTAAAAGATTTGCTAAAGTTGTTTTGCCGCTTGCTGGTTGACCAGTAAGCCATATACATTGATGTTTTATCATTAGGTTTTAAATTTAATGTTAAATATTATTGAATCAATCAGTATTTATTTTGATAATAGTAAATTTTATGTTAAAACTTAGAATGTGAGGTATTTTCCTTGAAGTATATTGTTACTGGAGGAGCGGGATTCATTGGTAGTAATCTTGTTGATAAATTAGTAAGCCAAAATCATGAAGTGATGGTCTTTGATAATTTATCTTCAGGCTTTATTTCAAACCTTAATGATAAATGCACATTTATTAACTTAGATATTTCTGATGTTCAAAATTCTCAAGAAATGATATATCATATGAAAAATGCTAATGCAGTATTTCACTTAGCTTCAATGCCTAGAGTCCAACCTTCTATAAAGAATCCAATAAAATTTGAGAAAAATAATTCTTTAGGCACAGTAAATTTATTGAATTGTGCTGTAAAGTCGAATGTGAAAAGATTTATTTATAGTGCTTCTTCTTCAGCATATGGTAATACTGATAAGATTCCTATGAAAGAGGGTGACCCGGTTAATCCCATATCTCCTTATGCTATGCAAAAATATTATGGAGAAGTTATTTGCAGAACTTTTAATAAGGTTTATGGAATTGAAACTGTATCATTAAGATATTTCAATGTTTATGGTGAAAGACAATCTTTAGATGGAGCTTATGCTTTAGTAATTGGAGCTTTTGCAAAGATGAAAAAAAATAATAAACCTTTAACAATTAGAGGTGATGGTAATCAAGAAAGAGACTTCACCTACGTTCAAGATATTGTCACTGCAAATATCTTAGCATCAACATCTCCCAATGTGGGTAAAGGAGAAGTAATTAATATTGGCAATGGCAATAGTAAATCTATAAACGATATAGCTAAATTATTTGGTGGAGATGTTACTTATATTGATCCTGTAATTGAGCCATTAAGAACTCTTGCAGATAATTCTCTTGCTAAAAAATTATTAGGTTGGGTTCCCATTGGAAATCTAGAAAATTGGATATTAAATTATAAAAAAAAGTTAGGAATTGATTAATGCGAAAAAAAATCTTAATCACTGGCGGTGCAGGATTTATAGCTCATCATTTAATTTATAAGATTTTAAAAGAAACTGATTGGGATATAATTTCACTGGATAGACTTGATTTCAGCGGCAATCTCAATCGTTTAAATGAGGTTGTTTCTGAATTTCCATCTATTGAACAAAAGAGGGTAAAAATCATTCATCATGATTTAAAAGCTGAATTAAACCCAGAATTATGTTCTATGATTGGAAAAATAGATTATATAAGCCATCTAGCTGCAGGGTCTCATGTTGATAGATCAATATCGTATCCACTCGAATTTGTAATGGATAATATAATTGGAACAGCACATATTTTGGAATATGCGAGAAAATGTGATGATTTAGAGAGATTTGCATATTTTAGTACTGACGAGGTTTTTGGTCCAGCTCCAATTGGTGTAAATTATAAAGAAAATGATAGATATAACTCAACCAATCCCTACTCTGCAACTAAAGCAGGAGCTGAAGAGTTAGTAGTTGCCTTTGAAAATACCTATGGATTACCTGCTATAATTACTCATACCATGAATGTATTTGGTGAAAGGCAACATCCAGAAAAATATATTCCCTTAGTAATAAAAAAAGTAAAAGATAATGAAACGGTTACTATTCATTCTAATAAAGAAAAAACTGTCGCTGGTTCTAGACATTATATACATGCTGAAGATGTGTCTGAAGCATTATTATTTTTATATGATTATGATCTCAGTTTGTTGCCTAAGGATAAATCAGGAATTAATTGTCAAAAATTTAACATAGTAGGTAAAGATGAAATTGATAATTTGTCATTAGCAAAGTTTATAGCAAAAACACAAAATAAAACTCTTAATTTTGAAATGGTAGATTTTCATTCTCAAAGACCAGGCCATGATTTAAGATATTCACTTGACGGAAGCAAAATGAAAAAAATGGGATGGGAGCCCCATTCAGCTTACAAAAGGCTTGAGAAAGTTATAGATTGGACTTTAAAAAATGATAGATGGTTAGCACTTTAGACTGATTTCAATATTTTTTTTAAGATTTGTGATTGTACTCGTAACTATCTTATCTCCAAACAATTCTCTTGGGTTAAATAAATCATCTTCAATAAAAATAAATTTACCATTTTTAGCAAAATCATAATATGCTGTTGAAAACAAATTAATAAAAATTAAATTAAATTCTCCCAAATCACTTATTTTTTTCTTTTCTTCAAAATTGTAATTATTGCAAATTTTATTAATACCTTTTTTAGACCTATTTGGGTGAAACTTTATAAAACAAGAAATACCATCTTCTTTGGAAATAAGGTGTAATTTTTGATATAATTTTCTTTGTAAACTATCCTCATAATTAAGTCCATAATTTCTCAAATTTCCTTGATCTATTATAACCAAAGCGTTTCTATTTTTTTCAGAAAACTTTTTAGGAACTATTTTTTCTTTCAAAACAGACATTTCCATTTTTTTATTAAAGAGCGAGTAATATTTTTCCTGTTTATTATTCAAAAGGATAATTTTATTATAATTCAAAAATGGATTAAAATTCCCGATTCCATGACAATGATTAATTATCTTAGTTTTAGCTTTTAATTTTTCATATAACACATATGATGCTGGCTCAAATTCGTCTGAAGTAAATACCGTTTGAAATAAACTTAATTCTTTTGCGTGATCGATATAGGCTTGTCTCTCATAATCAATAATTTTTTTATCATAATTTTTAAAATTTATTAATCTAAGTAAATTAGTAAGTCTATATGGTAATCCCATTGTTGAAACATTATCAAGTTGTTTAAATTTTCTTAAATATTTATACCCTCTAAAAAAGCTGCCTGTAAAAGGATATATATAAATAGTATCTGTTTTGTAGCGTTCACCATAGATCCTATAGCTGTAATCTGCAAAACTTCTAACCATATTTGTTTTTGGAATAAGATTTCTTCGTTTTAATAATCTAAAAATAGAGTGTACAAAATATTTTGCAACAGATATGATGAGTTGAGATTTTTTAATAAAATTTTTAGTTCTATTTTTTTTAATTGAGAATGATATTTTATAATCGAAGAATTTTTCAAATTCTTCAGTTAAATAATTAGAATTAATTAATGATATCTTCTTTTTTTTTGATAATAAAATTACTGAAGTAATATTTTTTGCAATTAATGACTTTGAATAGAGAAAATTAACTGTCAGCTTGTGATCTAAGCTTTTACTCTCATAATTAAAATATTTTTTTGCAATAAAGTCACATACCTTTGCATGAATTATTGAATTATTTGTAATTGTGAACGGAACATAATTATTAATTGAGTCAATATAGATTTTTTGATCTTCAAATATTATATAATTCATTGTGTTTTTAAAAAGTTAAATATCCAGTTACGGTACCTAAAATATGTTACAAATAGAATAGTCGCTATTAATATTAATCTAGGGAAAAAAGGTGTGCTGTTCTGAATGAAGTAAGTTCCTAAAATCATAATCACTATACAGAGAAAATAAAAGTAAATGAATGAATATATAGAGCTATTAATATTCTTCCATGCATGATATTGCTTATACCAGCAATATAACATTTTAGCAATTGTTAAAGAGGCAACTCCTCCAATAATGCCAAATTTCGGAATCATTATTATTGAAAGAATTATATTGCATATACCAGAAATAATAGTCGCTTTAGATGCATATAATGTTAAATCTTCTTTATAGTATAGTATAAAAGTAAATAATGAACCAAACAAAACTGATATACTACCAGTAATAATAAGAGGCGCAAGAATAATTCCATCATGGTATCGCTTATCAATTAAAATCTCTATAAATTCCTTTGAAAAAAAGGTAAGAAATGCACTTAAAGCAATAAAAACAATTGAGAGAGTTTTAGTTGCATGAATTATTTTTTTTATGCCATTTTTCTTATCATTTAATTGATTATATATCCAGGGCTGATAACTCAATTCAAATGCTTTGTTGAGCGTATCAACAATAATTCCTAAAAATGCAACAGCCCCAAAAATACCAATAGCACTTGATCCTAAGTAATACCCCATAATAGTAATACTAAATCCTGTCAGTCCCCAGCCAGCAATTTTATGTGGAGCAACTTTTGAAGAATACTTAAGTAATTTTTTTGATTGTTTCTTATCATATGAAAAATTGAATTTTTTTATCAACCGAATTAAGCAATAAATAAACATACAAAAAGCTAATATGGAATGAGACAGTAATAATCCAAAGGCATTCAAGTCAAAAACTTCAATAAAAAGTATTGCAAGCGAAACTTGTCCAACAAGGTAAAACAAGGAAAGGATACTAAATTCTTTAGCTTTCTCTTTAATGCGCAAAATTTTTTGATAAATTAGATAGGTTGGCCCAGTACTAATTATGATTATTGTTGCAATCATCATTTCTAAAGTGATACCATCAACAATAGATGCAAAAATAATGTCTTTTAAAAAAAATAAAATAAAAGATCCCAAAATAGAAGCCGTAATACAAATAATAAATGTAGTAGAAAGGGTATTGCTCTTTAAGTCTTCGCTATCACTATCAAAATAATGCTTTGCAGCACTATCATCTAGACCAAAGGTCAATAAAAGTATGAAAATAGTAGTAATTGCTATTATTTGATTAAATATTCCAAACTCAGAAGGACTTAAAATCATAGTATAAATTGGAAGCATTATAAAACTAATTCCTTTTTGAAGGAATGTTAAAGAAAAGTATGTAATGAAATTTTTCATCTCAATGAAGTATTGATTATATAGAAATCTTTAGGATTAGGTTTTTTAATGATTCCGAAAAAAATTCCAAAAAAATATATAAACCAACTATTAAATAAGATTGTTTGAGAAAAAGAAAGAATGATTATGATAATACTAAATGTTTTTAAAATATTTGCAGATGAATTAAATAATTTAAAAATCATGTATATGTAATATGAGCCGCATAATAATCCATATTTTATAAAATTTCCAGCAACTGTTGTTGTATAATTTAGAGCAGAATATGCATTATAATCATATCCTCTGTTTAAAGCATTGGTAACATAGTTTGCATTTATATGTTCAATTGTAAAAGACTCAATAGAGTTTCCTATACCTATTATTAATTCTGTAAATGTAAAGTAAGATAAAAGTATGAAACCTCTTGATAATCTAGCATCTGAAAAAAAATCAACATTTAATATCTTGTCCCTTGAGAATTCAAAAAAATCTAACGTATTAAAGAAGTAAAGCCCCAAAAATCCTAATACTAATATAATTGGGGTATAGATTAATCTGTTATTTTGAGAAATGATTCCATTATATATAAATAAGAAAAATACTAAAATTGTACCTAGTGTCGACGTAGAGCTTAGAATACCAATTGAAATAAATGTGGCAACAAAAATATCCTTCTTATACATTGATAATGCAATAATTGGCAATAAATAAGATGCCGCGGCTTGCGGTTCTGAAAAAAAAGCAGAGGGCCTTCTACCTAAAAAATCCCCCCAGGCTAATTCAAATTCTTGAGGAAGGGGTAATATATTAATGGGAACAGCAGGTATTTGAAAAATGAATAAACCAATAGATTGAACAATTAAAGTAAAAGAAATTATTATCCCAATAACCCGCCCAATTCTATAAATAAAATTCAAATTAACTCTTGAAGTAAAAATTGAAATAAATAAAAGTGATATAGCCATATTAATAATATTGTTTAATGTCACTGATCCTAAATCATTCATTACGATAGAATTAATTAAATAAAATATTATTACTAGAAAAGATAGAGTAATTAATGGTTTATAAAAGTAAAGCTTTTCATTTCTTTTGAAAATTATAAAGAATAAACAATATATAAAGGTTAGTAAAAAAGACCAATTACTGAAGGTTCCAAAAATTGGATAGAAAGAAAAAATAATATAAAATACCAATATCAATGAAGGCATAAAATAATTTTTTGAATTACTTATTTTCATTAATAGCCTTGTAATTTAATAAATATTTATTTGCCATCTCTTCTATATCAAACTTTTTAAAACTTTTTGATATCTTCCTACTATCCCAACTTGCTAAAAACATTTTTTCAATTCCTTTAGCAAGAGCTTCATCTGTTCTATTTTTAATACCAATAATAGATGTTTTATCAATATCTTCATAAATATCAATGTCATTAAAAATAATAGAAGGAATACCAAAATATAAAGCTTCTATTATTGATAGACCAAAGCCTTCAGCAATACTTGCAAGAATATTGAAATCAGATTGCGAGTAAAAAGAAGCCATTAATTTTTTATCTATTTTTCCACAAAAAATAAGATTGCTAGATTTAGTAAAATCAATTTTTTTATTAAAACCTTTTGTTAAATCAGATCCAATAAATAAAATATAAAGTTGTTTTTTAATATTATCATTTAGTAAAGAAAAAGATCTAATTATTTGTTCCTGGTTTTTATTTTTACAAATATTTCCAACACAAAGCATAATCTTCTTATCATTCAATATATTATATTCTTTTCTGACATCAATCAAATTCAACTCTTTATCATTTCTAAATCCGTTATTTATTATAGAGAATGTTTTTGAATTATTTATCTTAAGAAGCTTTAATATTTTAGTTCTTATTCCTGTACTTATCACAGTTACAGGAATATTATTTTCATGGAAAAATTTTAGGTATTTTTTTTCTTGCTTGACATCCGAATAATGTAAATCACTCCTTAAGAAATTAAGACCATGCAATGTAACTAAAAATTTATGTTTTTGTTTATGACATTCGTCTATCATTGGGCAGGTATAATCTCCAACGCCATGAATGTGTATTAAATCAAAATTCTCTCTTTTAATTATTTTCCTAAAATAACCCAATGAAATATGGTAAAGAAATATGTTTGGTATTTTGCCTATCCTTGTTTTTTTGTTAAATAAGTATGAAAAAAATTTAAAAATATCAAATGGGTTAACATTTGAAAATATATCAATCCATGTTCTTTTAATTAAGGTCAGATCATTTGAAATTTTACCTTTTGTGATATTGCTTTGTGTTAATATGAAAGTTTCAACTTCTTTTTTTTGAATTGATTTGCAAATGTCAAAGACCATATAACCATATCCACTTGCATTCTTAGAAAATTCTTTATCATCATCAATTGTTACATATCCTGCAAAGTGTAACACTTTCATATTTTTTTTTCTTTCAAGACAAATTCAGCATAATCAAAATCAATAATATCATCTACATCTACTGAACGTAAAGGATTTTTTATTTCATATTTTATAATTTTTGTAAAATCTTTGATTTGTTTATTTTTTAAAGATTTGACATTTATAATATAAATTGATCCATCAAATTCCCACACTTCTGGTCCATCTTGAGATCTAGTTACAGTACTTTTTTTTGATTTATAAAGAAAACCATTTTCTTCTTCAAAAAGATTGTAATAAGGATTTGATTTTGATTTTTTAACTGATACTACCATGTCTATTGACATATTAAATATTTCCATTGCCTTTTTAATATCATTTATATCTCGTAAAGGAGATGTTGGTTGGAGTAAAATTACTACATCAGGTATATATTGGTTTTTTTCATACCAGTCAATTGCGTGCATTATAGCATCTTGAGTTGGAGAAGTATCAGATGACAATTCTTTAGGACGTAAAAAAGGAACATCTAGTCCTTTTTGTAAAGCTATGTTTTTAATTTTGGTGCAATCTGTAGTGACACAAATTTTGTGATTATCAAAAATTGATTTTGCATGATCTATTGAATACTCTACCAATGGTTTCCCATTAAGTTTTTTAATATTTTTATTTTTTATTCTTTGAGATCCAGCTCTTGCAGGAATAATTACCAATTCTTTCATAACTCTAAATTAAGAACATCTTTTTTTGTTTTTTCTAAATCATTTTTTGTGCCTATATCAGACCAATATTCATTTAATTCATAAGATAAAACTTTATATTTTTTATTTTTAATCAATAAGTTAATTAAATCTGTAGCATCAAATTTTTTATTTTTAGGTATTAGTTTTAAAATTGGTTTTTTAATTAAGTATATCGCTGCGTTTGACTGATAAGTATAAGTAGGTTTTTCTTCTATAGATACTATTTCATTTCCAGAAATATTTGTTACAGCATATGGAATATTAATTTTGTGTGGAATTGTTGCAATTCCAATATCTGCATTTTCACTGAGAAATTTTTCAAAAAAATTTGAGAAATTAATATTAGTTAAAATATCAGCATTCATCAGTAATACATAATTTTTTTCAATTTTTTTAATTAATGATACAGCTCCAATAGTACCTAAAGGTTTTTTTTCTTCAACAAAATTAGTATTTATATCTGAATATTTATTTTTTATGTGTTTTTTAATCTTTTCTTTCATGTGAAATAAACATAAGTGAAAATTTGATACACCAAACATTTTTAAGCGATCTATTGAATAATCGATAATTGCTTTATTATTAATTCTAATAAGTGGTTTTGGGGTATTTTTAGTTAGAGAACCTAAGCGAGTTCCAAAACCACCAGCCATTAAAATAACATCAACAGGTATATATCCTAATTGATTTTTAATATTAACGATGTCGATTATTCTTTTTTTACTATTTAACACTGGAACCATATTAATTTTCATGTTTTTTAGTTTATTCAAGTCCGATTGCAAAAAGTTATTTTCAAGAATATATTTTGGTTTAGTATTCGAAAATTTATCAATAGAGTTATCTAAATTAATACCCTTTAGCAAGCCTCTTCTTAAATCTCCATCCGTTAGGCTCCCTAAAAGCTCATTTGATTTGTTTGTTAAAAAAAGTATTTTTTCAGAATTTAAATCATCTAATTTTTTTAGGGCTGACTTAGCACTTACATTTTTCTTTATAAGGAATTTTTTAAAGTTATTCATTAATAATAATCTCTAACATCTTTCTTGCAGTATCTTTTTTCTCAAAAATATTTTTGCCATTAAAATTACCCATAGAGCGCACTTTATTAAATTGTTTCAGAATTCTAGCCTGATTAAAAATCACATTAAAGATATTTTTGCTTTGTAGCCTACCTTTTTGTCTATTACCAACATTAATTACGTATTTATTGAATGTAGCTGCTTCATAAATTCCGCTTGAGCTATTACCAATAAGCATATTACAATTTTTCATTGCAGAAAAATAATTTTCTCTCCCAAAATTTTCAACAAGTGATATTTTTTCAGGGTAATTTCTTTTTAATTCAAGCATTTTTAATCTATATTTATTTGCAAATGTATCTGCGTTTGGTAATGTTATTATAATATTATTTGTTTTTGTTATTTCTTTAAGTGTCGAAAAAATTATTTTAGAATATTCGTGATTTTTTTCACTGCCTACTGTTTCAGGATGAAAAGTAACTAATATAAAATTTTTCCCATTTTTGATATTAAATTTTTTACATACATCATCCCATTTAGGCAATTTAGTTTTTCTTAAACCATCAAGACTTAATGATCCAAAGTTGTATATATTTTTTTTACTTCTAATTAGTTTAGCAACTCTATTAAAATATTTATCTGTAACAACAAAATGAACTTTGGATGCTAAAGTTATTTGATCTCTATATATATTGTCGATGGCTCCTTTTGTAATTTCTCCACCATGAAGATGAATATATTTTAGTTCGAAAGGAATTCCCGATTGCACTGCTGCACTCATTTCAAATCTATCTCCATATGTTATAATTAAATCAAAGTTATTTTTCTCCCAATATCTAGAAAATTCTTTTATGATTGTTCCATAGCTATTCACAATATCTTTAGGATTATCTTTACTAGACAATCCTTCAATAATATCAATTCTACCAAACCTATCTTTTTTAATCTGATTAATAGATTTACCGTACTTATTTTTTAAATGCATTCCAAAAGCTATAATGGTTAAATCTATTTTTTCTTCTCTTGATAGTGCTCTCAGAAGTGGTTTATAGGCACCGTATTCTGCTTGAGAGCTTGTAAGTACACCAATTTTTATTTTTTTTAATCTATTTTTCATATTTTGATTAAATCATCTTTTTTAAAGGAATATTTAGATTTTTTACCAATTATTGAGTCCCATTTCATTGGAGATATTCCATCGCCAGGTCTTTTACAGGAAATATTCTTATCTGAAAATATATCTCCTTTTTTAATAGCATCAATTGCCACTATAGATTTGCGTGCAATATTTATGTTTCTCAATTCTCCAATACTAGGTTCTTTATGTTCATTACCTAGTGCAGTTTGAATATTTCTTATAGCAGTAACCATTTCTTTTAATTCAGATGGATTTAAGCTTGCTTTATGATCAGGTCCAGCCATATTTTTATTTAAAGTAAAGTGTTTTTCAATAACCGAAGCACCCATCGCAACTGCAGCAATCGGCACTTCAATACCTTGAGTATGATCTGAATAGCCAATATTAACATTGAATTCTTTTTTAATAGATAACATCGCTTTTAAGTTTACATTCTTCATTGGAGTAGGATATTGTGTATTGCAATGCATAATTACAATTTTATTTTTTGATATTTTATTTTCTTTTAAAACATTTAGAGCGTCATTTATCTCTCCAATATTTGACATTCCTGTTGAAATAATGAATTTGTTAAAATCTTTAGCAGCTTTTCTTAAGTAGGGTAAATTTGTTATTTCACCCGACGGAATTTTAAAAAAAGGCACTTTCAGCTCTTTCAATAATTCAATACTTGATAAGTCAAAAGCAGTTGATAAAAATTTTATTTTTTTTGTATTACAGTATTCTTTTAGTTCAAAATGTTCATCTCGGCTTAATTCAAGTTTTTTGACCATTTCAAGCTGTGACTCATTTGTATTTTTAGTATTCCTAATCTGATAGTTTGCTTTTTTAGCATTTTTTGATATTACTTCTTCTGATATAAAAGTTTGAAATTTAACAAAATCTGCACCAGCATGTGCAGCCGCATCGATTAATTTTTTTGCAGTCTCAATACTTCCATTATGATTGACTCCTGCTTCAGCAATTATAATTACATTATTCTTCATTCAGATACTTTTCAATTTTGTCAGAATTAATCTTTACCTTTGAATTGACACCACTAGAAATAATTTTAATTGATGAATTATTGTCACCATGTTGTTCTATAATTCTTTTAGCTAAATCATAATATGACATATTATTTTCTACTAAGTTATACGTCCCTTCAATTCCTTTGTGATTTATAATAGTCTCAATTTTTTCTAAAAGATAATTGATTGATAAAAAACCACTCGTTCTTTCACCATTCCCATAAACGTTTATGATGTTCTTTTCTTTTAATTCATTTTTCATCATTGAATAAACTCTATCTTTTCTCATGCCTTTGCCAATTGTCTGTCCTAGTCTAAGATTTAAAACCTTAGTTTTGGTTTCTTTAAAAGAAAAGTTTAATAGTTCTTCACTGCAAAATTTTGATAAACCATATAATCCTTCATTGTTTAGGCTTGGATGAACTATTGAATTTTCTTTGTATTCGCCAGAGATATTTGGATAAACAGCAATTGTGGACAAATTAATAAATAATCTAGGATTTGTTTTTTTTGTAATAGTTATCATGTTTTCAGTTATTTTTATATTTTTTTTGAAAACATCTAAAGATAAAGCATCTTTCTCATTTGCAAGTAGTGATGCACAGTGAATAATTATATCAAATTTACATTCCTCAAACTGATTAAGGTATTTTTCTTCTAAATTAATTTTGATAGTATCTTTTTTTTTCGACTTTTCTCTGCTTGTACTAATAATATTATATTTACTACAAAATTTATTATTAATTGCGGATCCTATAAAACCACCTGCACCTGTCAATAAAATTTTCATTTATATAATTTTTTCCTCAAAAAACCTTACCGCTTTTCCTGAACTGATATCAAATATCATCTTTTCTTCTTTAAGAATATATTTTAAAATAAAAATTACTTCATTGTAACCAAATAGTGATCTCATATATGTTGTGCCAGAATGTCTTGCATTAATTTCAAATATTCTTGGATTGTTGTTCTTGTCTAATCTCAATTGAAAATTTGTTACTCCGTACGGATTTAGTTTCTTTGAAACTTTTTTTAAATAGTTTGTAATATTTTCAGATGCTGGAAGATCGTGCTCTGCAATATGAGTATTTCCCTTACTTAATGTTCTTCTCAAAATAATGCTATTATAGAATTTTTCATCAAACATAATTGTTCCACATGTAAACTCGTTGGCACTATTTCCAATGTACTCTTGAATAATTGGTTCATCAATTTTTTGAATTTTCTCATTTAATTCATCCATAGAATTTACCTTAAATACATTAATGCTACTTGCTCCTACTCTTGGCTTAACAATCAAAGGGAAATTCAATTGATCTTGAAATGCTTCATTTTTTAAAAATGTTTTTGGTGGATTTAGATTATTATCTTCTAAAAATTTATACGTTAAATATTTGTCATTACTAATATTAATTACATTTTCTGAACTAACTATTACTTTACAATTAGTATTTTTTTCTATGAAGGATTTATGCTTTGCAAGTATAGGCAATTCAAAATCAACCCCAATAAATAAAATTTCTAAATCTTCCTTTTTTATATGTGTAATTAAATTTTCAAGCCATTCATTCTCCGAAATTTTTGCATTTAATATATCAGGTAGTATAAAGTTCTTATTACACCATAAAGATCCGACTGTATCTTCAAAATAGTCAAAACCAACCAAAAAATATTCATTAGAATATTTGCTTTGCATAATTGATTTAATAATTGCTTGTCCTACTAAACTTCCTGTTCCCGTAATTCCAACTTTATTCATACTATGCTCTATTTTTATTTTCATAATATTTAATGCATTCAGAAGGATATCCCCTGGATTTCATTTCATCAATAACATAATCTATATCAAATGCTAATTCTTTTAAATGAAAATCATTTTTCTCAACTTCCCAAATTACATAATTAGCAATATTGATATTTTTACGATTTTGACCAATACTTCCAGGATTTAGCAAAGTGTATTTATCATTAATAACTCTTAAATATTGTTGATGAGAATGTCCAATCATTGTATTATGACTTATGTCTACTTCTGTATCTTTAAAAAAATATTTTTTTGAAGAATTAAGATTATGTGATAGAAAAAAGTTATTAAAACTTAACTTGTGATGATATTCCTTAATAATATTAACATTATTAAATTTTTTGAATGAGTAAGTAAAAAATTTTTCTACGAGTGGATTCCCAATATTACAATACCCAGATTCAAAATACTCCTCATGATTACCTTTTAAATTTTTACAATTTTGTAGCGAGTCTATTAATTGTATACACTCGTTACTCCATGGACCGTAATTAACTACATCACCTAAATTTATATAACCAAAGACATTTTTCTCTTTACTTAAAACCTCTTCAAGAGCTGGTAAATTTCCATGAACGTCAGAGAAAATTAAATATCTCATTTTCAACTTATAATAGCAGAGCTTGGAATATTGACTATTCTTTGCTCTAAATATTCAGCATTTCTTTGTTGATCTCTTTGACAATTTTTATACATTGGTAGGCGATACATTAATTGCCAGATAGGCCTAGTCATTACTCCATTCTTATTACTTTCTTCCAAAAATAAATCCCTATCTTTTTTATTCTCAAGCATTATGCTCATTAGCCAAAAATTCCATTCTGTATTTTCAGGCTTTTCCATTAGTGTAATACCTTTTTCAGAAAAAAATGATTTATATTCATTAAATATTTTTTCCTTTGATTTTTTGAAATTATTTAGTTGTTCCAGCTGTGCACATGCTAAAGCTGCATTTAAATTTGGCATTCTATAATTATATCCAACATTATCGTGAAAATATTCCCATTTATGAGGTTTTTTGGCAGTTGTAGTTAGATGTTTAGCTTTGTCAGCTAAATCTTCATCATTCGTTGTGATTGACCCACCACCACCGCAAGTAGTAATTTTATTGCCATTAAAGCTAAATGCTGAAAGTAAGCCATAAGAACCTGCTGGTTTACCCTTAAATGTACTCCCGAGTGCTTCTGCAGCATCTTCAACAACGGGGATATTCCATTTTTTACAAATCGATACTATTTCATCTATTCTACACATAAAGCCAAAAGTATGCATTGGAACGCATGCTGATATTTTTGAACCAGTAAATTTATTATAACATTTATTGTTTTTTATTTCAGCATTTTCTAGTAGAAAATCTTCCAAGGCTTTTGGCGATAACCCCATTGTATCAATATCAACATCAATAAACACTGGATTTGCTCCTAAATATGCAATAGAATTGGCAGTAGCGATGAATGTCAAAGCTTGTGTCAATACTTCATCATCTCTTTTTACACCTGCCAAAATTAGCGAGATTTGCAAAGCAGCAGTTCCATTAACCAAAGCAACAGCTCTCCTGGTTTGTGAAATTGAAGACATATCATTCTCGAAACGATCTACAAAAGCTCCTACTGACGACACAAAAGTGCTATCAATTGTTTCTAACAAATATTTTGTCTCATTTCCTGAAAATTTAGGTTCATGGAGTGGAATAAAAATACCATCAATATCTTTTTCTTTGTCTGAAATATGCTTTGGCTGATAAATTTTTTTTACAAAACTAACAAAACTATCGATAATATTTTTATTCATTATATATTTTTATATTTAGAGCTGTCTGGATCAATAATGAATTTGTCATGAATCGCTTTTGATATTTGTTTGATTCCATCAGGAACTGTGAATGTGGTGAAAAATTCTAGTTCGTTATTAATTTTTTCAAAAGATACTCTATAATCTCTTGGATCTTCATCTTTTTCAACATACTTAATTCTGGAGTCAGGTATTTGTTTTACAATTTCATCAACAATCATTTTTTTTTGATAATTTTCAGAGGTATCCCCAACATTGTATACATTAAAATCAGTTATATCATTTTTACATTCAAATACTTTTAAAACTGATAAAGATAAATCATTAACATGGCAGTAGGGTCTCCAAAACTGTTCCCCAAAAATAACTAACTCTCTTCCCATGGCTAACTCTTTAGTAAATTCATTAACTGTTAAATCAAACCTTATTCTGGGAGATAATCCATAAACTGTTGAAAATCTTAAGCAAGTTGGTTTTGCCATACTTTTTTTATCCTGAGATAGTAAAAAATTTTCAAATTCAACTTTTGTCTCAGCATACAATGATATAGGATTAATTTCAGATTCTTCAGTTACATATTCATTTGGATTTTTCATTTTTCCATAATTGCTACAAGTAGAAGCAAATACAAATTTTTTCACCCCTGCTTTATTTGCAGTTAAATATGTTTTAAATGCTCCATTTAAATTAACATCTTTGGTAAGTTCAGGATTAAGCGCACAAGCAGGATCACCAACAATTGATGCTAGGTGAGCAACATAATCAATTCCATTCATTGCTTTATCTAAAGTTTCTTGATCTCTAATATCACCTTTGATAAAATCAAAATTTCTATCATTTAACAATTCAATAATTGATTCACCACCAAAGCTAAGGTTGTCAAGCACTCTAACGTGATATCCGTTACGAAGCAATATTTTAACTAAAACACTACCAATATATCCTGCTCCACCAGTCACTAATACTTTTTTCATTAAATCTCCTTTTTATTTGTAATAATTTTATTAACAGTATATTCTGCAAATGCAAAAGAACATGTAAAGGCTGGGCTTACAGCATTTAAAATATGAGTCGAATTTTTATCATGTTGTATTACAAAATCATCTACTAATTGATTTGTTTTCACATTCAATAATTGAGCTCTTATACCTGGTTTTATATTAGAAAAGTTATCGTTAATATCATAAACTAATTTGCTGGCACTTGATACCATTGAAGCTTTAAAAAAATTTTTCATTGCTTCAAATGCAAGCGCTCTAAATCCAAAAGAGTTAAGTAGAAATAACTTTGCTTGGTAAAATAAAATAGTAACAAACTCTTTTAAATTAAAATTAGATAACCCCACATAATTTTCTCTCCATAATGCCGGAGATGATGTTGGACCTATTTTAACATCATTATTAGATGTAATAGTAAAATGAACACCTAAGAAAGGGTTTTTCAAATTAGGGACAGGGTAGATATTCTTTTTTATAACTTTTTTGGGACCATTGTACTTCAAATATGCTCCACGAAATGGCAAGATTGTGTATTCTTTAGCAAGATTGAATTTCTTCGCAATTTTATCTGCATAAAGACCAGCGCAATTAATCAAATATTTATATTTAAAATCGATTTCTTCAAAAGCACAATTAAACTTAAAATCTACTCCCAAATCTTCCAACTTTTCCTTCAATTTTAAACAAACTTCTTTAGGGTTTACTGAAGCAGTATTCGGAGAGTAAAGAGCCTTTTTATAAGTTTTTACATTAGAATCCATTTTTTCTACTTCTTCTGATGAAATAATAGAAACATCGACCTTATTTTTTAAAGCTCTTTTAAAAAGTTCGTCAATTACTTTAAGCTCTTCTTTATTTTGAGCAACAACAATTTTTTCTGTTTTATTAACTTTAATATTATTCTCGTAACAAAACTCTTTCATTGCTTTGTTACCTAATCTAGTGAGCTTTGCTTTTAAGCTATTTTCAGAGTAATAAAAACCGGCATGTAAAACGCCGGAGTTTCTACCGCTAGCGTGTTTTGCAACTTCGTTTTCTTTGTCAATAATGATTATGCTAGATTTAGGATTTCTTTTCTTGATTTCATATGCTATTGTCAGCCCTACAATACCAGCTCCAACAATTAGATATTCATAGATATTGTCATTCATTATAATTGTTTAATCTTTTTCTTCAGTACCATAATAATATTGATAGTAATTATAATAATAATAATTACCACCATAAGTAGTGCTCTCATTGGCTCCGTTAACGATACATCCAACAATTTTTGACCCTACTTGCTCTAGCGATTGAATTGAACGGTCTAATGCATTTTTGTCTGTTTGACCTGCCTTTATAACCAATAAGAATTGATCACTTAAATTTGATAAAATCAAAGAATCTGTAACAGCAATGAGAGGAGGCGAGTCAAAGATAATTATATCAAACTCTTTTCTTAAGGATTCTATAATATTTTTAAATCTTTTTGAACTCAGAATTTCTGAAGGATTTGGTGGAGTGGGCCCGGATGACAATAATGATAAATTTTCATTTTCTGTCGATTCAATTACATCAAAAATTTCAGAATCTTGTTTGCTAAGCGACGTAGTTAAACCTTTTTTCTTAGATTTATTAAAAATTTTATGTTGCACAGGTTTTCTTAAATCAGTATCAATAATTAATGTTTTCTTTCCAAGATTTGCATAAGTGATTGCCAAGTTTGCAACAGTGGTTGATTTTCCTTCACCTGGACCAGAGCTGCTAACTAGTATTACATTTGATTGTATATCATTACTTTCATTTAAAGATAGTGAGGTTCGAATGCTTCTATATGCTTCAGATATAGGTGATTTTGGATCTTCATTAAGAATCAATCTTCTTTTTAGTTTATCACCACTTTCACTTGTTTTAAACTCTGGAATTATGGAGAGAATAGAAATATTTCTATTTTCAATTTCCTCAAGATTTCGAATAGTGCTATCGAGATATTCTTTAAGAATTAACACTAAAACTATAGTTACAAAGATACCAATTAAGGTTAGTATTAATATAATTAATGTTTGAGGAGACACTTTGTCATAATTTGGAATAGCAGGATCAACAATTCTTACTTTTCCTAATTGTGAAGCTTCATTTATTTTTGTTTCTTCAAGTTTCTGTTTCATTGTTGAATATGTTTGGTCTAAAATAATCCTATCCCTTTGAAGTCTTGACAAAAGGAGATACTTATTTGGCAGTTTCCTTAATTGTTGCTCATAATTAAGTATTGTTTTTTCAAGCTCTTTATTTTTTGTTGCTAAACCAGCTTCTGTTGCTCTAATCATAAGTAATGAATCAATGGCTCCCTGTCTAAAATCAAGTGGATTTAAAGAACGAATATCTGACTTTACAAGCTTTTCTGTTTCGTTGGCTATAGCATTTTTCAAATTATCTATCTTTATCTTCATACTTTCTAATGCAGCTGAATTACTATTTTTTGATTTTGTTGATATATATTCAGCTTCTAAAATTCCAAGCTCTTCTCTTAGTGAAGAGAGTTGAGTATTGAGTGTGTTTGTTACAAGAGATGAAAAATTTTCTTCTTTAACATTGAGTTGATTTTCGTAATACTTTTTTCTTTCATTAAGAATTTCGCTTTCTGTCTTACTTTCGTAATAGGCAGCCTCGATTAATTTTAATTGTTCAATTAATAATACTGCCGCACTATCTAATTCGTAAACGTTATTACTTTCTTGAAAATCTTTCAGCTTTTCTTCAATCTGATTGAGATCTTTTTTCTTGATTAAAAGCTGTTGTTCAAGAAAAGATTTCAAGTAATTTAATTCATCATTTTGCCACTGTTTATCTCTTTCCTGATAAACATCCATTACTGCATTAACAACAATTGCAGCCTCATTAGCATTGAATGACTGATAAGATATATTTAATAAATCTGTATTCCTTTTATTAGATACAACAATGTTTTCTTGTAGGCTATTTACTGCGTCAAAAAATAATGAATCTGGATAATTTTCAGGTTTATCTAATTCAATATGGTCAATTTCAAAAAATAAAACTTTTCTTAGAGCTCTTTGAGGTAAGGATAAGTCAAAGTTTTCGTCACGAGTACCTAAAATATATAAGCCATTTTCATTTTCTGAGTTTATAAGCTTGTTAATAGTTAATTCAGCAATAGTACGTGATTTTAAAAACTCAATTTCATTTTCAACAAAATTTTTCTGTCTTCCAAGAGCCAAGTCCATAAAGGGATTAGAACTTTCTTTGTCATCGTTCAAATATACAACACCAGTAGATTCGTAAGAGGGAAGAGAGATATAAAGGAAAAAGAAACTGAGAAAAAAACCAGAAAAAGCAATTAAAAATATGATTTTTAAATTAGACTTTACAATGAAAATAATACTTTTAAGATCTAATGATGAACTATCACTAGAATTTGTATCTACCCCATTTTCTTGATCAATCATTTTATTCGTTATTTAGGTTTTCAATTGTATATAATAAATTGATTAATTGGAAAAGTGCGCCAATTAACGAAGATCTGGTAACAATTTTATTTGAAATACTTTCTTTAACAATAATAGTATCAAATGGTTTTAAAGTAGTGTTAAGATGCGTAGAATCGTCTAAATTAACTATACGATCTTCAGTATCCTTGTTCGACTTAATTAGGACCTTGTTCAATTTTGCACCATCATTTGGACCTCCAGCTAATGAAATAGCATTAACAATATTAATACCGTCGTAAACTAGATAGGTTCCTGGATATTTTACATGCCCCCACACATTAACATAAATTCTAACTATTCCATCTTCACCAGAAACATACTCTTCTCCTGTAATCGGAAAGTTATGTAATTTTGTATCAGTCAAATTTTGAGAAAAAACGACTGATAATAAAATAGCAATAATTAAATAATGTCTCATAAGAACAGAATATAGTTTTTTTTTATGAATTTATACATTTTATTTATTAAACATTTTTTTAATTGAATCAAAAAAAGAATCTTTCTTTTGTGAATTTATAGTCTTTAAGTCTTCCCCGATTAAAAGCCTTTCTGAGTTTCTAATAATTATTTCCTTATTATTCAAACCAAATTTTGATTCAACTACACCCAAAGCATCTTTGAGATAAAAATTGCGATTTCCATTATTATGAGCGTCAGAACCAATTAGATGACAAAATCCATTTTTTAATAAATTTAGTGAAGTTTTTTTTGCTGATTTACCTGATTTCCCAATTATACTCCCAGCATTAATCTGTAAAAAATATCCTAAATCAATCCATCTTTGAGCATTTTTTATATTATTTTGAATAGACCTGTATCTCTCTGGATGTGCAATTATTGGAATGATTCCCTCTAATTGCAATTTGTATAAAACTTCTTCATGTTCATCAGGTATTACAATGGGATTAAATTCAATAAGCATATATTTTTCTTTAACAATTAATAGCTCATTATCAATTAGTCTTGGTAAGTTTGGCTTATAAAAAACTTCCGCTTTTAACAATAAGTCAACATTTATATTATTTTTTGCTATTAGATCTTCTAATTTTTTTTTCTGATCAAATATAAAATTTTTATCTTTGTCAAAGGTTTTAACACTAGGATGTTGAAAGTGCACTGTGTTAACTACTGTTTTAGTTCCATCGTAAAATGCTTTTGCTAACATTTCAAATGCAACATCCATATTTTTTGCTCCATCGTCAATATTAGGTATTACGTGATTATGAAAATCAATCATTGAATAAAAATAATGAATAATTATTTAAATAATTAATATATTCTTTGTCATATGACAACAATCTATTAAGGGAAAATATGAAAATTAAAAAAATATTTATGTATATATCTTTAGTATCTTTGATTTTAATTGGATGTAGTGAAGACGGTGGTAATGCGTCAGGTCCATCTGATCCAACATTTACCACAGGTACAGCAACTTTTGGTGATTCTACTGGTGAAGATGTAATCTATGGAATCGAAA
>CETP01210971.1_pt1 | contig 22162 bp, 16 predicted proteins | sample 531311 | NCBI WGS metagenome assembly CETP01 (sample SAMEA2622657, study PRJEB7988) | marine metagenome | biome: marine biome (ENVO:00000447); feature: surface water layer (ENVO:00002042); material: "saline water (ENVO:00002010), including plankton (ENVO:xxxxxxxx)" | depth 5 m | reverse complement strand
TTTTTACATAATAATGGTATTATTATTTGGAGTATTAGGCCTACTTTTAATTTTAGAAGGGTTGAATATTATATGATTATAGCTTCATACAGGTAGAAAAAACCACTTCCAATAATGCCCAACATTACTCCCCTTTGAATCCACTCTACTTTGAGATTTTTTAACCAAAGTTTACCAATATTAACACCAAGTAAGGCCGAAATAATCAAGATACAAGTTAATGTTAGTTGTTGTAGAATCTCTTCATTACGATAAATAAGGTACACTGGAATACGAGATAAATCTACACACAATGCAAGGATGCTTGCAGTTGCCGCATATGCCATTTTATCAGGCAACCTTCTACTCAAAAACATGGCACGAAGAGCACCTTGGTGTCCCGAAAGGCCCCCCATAAACCCAGAACTAAACCCACCAATCCTATCATTAGCTTCCGGAATTTTATAACCCATCCATCTTTCACTCATAGTAAGTAATGGTAGTATGATAAGAAATATGCCAATAATAGCCAATAGGGGTGTTTCAGGGACCTGATTTTGTAAAAGGGCCCCTATAATAGAACCAAAGACAAGCCATATACCATATTTACGACACGCATCAAAATTTACATACTTTTTGAGAGCCAAATATTTACCCCCATTATGGGCCCCATGAACGATGGCAACAACGGCTACTGCTTCATGCGGGCCCATCAATAATAGAACCAAAGGAGTCAACATAGTTGACAAACCAAATCCCGCTGGCACTGTCAATACCGCTACTAAAAAAGCCCCAATAGACACCAATATCAAATCATCCATTATTACAATTCCAAACATCATTAGTTGTAAACAATTGGTAAGAAAGCATTTGCGGCTGCTTCACAAGCGTTAGCGACATCATCCATTCTTTGTAAAACTCTATACATATGTATCGCAGCTAAGGGTTGATCATCACCATTACTAAACACATAAGCAGCAGCAATGGCTTCAGATAGATCCGCCTCATGCTCTTTTAGATTGACTTTCCTAATCATTTCCAAAAGCTCTTCTCTTCCCATTTTAGTATATCCAGATAATGTAACATCTCGAAGGACTTCAACAGTATCTTCATATGCAGCAACCGTTTCAGATACAGATTCTGCCATTTTCTTGAGTAATTCACGAGCTTCACTATTGTTGTATAACTCTCTGAAGGAAAGTTGTTCAGCAACATTTTGTGCATAATCAGCAATCCTATCCTGGCGCGTCAACATATGTAAGAAAGCATCACTACCAATTAATAGTTTCCATTCACGAGAACCTACCTTTTCACGTAATGCTGATTTTAAATTATCAGCAGATAATTCTGCTTCAACAGTTGCCTTTATTTCTTCTGTAGCATCTTTCCCTTCTGCTGCCTTATTGACTGCTTTTAACATATGATTAACAGTGACTTCAACTGCTTGAGCGTGTTTGTGGAACAACTCAAATACAGTTGGTGATATTTTATTTTTTGAAATAGTGCCACCAACATCTGCTAAGGCATCTTCCACATATATTTCATCATCTTTTGTTTTCCATAAGACCCAAATAACTGCAATAAAAGCAAGAGGAATAATTAAACTAATTTTTGCAGGATCTGATCCACTGGCAACATATATGGCGACCGCCCCGAGACCGGCAGCAGGTAAACTAGCTACCCAGGAAGCAGCAATCTTCCCAAATACACGGAAATCAACTGCTTTAGCTCCACCAGCAAGACCAACACCAACTACAGCACCAACTAGTGTATGGGTAGTTGAAACAGGCACAGCTAAAAACGGCATTGAAAACATTAAGATCACCGTTGCAGCTCCAAATTCTGCAGCAAAACCCCTGGTTGGAGTAATATCTGTAATTTTCTTCCCAATAGTTTCCATAACACGATATCCCCAAGTCATTACACCTATGGCTATACCCGCAGAACCCAATAGTACCAACCATAATGGAATATCAACTTTAGCTGTTAATTCACCACCACTAGACAATATATCATAGACAGCAGCCATCGGCCCAATTGCATTCGAACGGTCATTTGCACCATGCGCAAATGCTACATAGGCCGCAGTAATTATTTGTAACCAAACAAAAATCCTTTCAACTCCTGTGAATCCACCTTTTTCACTATTGAAATCATATTTACGAAGAACCCACCATAAAATTATACTTGCAATCGCTCCAATTGAAAATGCTAGAATCAGACTATTAATTGGAAACCAGGCATTTTCAGCCCAAGGATTAAAAACACCATTTTCTTTTACAGGCAACCAATCATATTTATTTTTAATCCAACCATTATCTGCTGCCTTTGCAAAGAACCCTTTCAATGCTTTGAATTGTAAAGCAAGCCCTAAAACAAAAAATGTTGGTAAAGCCAAAATAGGTGCTAACCATTTAGATCTTTCAACCGGGTTTTTTGCATCAAGAATCGCCATTCTTACAACAGTAAATGAAAGAAAAGCAATTATTCCCCCCATTAAAGGACTTGCAATCCATGACATCACAACTTTTCTAACAACTGCCCAATCAATGAGCCCATCCATTGTTGGATGTTGGACTTCAAGAATAAGTCCGACCCCTAGAATGCCACCAATAATAGAATGGGTGGTGGATACTGGTAGTCCAAACCTTGTTGCAACTGTAAGCCAAACTGCTGCAGCCATCATAGCAGCAATAAAGGCATACATCAAATCATTAGCAAACCCTTCTGGGAGAATTTTATCAAAATCTACCGATAAAATACCTTTTCGAACAGTATCTGTAACAGCATCACCGGCGAAAAATGCACCGCTAAATTCGAAGATTGCTGCAATTATTACAGCCTGTTTGAGAGTTAAAGCACGACTTCCAACAGAAGTGCCCATTGCATTTGCAACATCATTCGCACCGATATTCCATGCCATATAAGCACAAACTAATATCGATAGAGCTAGAACTAACATCATAACTGGCTCCATAATTTTTCGTTAACTTATCCAGTATATCATATAGAACTACTATAATCTATATAGTTATATTTAGAATCATTATAGGGCATACATGGCGAAACAAAGTGGAGATAAAGACGTCAGAAAATTGCAATTTACAGGAGGGGCAACTTATACCCTCAGTTTACCAAAAGTTTGGGTTGAGCATCACGATCTTAGATCACGAGATGGAATTCAGGTTGATTGGCGCCCTTCAGGAGCTCTAAGATTGACTCCCTTCAACACCATAGAGCAGATTAAAAAAATCACATTAAGCACTAGAAAAATTCCTGAAGGGGCCCTTTTAGATCATTTAATGGGGGCATACCTTAGTGGAACTGATCGGATAAAAATTAGTTTTACATCAAAAGAAAATTCAAAAATAAAGAGAATTATTCGAACCTTTCAAAGGTCGACGCGTGGATTTGAAATTGAAGAAGAATTAGATGAAAGTATTACATTAATCACTTTAATCAATGCAGGCGAATTACCAATGAGGAGCAGCCTTAATCAAATGTACATGCAATTAAATTCACTTATGCGTGATATATTAGATGTAATTTCTGGTGAAGACAAATCACTTATCGAAGATTATGAGGAAAGAGAAAGAGAAATTGACAGCCTGAGGTTTTTTATTGAAAGACAGGCAGGAATTATATTAGATTCATACAAGGTTGCTGAGCGACTAAATATTGGGCGTAGACAAGCTGTAGAATATTCAAACTTAGCACGATCATTGGAAAGGATGGCAGATCATACAAACCAGATTGCACATCTTGTGCTTGAAGATAATGGCAAAACTAAATTATCTTTTGATATTCCTCCCCTCAATCAAATACCAATTTGGCAAGGAGCATTACGAGCTTTAATGATAAACATCAGAACTAATAATGCAGAAGAAATAGAAGCTGCCAGAAACTCATTGAAATCAGCACAGAAAATCCTAAAACTACACGAGAGAAGCCTCTGGACTGGTAGAAAAGATGCGAATAAACTTTTGTTTGAGGACCATATCTCAGAATCAATCCGCCGTTTGTGTGCATATACGCGAGACTTTGGGGAAATTTTACTCAATATCCTTACTTATGATTGTATTGTTTTTGATAAAAGAAATAATTAAGTTTTAATTAAAAAAACATGACTTCAAGAACCACTGCCTTTCACAGCATTCTATTAGTATGTCACCTAAGCCAAAGTCAGATGAAAGAGTAATAGTCATCAAAGGTGCACGTACACATAATTTAAAGAATATTGATGTTGAAATTCCCCGAGGAAAATTTGTAGTAGTTTCAGGAGTATCTGGAAGTGGGAAATCAAGTTTGGCTTTCGATACGTTATATGCAGAGGGTCAACGAAGATATGTAGAATCTCTGAGCTCTTATGCTAGGCAATTTCTAGGACAAATGAAGAAGGCTGATTGTGATAGTATTGAGGGCTTATCTCCAGCAATTAGTATTGATCAAAAGCAAGGTTCTCATAATCCACGTTCTACAGTTTCAACAGTTACAGAAATTATGGATTACTTAAGACTGATTTGGGCCAGAATTGGCAAACCTCATTGTCCAGAATGTGGAAAAAAAGTCTCCATACAAACAATACAAGAAATTGTAGATGATATTTTATGGAAATTCAATGATAAGGCTATTGCAGTGTGGAGTCCAACCATAAGAAATAGAAAAGGTACACACGCAGATTTATTTCGTCAAATGGTAGAAAATGGATTCTTGGTAGGTAAAGTTAACGGCAGAGAAGCTTCCTTTGATAATCCTCCCTTGTTGGAAAAAAATCTCCGTCACGATATTGACATTAGAATTGATAGAATTAAATTGACAACTAAGAACAGACAAAGATTGACCGAGGCAATTGAAACAGGGTTGAAATTCGGCGGTGGTAGTGTGGGAATTGAAGACCTAGAATTAGGGAAAAATAACATTAGTACTTACAGCGAAGAATTTGCTTGTCCAGATCATGGAGCATTTTTACCTGAAATGAGCCCTCGAATTTTCTCATTTAATTCTCCATTAGGCGCTTGTCCAGATTGTCAAGGACTTGGAGTTCAGAAAAAACTGTCACTAGAATTAGTGGTAGATGAAAATTTGAGTATTGTTGATGGTTGTATTAGGCCTTTTCAGCGGTCTATGTCAGCTAGTTGGTATAGGGCAGTCATGGCACAAACTGCTATTCATTATGGGTATGATCCTACAATTCCATTCAAAGAATTTGACGAGCAAGGAAAAAACATAATTTTGTATGGAACGGGTTCTGTAAACATAGACTTCAATATTAAGGGCAGAAAAGGAAAATCAAATTATACTATGAGAAAACCATGGGAAGGAGTAGTCTCTCGTATTGAGAGACAGTACAGGGAAACTGAATATGATGGAACTAGGAATAGAATATCATCTTTTATGGTTGATTTTCCATGTGATGCTTGCAATGGTGAACAATTAAACAACGCTGCTAGATTAGTAACCATCGGAAATATTACATTACCTCAACTCTCTACTTCAACTGTTTTAGATGCGATTAAGATTGTATCTTCTTGGCTAGACTCAGGAGTCTTATCTGAAAGAGAGTTACACATCGCTAATGATGCACTGTTAGAAATTCATAGTAGATTGAAATTTTTAAGTGATGTTGGTTTGGGTTATTTAACATTAAATCGTAAGGCGAATACACTTTCTGGAGGAGAAAGTCAAAGAATAAGATTAGCAACACAAATTGGAAGTAGGTTGACTGGTGTAATGTATGTACTGGATGAACCTTCAATTGGCTTACATCAACGTGATAATGCTAAACTAATATCAACTTTAAGAGAGTTAGTAGATTTAGGGAACACATTAATCGTTGTTGAGCATGACGAAGAAACTTTGTTACAGGCTGACTATCTCATTGATTTAGGACCTGGGGCAGGAAGAAAAGGAGGCGAAGTTGTTATCGCAGGAACGCCTAAACAAGTGATGAAGTGTAAAAAAAGTGTCACAGGTCAATATCTATCTCAGGTAAAACATATTCCTATTCCTTCATTTAGAACTTCACCTAAAGAAAAATATTTACTTATTTTAGGAGCAAGTGAAAATAATCTAAAAGATATTAACGTGTGCATTCCTTTAGGATGTATGATATCAATTACAGGGGTCTCTGGAAGTGGCAAATCAAGTTTAATTTCCAGAATCCTTGCCCCAGTACTGCTGAGAGATGTCCAAAAAGCAGACACATCTCCTGGTAATCATACTGCGATACAAGGGATTGAACATGTTGATAAGGCAATAGTCATAGATCAATCACCTATTGGAAGGACACCGAGATCTAATCCTGCAACTTATACAAAATCTTTTGATATTATTCGTAAAATCTTTTCTGAGACTAAACTTTCAAAGGAACGAGGATATACTCCAGGACATTTTTCTTTTAATGTACGAGGTGGGCGTTGTGAGGCTTGTAAAGGCGCAGGCTCAAGTAAATTAGAGATGAACTTCTTACCAGATGTTTGGGTAACATGTGATAGTTGTAAGGGGAAAAAATACACAAGAGAGACTTTAGAAGTAGAATGGAAAGGCAAAAATATTTTTGATATTTTAGAAATGACTGTAAATGAAGCAACAAATTTCTTCGAGAATCATAAAAAACTACATATTATTCTAAAAACGTTAAATGATGTAGGTTTAGGTTATATTCGATTAGGCCAAGCAGCTACAACTCTGTCTGGAGGAGAAGCTCAAAGAGTAAAACTTGCAAGTGAACTAAGAAAGCCACCTAATTCTCATACAGTCTATATCCTAGATGAGCCCACAACAGGGCTGAGTATTTCAGATGTTAGACAACTGATTGAAGTATTACATAAATTAAGAGATCAAGGACATACAGTAATTATTATTGAACACCATTTAGATATTATTAAAACATCAGATTGGATAATTGATTTGGGTCCAGAAGGGGGAATGGATGGGGGAGAAATTGTTGCTGAAGGCACTCCAGAAGATGTAGCTAAAAATCTTAATAGTCATACAGGAGCATCATTAAGAGAGGTCTTAAATTAATCATATTTTAACAATAGATATTAGTTTTGAAAAATATAATTTAGCGATTCATTCATGGACGGCCCGTATTACGAGGATACTACGAGAGGGTCTTTTGCAATCCAATATCCAGCGAATAGAGGTAACGCCGAGAGTTGGCGGAGGGCTAAGGGATGTTCGTGGAGATACAATTAAGTCCCAATTAAAAACAGATCATAATTTAGAAATTACAGATGTTAGAAGTATTTTAGGCTATCAAATAAATCAAGAATTATCTAAAGATCAGTTGACTAAAGTAGTGGACGAATTATTTACTGATCCAGTAATCGAAATAGGTTGTTTTAATTCATCAATTTTAGATAATAAGAATGCATTTACCGAAACTCCAGAAGCCGTCATTACAGTCGGATTTAAGCCAGGAGTTACAGACAATCGGGCATCTGCTGCATTGGATGGTTTTACAACGATATTTCCGGATTTAGGTAAAAATGTTAAAATCTCAACATCTATTAGTTACGTATTTTTTGGGTTAGGTGATGTAGATTTAAATTGGTTATCAGACCAATTACATAATTCATTAATTGAAATAGCATTAATTGCAGATTCAAATGATTGTGCAATTGGCGACTGGCCAGAAATACAATTTCCAGAATTAAAAGATATCGAATATGCTGCACCATCAACAATAGATTTGAATGTTAGTGATGAACAACTAATCGAAATTAGTGAAAAAGGATTATTAGCTTTAAATTTAGAAGAAATGAAAGCGATTCAACAAAATTACTTGGATACGGATGTCCAAGCCAGACGTAAGAAATTAGGTTTACCGCCTGACAAACCTACAGATGTGGAATTAGAATGTCTTGCACAGTCTTGGTCTGAGCATTGTAAACACAAAATATTCGCAGCAAAAATAAATCACATTGATACTGAAACAGGAGAAAATAGCGTAATAGACTCACTTTTCAAAACATATATTATGCAACCTGCTTTAGATATGCAGCAAGAAGTAAATTGGTTACTTTCCCTATTTCATGACAATTCCGGAGTTATTGAATGGACTCCCGAATGGAGTTTATGTATGAAGGCAGAGACACATAATTCTCCAAGCGCTTTAGATCCATTTGGAGGTGCAATGACTGGAATCGTAGGAGTCAATAGAGATATTTTAGGTACAGGTTTAGGCGCTAGACCTATAGCAAATACAGATGTTTTTTGTTTTGGACCTCCTGATTACAATGATTATTTACCAGAGGGTCTTTTTCACCCATCTCGTGTAATGAGGGGCGTACATGCAGGAGTTAGAGCAGGAGGCAATGAAAGTGGTATACCTACAGTAAATGGAGCAATAGTCTTCGATGAAAGATATATTGGAAAGCCTTTGGTTTATTGTGGAACTGTAGGTATTTTACCAAGGCATCTCCCAGATGGTCGTGAAAGTCACATCAAAACTCCTGAACCTGGAAATCTGATTTACATGGTCGGAGGTAGAGTTGGCTCAGATGGGATTCATGGTGCTACATTTTCAAGTTTAGAATTAACAGACGAGAGCCCAAGTAGTGCAGTTCAAATTGGAGATCCAATTACTCAGAAAAAAATGGTTGATATGCTATTAGAAGCACGAGATTTAGGCTACATCGAAGTGATTACAGATAATGGTGCAGGAGGACTATCATCTAGTATTGGAGAAATGGCAGAATTAACAGGAGGGGCCAATTTAGATTTATCAAAAGTCCCTCTTAAGCAATTAGGATTAAGTCCATGGGAGATCTTAGTATCAGAATCTCAAGAAAGAATGACAGTTGGGGTTGACGAAAAAAATAAGCAAGCATTCGAAGAGTTAGCAAAACTACACGAAGTTGAAGCTACAATAGTGGGCGAATTTACAAATTCAGGTACCTTTTTAGTCAATTATGGAAATGATGTAGTGGCGGATTTACCTATAGAATATCTTCATGACGGTTGCCCTCAATTAAATCTAGAATCAGAATGGACACCTCCAATTCATAAATCAATTATTTTCAAGGAAAAAACTTCACCAGAAGAAATGGGAAATATTCTCCAAAGATTAATTGCAAGACCAAATATTGCTAGTAAAGAATGGTGGGTAAGATCATATGATCATGAGGTTATAGGACAATCTGTAATCAAACCATTCGGTGGTGTAAACCATGATGCTCCTGGGGATGCAGCAGTAATAGCCCCAATTCCTGGAGAAACTAAAGGAACTGTAATTTCTTGCGGAATTGTACCAAGATATTCAGACATTGACGCTTATGCTATGGCTGCAGCAAGTGTAGATGAGGCAGTAAGAAATGCGGTTTGTGTGGGAGTAGATTTATCTAGAATTGCAGGCTTAGATAATTTCTGTTGGCCCGACCCAGTTCAAAGTAAGAAAACTCCAGATGGGCGATTTAAACTAGCACAACTCGTTAGAGCGAATAGAGCATTAGAAGATGTTTGCAGAGCTTATTCTTTACCCTGTATTTCAGGCAAAGACTCTATGAAGAATGATGCTACATTAGATGGTGAAAAAATAAGCGTACCCCCAACATTATTGTTTAGTTTGATGGGTAATCATGAAGATGTTAGAAAGGCAATATCTTCAGATTTCAAAAATACTGGAGATGTAATATACTTAGTTGGGGAAACAAAGCAAGAACTTGGTGCAAGTGAATTAGCATATATGCTACAAGAAGAATCTGAGGGAGTTAGTGGAATTGGAGGAAATGTACCCAGCATAGATCCTGAAAGGAATCTTTCCACATACAAAGTACTCACAAGAGCAATGCATGCTGGTTTAGTAGAAAGCGCTCATGATTGTTCTGACGGAGGACTATCTGTAGCTATTGCGGAATCATGTTTTGGTATAGATGCAGGAGCTAAAATAGATATTTCATTTTTAGATAGTTTTGATGATAAATTAGATTCATGGGGGGCTCTTTTTGGAGAAAGTCTCGGTCGTATTGTTGTAAGTATTAATCCTAAAAATATTCAAGCATTTGAAGAAATTATGACTGCTGTTGCTCATCAGAAGATTGGCGTAGTAGGAAATAGTGACGATCTAGTGATTATGAAAAATGAAACAAAAATATTGACAGCATCTATAATGAAATTACGTGAAGCTTGGAAAGGAACATTAGACGGAGGTCAGCAAAATGAGTGTTAAAGTTGCTGTTCTTACAGGATTTGGGATAAATTGTGATAGGGAGACAGCAGCAGTTTTCGAAATGGCGGGTGCAAAATCTGAACGTATTCACGTAAATAGATTGGTAAATGGAGAAATTAATCTTCAAGATTATCACATTATGGCAGTGCCAGGTGGATTTTCATTTGGTGATCATCTTGGTAGTGGAAGATTGATGGGAAATAGACTTAGATTTGGATTAAGGGAACAAATTAGACAATTTGTAAATGATAAAAAACCGATTATCGGAATTTGTAATGGTTTCCAAGTCTTAGTAAAAATGGGCCTTTTACCAGGAGATGAAGACATTTCATTTGGACAAACAGCATCTTTAACACTAAATGATAGTGGGCATTATGAAGATAGATGGGTAACATTGGAATTCGATGATAGTAGCCATTGTATTTGGACTAAGGGCTTGAAAAGAATGAGGGTACCTGTCAGACACGGAGAAGGAAAATTTGTTACTAATGATAAGAAATTATTAGATAAATGGCAAAAAAATGGACAATTAGTCGTAAGATATGTAGATCCAAATCAACAATATCCTTCGAAATCAGACGAAATACTACCATACCCACTTTCACCGAATTCTAGTTGGAGAAATATAGCAGGAGTTTGCGACCCAACTGGATTAGTATTCGGTCTAATGCCTCATCCAGAAGCAAATCATTCAACATGGTTGGGTGCGACATGGACTAGAGAAAATTTAATTCACGGAGAAGGAGAAGGTATGAGTATGTTCTATAATGCTGTCAATTATGTAAAAGCCCTGTTTTCTATTAATGATTAAATTTAGGAACCTTATGGATTGTGAGAGACTTATGGTAGAAACTAATGAAGTGGAATCTTTCCTTTCTGATAATTGCCCTCCAATGAGCATTTATGAAACATTATACGCATTTAGAGATAGTTTTGGAAAGTTTATGGGAACAGAAGGAACACACCCTTGGTCTCAAGGATTTCCTTTGACAACGCCGCTTGAGAAATTTGATGGCCCTTCATTACCCCCGTCAGTTGATGTAACTTGGGAGGATAGATTCTATCCAAAAGCATGGGGTCATCCACTATTACGTGAGGCAATTACAAACTATTACAATACATATTACGATTGTAGTATTACACCTGAAAATGTAATGATCTTTGCAGGAGGTAGACAAGGAATTTTTTCTGTACTAGCGTTTTTGAAAAAAAATGTACAAATTAGAATTGGTAATGTAGAATGGCCAGCATATCTAGATATTATGGCAGCAAATGAAATTGATTACAAAGTAGTGCCATTTACCAAAGAAAATAATTTCCACCCCCCCAACTCAGATTATTTTGATAGGTCAGGGATTAGCGAAAATATTAAGATAATGCCAATAATTTCCAATCCTAGCAACCCCACAGGTCATACAAGAGCAGATGAAGAATTAGAAGAATTAATACAAATGGCAGAGCGAACAAATAATGGCATTCTTTTAGATGAAGCGTATGAAATGTTCCACTCGCCCGCGGTAAGTGGTATGAAATATGTTACAGACTTAGAAAATAGTAATGTCTTCATTACTGGCGCTTGTACAAAAGGACTTCAGTGTCCTGGGATACGGGTTGGGTGGGTCATTGCCAGTAAGAAAAATATTGAAACTATGGCGAATTATTCTAGTTTCGGAATGGGTGGTGTTTCACACCCATCACAATTGTACGCAGTAAAATTATTTGAACCAAAACGAATTAAGAGAGCCAGAGAAGCAGTTGAAAAACATTATGATTGGCAAAGAAAACGTTACGGTGAAGCATTTGAAAAAATGGGATTAAAAGTTTACACAGGAAATGGAGGCTTTTATCATTGGCTAGAGTTGCCCGAGGGACTGAATAGCAAAGATTTCAATGAACGACTTTTCAAAAAAGGGGCGGCAATATTGTGTGCTTCTGATTGTGATATGGCTAGGCCACATTCTAAAGACCCGAATTACGTGACACCATATTCAAGATTTTTTAGATTCTCATTTGGACCGTTATTACCAGAGACATTTGAATCAGATATACAAATATTTAGTGAAGTATATGAGGAATATAAAAGAGAATTGCAAAAAAACTTCTAGTGAACGACTATGAATTTGTGCATGAATTAAATGTACGAATCTCTATTTTGGAGCAATATTATGGATTTTAGCTATTGCAGTTATTTCACCAACTAGTTGAAATAATACGTTATTTTGGGTGTCGTATGGAAGAAAAACCATTTTCTGCCCCAACTCAAAATACACAAGAGCCTCCACTACAAAATGCGCAGGAAGCTCCTACTTCAACAATTTCGCCACCAAGTAGTATTAATGTAGGTGCAGCGAGTAACACTATTAATCCTCCTTCTGTAGATTATAACGTAACTAATCCAACAATTAGTACTGTTAATCCAGCGGCACAAACAATTATGCTAAATCAGCCAGAAAAAGGCAATACTGTATCAAATGTATTTCTTATAATTGGTGCTGTTGTGTTAGTAATTGGTTTAGGAGTCATGGGATTAGGAGTAATTCAATTTGGGGATACACTTGGAAAAATGGATGAAATAGGAGCAAAAAAAGTATTAAGGATACAACCACTTCTAGATGATACAGTAGTTTTCTCAAGCGACGGTAGTACTACTAATGAATCCTTTGAATTTGATACTGATTTATGGTATCAGATTAGAGTAGAACATGGGGCAACAATTAATTCAATTTCAATTCTAGATGAAAATAATAATACTTTGCTTTTTGAGGAAAAATGTAAAGATTCTAATCCAGAAGATGGTATAGATGATTGTAAAGATTATTCCACATTTGACATTGGGAGTATCGACGTAGCTTTATCTGAAGGCTCGCAATATAAACAATCAATCAATGGGACAATAAACATCGATGCTACTGGAAATGTAACAATCAACAATTTAGATGATGAATTCTTTGAAAGTGTTTTTGATTCTGCAGCTCTTATCGATGAAGAATATTTCGCAGGTCCTACAATAACAATATTTTTTGGTGCTTGCGTAGGGTGCTGTGTTTCACCTATTGGACTTTTAGTTGGTATTGTTATTAGATTTGCTTAAATCATTCAAAATTAAGTACAATTTGACCATCAGATTTAAACTCTAGAACGGGTTTAAAATCTCCATAATCAGTATCTTGAATTGCTTTTCTTATATTCTTCAAAATATCTGGAGACAACTTAAAGTAGAATTCTTCATCAGTTTGAATAAGGTTATTTTGATCAATAATATCTTCTTTTTCCAGATTTTCACTCGGTTCCGATTTGTCATTATATTCCATATCGTCATTGAATTCAACATCATCTTTTTTCATGTCGGTAGACTCATAATCATCTTCCTTCCAATCACTTACTTTAGTTATGATTTCAGGTAATTCATCCTCCGTATTTTCCATTTGGGTATTTTCTGTGTAAGGTAAATTTGAATTCTCATCGTCATTCTCTATTTCTTCATGACGTTGTTCCACTGTTGTATTCTCGAATACTTCCGTTTGATCACCAAATCTTTGCATGTATAATACACCAAAACCGAATGCAACTATACCTAGTGCGAGCCATGTTAATGACTGATACAAACTATCTTCAATAGTACTGGACAGGAAAAATAGACTAAGTAGTGACCCAAATCCTCCGATACTTCGTCTCCACCCCGAATCAGTTTCTTCTTGGAACCCTTGAATTGCAACAGTGGAAAGATATATTGAGATTATTATCCACATCAGTGAATCCATTTCTGCAGTTTCCATTATCCACACTATACCAATAATTATGTATAAAATCGACATAATTCCAATTCTGTCTAACCAGTCAAAATAGGTTTTTTCATCATCAAAATTAAAACCTTCCCAATTCCAAACAATTTCGGACTTACTTGAAATATATGTAAATATAACCCCTTCAAATATTAAAATAATGCCCACTAGAACATTTTGTAATGTTTCCCATCTGACATCGTCAATTTGTTCAATTAAATTCCATAAAGCAAATGCATGTAAAGCAGGCATCAGTAAAATGAGATTATATTGTCCATTTTTCATAATTTCCCAAGTTACCCAAACTGAACCTAAAATAGCTCCTATTCCATATATTGAATCCCAGCTTAATAGTAGACCAATTATTGTCCAATATTGCAAATTTACTATTAGATTCGTTCTTTTTTTGACATTTTCCGAAAAGGAGCTTATGTTACTTTCATTAGTATCTTCATTATCATTCACGATTAATTCTGACCATTTGTATAGTAAACCAGACCTAGCAAGATAATGTAGCCCTAAGCTGAATAATCCAACACCCAAACTAGTGTATGATAATATTTCAGTACCACTTAATTGTGAGTAATTATCATCTAATGTTAAAGCTACCAAAAGCGAAAAAGTCATAGAAACAGGAGCCCATGGAATAAAGTTTAGTTTGCCAGAGAACCAATTTTGTAGGGTTAGAGCTAAAGTCACAATACACAATAACCATGAAGCTTCAGGTAGAATCCCCCATATTCCTATCGCGAGCCATAATCCTCCAGCGATATTAGGCATTTCCCTCACATCTACATGTTTGTAATAATTGTCAATCATTGAGCGAATTAATATTGCACCACCTGTTAGCGCTATAATGAGACAAGAAAATCTTGGTAATCCAAAGATAGTTATTTCAGCCAAACTATAGTTATTTAGATCTATTTTTTCTAGAATAATACCTATAAAACGTCCGTCACCAATCATATTATCCTCAGCTATGAAGAAAATAATTGGAGCTATACATAGAATAAGAAAATGTCTATAATTTATTGAGTTAAAAATAACAATACCATATAGAACTAGTAAAGCTAGTCCTCCAGTTGAATCTAAAAGTGCAAGACCTAGAAGACCTAGAAAAGCCCATTTATCCGCCTCATAAGATTTATTCTCTTTATCTAACCCCCTATTCATTAAAATTACCGTCAGTATTATTGGTCCTAAAATAAGTAAAATATCAAAAATTAAATTACTCAAATAAATATCAATAAATTTAGGAGGATTAACGAGTTTGTCCGTATCTTCATAAAGTTCAAGATATTTTGAATTTAGCCAATTCAATTCCATTGAGATTGGGAAAGCTATTAAAACTAATATCCAACTTGATAATACTCTATCATTTGAAGAAACATTTTCTTGAGATACTAATTCCCAAATTAAAATGCTAATCGGTATAATCATAAAGCATACCCAAAATGCTTCTTTGCCAGAATCTCCTGTTATGATTGCATTAGTAATAGAGATTGAGAGTAATAACAAAGGTCCAATTAATGATGAGCGACCTATTATCCCTATCCCTCTTTGACTCCAATAATTTTCGTCAATTTCTCCACCTGTAGAAGTTATCCATGTACCGTCTTTCATGTCATATGCAGGGATATTTTTTTGACCATTATCAAGTAACCAATGAAAAATAACTTTGAGGTCGAACTCAACGAATCTGAACTTTCTAAAAACCACCCAAATCACAATTGCTAAAACACCAATACTTGGATCAGAACCATCAAAAAATGTAATAATATTATCGGGAATTGGAAGAATTAGTCTATTTGAAATCGCCATTGAGATAGTAAATATTAGTGAAACTAGCAACAGTAAACTTGCTTCCAATCTATCTTTTTCATTATTAGTCAAAGATGCATGATACAACATTTTCCAGGCTGTTCCTAGGATATAAGTTACCATTAACCACGAGATTAATGGTCCACCATTGAATAAGATAGATTCAGATAAAACGATTAATCCGACACCCAAGAAGTGTGACCAATTATTCAATGGTCCAAAGTTTCTTCCAAGCTCTCCAATTACTACTAAGGCAATTGCTATGGTAATAACTACATAGGTATCTAGCCAGTTAGTGTCTCCCCAAAAATTGACACTATCTTGTAAAAAGAAAGAGGCTGCCGTAGCAATAAATGTAGCATTTGCAACCCAGCTTCTTGTTGCTTTTGCAAATATCAACATATATGGTAGTATAATTAGAGTAATTACCCAAATAATTATGCTTGCTTCTGGGGTAAGCAGCCAAATACTACCTGCTAAACCAATTGGCATCCACGGAATTCTTTGTTTGTGAACTGCAGGGAAATAAGCTAATAATACTGTAATCCAAAGCACACTTTGAAGATTAATATATGCTGCGGCCTCATTTAGCATAGATTCTCTTATCGGCCCTAGAATTAGGTTTAATTCTCCCTCCCTAACAAGTAATATGGCAATCAGAACCTCACCTATTAAGAAGAAAGAAGTTAACTGCATCAAATCTTTTCTAACTCTTTCATCTGCAGCTAGTATACCTTGGCCGATTACGATAAAAACAAGTAAAGAAAGAGCTCCCCCTTTACCATTGATATCTCCAGCATCATTTAGCAACTCATATAAAATTGGAATTAATCCTGAAACAACAGCGGTTATTGAGAATATTAGACTTTTATTTGATTCCAAAGCAAGCCACATTGATAGCAAACTCATTCCCACTATTGAGATACCTAATTCCCAAGATACAATATTTTCAGACCATGTAAGCCAAGGGCCTACACCCGCTATAACGAGTGCTAGTGGAGTGAATGTAATCACTGACCATCCAAATGCAGTCTCACCTTCTAGTTGTTTAACATAAAAATATTCGGAGAAAATTAATATTATACAAGCAACTAATTGAAAATAAATACCATTAGCAGAAGGAACCCAATTTTCATCAGAATACGGCACGTCTTCCACTAGAAGTAAATCAAACCCTTGAGATGCCATTAATCCAATAAGATATCTAGTACCCCAGAGAATTCCTACTGCAGCGAAAAAGAAACCAATACCTAGCAAATAATCATGAACAGATTGTAATTCTTTACCACCTTTTCTTCTTTGTACTTCAACTAAACCTATAGCCATTAGAGATGAAATAACCCCTCCGATTCCTAAAACTAAAAAGTTCTGATTGGTTGCATTTTCAGCAAATGCAATTGATAAAATTCCTCCCCAAATAGCCAATAATGCGATTCCGTACATTATAAGTTGAGCAAATTTAGCCAAAGCATCAATTTCTTGGGTCCCACCGTGAGCAATTTTTAGTTTAATATTATTTTTAGAAGGCTTCTCAAAAATTGAATTACCTTGCAATGGTGGTATATTTTGTCTAGATGGACGTACAGGTTTTACTTTATTTTCTGTCATCAAATCAACACCCTCTCTTCCTTAATTTAATTAAAACTAACCCTGAATCTGGTATTTAAGGGGACAAATTCAAACGTAATGTGTTCAACCATGATTTATGGAAGATATCAATATTAGCAGTGATCTCGATGGAGGGATGTTTGGTTTAACAACTCCTGTTGGATGGGGAGGGTGGATAATGTTTGTATTAGGCTTTATTTTATCAGTTATAGGAATATTGACATTATTAGGTTTCCTCCATGATGATCCTCCGTTACCAATTTTAACAGCAGTTGGTGTTTTACTTATTGCTTTTTCATCCCCCACAAAATTACAAAAAACATTAAGGGAATTAAGAGCTAAAACTCTTCCATTAGATGTTAATTGGCAACAACAGAAGGGCGGAACAGAATTAACTTCTTTTTGGAACTCAGCAACAATAAATAGGCCCAAAGTGAACGACAGGTCTTGGGTTTTCCCAGCACCTAAAAGAGAAAAATGGCACCTAGAAAATAGATATGCTGCTGATGAACCAGAGGAATTAATTCAGGAACATCCAAACAAAATTGGTACACCAAGACCTCCTACAATTTCCAATTATGCTGTAGCAACACCTATAGCGTTCGGCCTTCTTGCTTACCAACTAACTATATCAATGGTAGAAGAAGAACAAATGTTAATCTATATATTAATCGGGATAGCTACTCTTTGGCTTCTAGCGTCATTCTTTATGTGGAGAAGAGCCCAATCAATGATGGATACTCCCACATCAACTATTAGATCGGTTGCTGTAGGCGGAGCGGAAATAGTTGGGCAGGTTAGAGATGGTCCCCAATACCCTTCTACTGTTGTCGTGGATGGCGATAATTCAAAATCAGTAGACGATCTTGTTGCCTGGAGATGGAATTATGAGGTTTACAAATGTCGTAAAGTTACTACAACAGATTCTAATGGTAAAACTACAACTAGAGAAGAATGTAATTGGCACGAAATTAGATCAGATGCTGGTGGAACAACATTTACAATCCATGATGGAACTGGGGGTGTTGCAGTATTACCCAATACATTTAGTTCTAAAGAATATGGAACACATTTAATCCAATGGGAATGTAAACATGATTTTAGAATGAAAGGACTTTTTACAAACATAATGCTCTCTGGAGATATTAGAAGACATAGGTGGACATTATGGGGATTAAAAATAGGAGATCCTTGTTATTTGTTAGCCACATTAAAAAACAGAGAAGAACAAGCTCTTCAAGCTGAAAACATAGATAGAACCTTACAAAATTCGTTATTAGAAGCTGTGGGAGAGAAAGCACCAGGTTTTAGGCCAAGATTAGAAAAAGGAACCGAATTAACAGCACTTGGTAGTGTAAAGAGTGAATTAGAGTATCTAATTATTCCAACAATTGCATTATTGGCATCAATAATTATGTTGGGTGTTTAAAAATTAACACCAACTAGGTTTACTACTTTGATAAGAAGCAATTGTGGAATTATACTCTGCGCTATTTATAGCGATTGAATCCCTCAATGCCACAGTACAAGGCATTGTTATTTCTATTTCATTACCCTGAAGGTCTGTAAAAATTAACATATTTTCTCCATCTTGATTCACCATCGAAGTTATATTCATCCATAACACGTTATTTCCATCACTTAATTCATATTGTGACGTTATTATAGTAGTCATTTTGCTACCATTTGGTAAAGTATTTGTAATAGTTTGAATCAACTTATTGTCGTCAGTAGTTTCCCAAGTTTTTACGCCCTCTTCTTCACTTTGAAACGTACCATCTTTGTTAAAAGTAATTTCTCCAGTATCATTTACCCAAGTTCCAACAATAGCATTACCAGAAAGTAAAAAGAATAGTAAAACACCTATTGCTACAATAGTGGTGGTAATCCCTCCAATTAACAACTTTTTTTGTTCTTTCCAGTTGAAACCTTTTTTATGGCTTGCAGTAAAAACGTTTGCGTTGGGAACAGCTAGATTATTAGGAACATTACCCATCCCAGGCGCAGGGATATTTACTGGATTAGCAATTGATTGAGCGGCCTGCATCATTTCATTTTGATCAATTACTCCATCCTTATTCAAATCAAAATGTGTAGCTACAGCTGCAACCTCGTTAGCATGTACACCCACTTCTGCAGCTACATTATTGACAGAAGTCTGATCAATCTGCTGAGCAGGAATAATATTCTGTGCCTGTGTTGCAGGGATCCATTCGGTTCCATTCCACATCCAATATCCATCATCACTATAAATTGGCCCACTCATTTTAACCACCTAGAATTCAACTTTAACACCCTCACGTGCTGCTTCAACGGTAACCGTGAACATGTCTCGGTCTTTAGCACCCATGGTATTAGCAACAATATTGGTTGGTATCATATGAATTGAAGCGTTCCAATTTCCCACTGTAGAATTATAGAACTCCCTTCGATCTGAAACCTGATTTTCAATAGAAACTAATTCTTTTTGTAAACTTGTAAATTGAGTATCAGCTTTTAATTCAGGATACTGTTCAGCGACAAAATTTAATCTTGGCATCAATCCAGCAAAAGTGCTTTCAGCAGCACCAATCCCTTTAACATCTCCATTTGCAAGAGCTCCAGCTGCCGTTTGCCGAGCTTTTGCAAATTCCATAAAAAGATCTTTTTCATGTGCAGCATAAGCTTTAACCATATTCACAAGATTTGGAATCATTTCATATCTTTGTTGTAATAATACATCAATGTTAGACCACGATCTATCAACTTCGACTCTCATTTTAACCAATCTATTATAAGTCATTACATACCATAATAGTGTTAAAACTAATAACACAATACCTGCAATTATTAACGGGTCCATATCAACCCCTAGAAGATTATACGTTTAATTGTTCACTAATATATTTTAAAATTTCTAAAATAATTTTTATCGATTCTTTTATTATGGTACAATACAATCACATTTCAATGAGAAAGCAAATGTCTAGACTAGAATATAAAAATAGAACAGGGTTTATTTGGGCAAAATACATCATAGAATCTACATATGATTCAAAAACTCCCTTAATTGAAGGATAATCTACAACTCGCCAGTCTTAGTTAGACTTTTAATTAGGAATTGGCAGCTATTTTTTGCTAAATTATATTTACTTAGTAAATTGGAGAATTAATAATGAATACTAATTTAACAAAATGCTAACCCTCCTACTTAATCACTAGTTATTAAATAAAACAACCTTCAGGATATGTTGAAATATATGGCACAATTAGAATTGATTGAAAAATTAAACAATGCATTAAGTTGGGAATTAAGAGCTATAAATATGTATGCACATTATTCAGCATACGTACAGGGAATTCAAAGATTGCATTTGGCAAAACATTTTACTGCTGAGGTTACAGAATCTATTGGCCATGCAAATATTGTTAGATCTGCAATAGTTAAATTAGGTGGAGAAGCTACCACCGAAAGAAATAATATGCCCATAATTCATACAACAGATTATATTGAGATGTTAAAACAATCATATGACACAGAAATTAAGGCTAGTAAGGTGTATGGCGAGATTCTCGAAACATTAAAAAGTCATGATGATGATGAATTGTATGATGCAGTGGAATCAATATATTTTGCTGAATTGAGAAGTGTAGAAGAAGTTAGAATGTTGTTGAATTAGCGTTTTCTAATAATTATACCCAACATCATTAATAATCCACTGACACCTAATAATATGTAAGTTACGGATGTTTTTAATTTTGCATCAACCTGAACATCAACATTTAAACTAGACATTTGGCCAAATGTTCCTGAGTTTTGTCCCACACATGCATACCATTCACCTGCTTCAACATCCCAGTTAATTATTGAATCTTTAGAGCTGGGACCGCCAACCTCAAAATTAATATTATTTCCGGAGCATGTAATAGATACTTTTGTCTCTTTATCTGGTTCACATCTTTCTGCCTCATCTACTGATGCTATCCCTAACCAATAAGCTTCGTTTTCCCAACTTGCTTTAGCATCTATTTCTAAGATTCCCATGAGGTCGGGAATAGGTAGAGCTTGCCATCCTGTGGCCGATCCCATCGGGGGCAAGGGGATATCTTCAGTTTTGTTGTATACATTATATTCTATGGATCCACCAACCGCTATCAAAAGCACAATTATTCCTAAACTAAAAATTGCTTTACCCATTGCATTACCTCTAATCTCTTTAACATTTAACTCCCGTACCTTTTATTCCACAATATCCGTTTGGATTTTTTGCAAGATATTGTTGATGGTACTCCTCAGCGTAGTTAAATTTGACATTTAGTTTAATTTCAGTGGTTATTTGACCAAACCCCATCTCATTTAGTGAGATTTGGTAAGAGTCTATTTGCGAATCTACTATATCTCTATGGTCATGTTTTGTAATGTAAATGCAAGACCGGTACTGAGTACCTATATCATTACCCTGTCGATTTCCTTGAGTAGGATCATGATTTTCTAAAAATATTTTTAGTAGTTCATCAAATTGAATAATATTGGGATCAAATGAAATTAAAACAACCTCTGAATGATTTGTTTTACCTCCACAAACTTCACGATATGTGGGTTTTTCAGTGTTTCCACCCGCATAACCAACTGCTGTCGTAAATACACCATCCAACTGCCAGAATAATCTTTCAGCTCCCCAAAAACAACCCATTCCAAAAAGTACTGTTTCGTTATTTTTTGGGAAAGGGCCCAAAATATTCGTACCTAAGACACTATGCAACATAATTCATACAATTGAAGTGTATTCTTCGTCAGGCATAGATTCAGCTAATGCTA
>CETP01016347.1_pt1 | contig 22163 bp, 14 predicted proteins | sample 531311 | NCBI WGS metagenome assembly CETP01 (sample SAMEA2622657, study PRJEB7988) | marine metagenome | biome: marine biome (ENVO:00000447); feature: surface water layer (ENVO:00002042); material: "saline water (ENVO:00002010), including plankton (ENVO:xxxxxxxx)" | depth 5 m | reverse complement strand
GTAGAATTAATAGATGAACATATTAAAATCAAAGGAGTTGGTGTTTTCAATCCATTTAACACACTTAAAGATACAAAATTTGGGGAGAAAATAATTATCGGAACGAAGGAATTCTACTTCATCAAAGCTTCACTTCCAGAAAGACAAAAAGGGTTGAAAAGAAGAGCTCAAATAATTCAATCTAAAGATGCAGGATTACTAATTACAAAGTTGGGAATTGGTTCTAAATCAAAGATTTTAGAGGCTGGGTTAGGTTCTGGAGGGTTATCAATTCACATTCAAAATGTGATCGGAAGACATGGAATCCATATAACATTAGAACCTCGTTCTGAACATTCTGAAATTGGACTGAAAAATTTAGAAAATGGAATTAAATCTGGTGTGGAATCTGGAAAACACATTCACATTGAGGGGAAAATAGAGGATTGTGTAACTGAAATTACTAAAATTTGTGAAAGATTTGATGCAATAATTTTAGATTTGCCTGACCATTCAGAGGCAATTTCTTCTGTGGCTCATTTATTACGTCCTGGTGGTCGGATAGCTTGCTATTGTCCTGTGACTTCTCAAATAGAGAATTCATGGAGTACTTGCGAAAATTTGGGTCTATCTGTAGAATGGGCTGGTGAATTAATAGAAAGAACATGGGGTAGAGCGATGAAAGGAGGCATTAGGCCAGTAAATGGTCCTTTAGGACATACAGCTTTCTTACTAATTGCAGTCAAACTTAATTAGAAACTCTAACAATTTCCTTACATTTAGGACAATTAAATCTAAATGGGGGTGCTTTGCCAGCTGGAGGTCTAAGTTTTGCATTACAACTGTAGCATCTAACAGTTCCGTCTGATTCTAATTTGGTAGAATTTGTCTCCAGAGAAATATTACTCTCTAAAGAAGAAATTTCTGGAATATCTGAATTTATAGTTGGTATTTCTTCAACTGGAGGTAAATCTTCAAGTGGAGGCAAGTCTGTGATAATTGGCAATGTGTTTAAAGGATTTAAATCACTATTATTTTTATTCCGATTCTTAAATTTCCTAATTTTTAGTAACACAGCTATTAGAATAATTCCCCATCCTGAAAATAAGGCTATTAATGTCTGTTGTTCGTCCAACTCACCAATCTTGAGATCTAATCCTTTGGGGGGCAATCTTAAACCATCAACTACTAAATTCACAGAGTCACTTGTGTCACTACTTGAAATTGAATTGAACGCAACAATCCTAATCTCGGTAGAAATTGAGGCATTTGTGTTAGGAATAATGGTCAATTTAATACTCATGTCTGAAAATGGATCTAACTCAAACTGAGCATCATTAATGTAACCATCCCAGATGAAATCAAATGATCCACTTTCTGAACCTTCTACAGTTAGAGTTCCGTTGATACGTTCATTCAGTAAATTTTTAATCGTTACAGACATTACAGTACTACCATCATAGTTCATCTCGATTAAAGTCTCAGAAACATCAATTTCAATGACCTCTATTCCAGAAATATACTCGCTTAAGATACTATATTGTAAAGTTTGAGATTTTTGTTTTGATATGTCATTATTAGAAGTTACTTCAAAAATTAGAATATATGATCCTGCTGGAGAGGAATCTGGAACTTTACAAGAAAAGGGTACTGACTCTGATTGTTGTGGATTTAATTCAATATTTGTAGACATTGTACACTCAATTCCATTTGAAGAAATTGTGAAATTATCTTCCTGATTTCCTTGATTGCTGATTAATAAATTACCTGTAATTGATTCTCCAGGTTTCACGTCATTATTTGTTGATTGAATAATTAAATCTGCCATACTTACTTGATCTAATGCATTAATTTTTATTGAATCCATTACTGAGTTTCTATTTACATCTACAACATTTACCGAAATTTCCGCATCACCAACTGCACTGGTTCTTTTAATTCCAAGGTTTAATATTAGTTGAGCATTGGGATTTATTTCCACAATGCTTGATTCTAAAGACACATCAAATCCAGATGCACCCACAATAGTAATTTCAAATGTAGATTTGTCTGAACCTAAGTTAGAAATGGTCAAGATTAGCTGCTCAAAATTATTAGTTCCAATTACTGGAGAAGTGCTTGAAGATGATATGTCAACATTTCCTAAAGATGAAATTTGAATTGTGACATTAATATATTCTAATATTTTACTTTCGATTTCTTCAATATAAACTGTAATTGGATAATCTCCCGATTGACAGTTGATATTAGCGTTGAAACCAATAGAAATTTCGGTAACACTATCTACAACTGCATTAGATAAATTTGAATCTGTTCCATTTAGGCTTATACATGAAGGTATTCCTGAAATACTTTTAAGATTATAATTGTTAACTTGTGTTCCGGTATTTATTATATCAAGTTTTAACTCTTCTGAACTTCCTGAGTCAATAGATAATCTTGAATCTTGAGGCCCGATTAATTCAAATGATGTTAGTCCATTAATATCCAAACTGTAGATAATTTGAGATGATGCTCCATTTTGAGTTAAAACCTTGACTATAACATCTGTTTTCCCTGTTAAATCACTATTTTCCTCTAAATAAAAATCAATATCGATTACATCGGTTTGGCCTCTTGCAATAGTTAATAATCCTGGAGGGGGGGTAGCTGAAATACCACTTGGTGTTATTGTTTCTACTCTGAATTCATCTTGTTCTGTACCTAGGTTTTTGACTGTAAATGTAACCGTAGTTGTTTCATCATACTCTAACGATTTAGATTCTGGAGAATATATCTCAATCCCCCAACTGACTCCGATTCTAATTAATACTGGGAATACTGTACGCTCAGAGTTCAGTCTGTTCTCAGCAATGAAATTAAATCCACACGTATCGTTTCTGTGAGAAACTTCCCATGGCCTAACAGAGATGTATGCTAATTCTGTCTCATTAATTCCTAATGTTGAACCAATACTTGACACTACAACATCACAAGGACCAAATGTTGATTCTGTAGAATAATCATAACCAACAGCCCTATTACCATTATTCTTTATCTCCAACTTAACCTCTGCAGGAGTATCTGGAAGCCATGTATGATTAGTAACATCTGAAATACCAACAGAGTCTTGGGAACCTACTTGAATTACTATAACTGTTGACATAGAAACATTGCCTTGCGTACTAGATGCCCATAATCTCAATCCAAGATAACCTGGTGCTGTACCATTTGGAATTGTAATCCTCAGTGTTGCAATGTCAGATGACATAGGTGACATATTGGAGAATACATCGTCTAACCAATAGGCGGTCCATTTTTCAGGTATTGAGTTCGCATTGCTAACCATAGAAATTTGCATTGTAGTTTGTGAATTACTTGAAGGGATATCAAAACAAAAACTATCAGAATCCAATGGAATTAAATTTGCATATAAGGATACTGTGATACAATAAGAACCATTATCAAATGTCTGATTATAATATCTGAATCCATTTTTTGTAGATGCTGTGAAATTATCCCAACCTACTTCAACAACTACTGGAAATGTGGTATTTGTTCTAACTTCATAAAATATCTGATATGCTCCAGATTGGGTGAGGTTATCATATTCAAATACTGAAAACATATGTGTAGAATTAGTAGTAACACTAACTTGAATTTCGGGTAGTAAAATTATTGTTTCATTTTCTTCAAATAAAGCTCCAACTGTTTTATGTTCATCAATTTCAATTGTAGTAGTATTCACTGTAGAATTCAAATCACCATTAAATTCTGTAAAACTCCAATTATCGTCAGGTATTGCCTCAATAGTAATCACTGTACCATTGTCTACTAAATCTCCCAAAGTATATGTTGAACCATTTGAGTCATATGAATATAGTAGTGTTCCATTACCCGTTATAGTTCCTTCACTCAAAGAATATTGTGCTATTATAGAACATCCATAAACATCGTACAGACAAATGTCTGAGAAATCACTACTCAATAGACTACCATTAAAACTAACATTAGACCAGATTGTAATATTGCCTTCCTCAGTAGTTGACCAAAGAGTACTGAAGGCTTGGGCTCCATTTGTGGAATTTAAAATTGAATTCCACGTCTTAACAACTAATCCATTCGAATCTACTGCTTTAATGTCTAAATCGTATTCTAAATTAGGAGTTAATCCGGAAGCATTGGTGGTAATTTCTATATCTTCGGTAGAAATATCGAATTCAGCTCCAAAAATTGGTTTTACAAGTGTAATGGTCTCATTTCCATTTACTTCTGGTTGTGACTCATTAGATGTATAATCAGACCACCATTGTATTAGGTCTGGCTCATCAATGACATCCAGTAATATGGTATCATTCATATTCCCAAGATTCATCACCTCAATATTCACATCCGTAGTTGAGCCTGGATTAACTACTATCAATCCGTTATCTCCAACTTCACTAGAATTCAAGGATGCTTCATAATGAGGATGAACAGAAAAAAATGCTTCTATTGTTGCAGAATCGGAGCCACCTGTTTGATTCACTAAAAACTCAACTGTTGTATCATCGGATAGTAAAGCTAGAGAATCTAGTGACACTACAATAGTAGTTGATTCTGAAAACGTTGGAAGTACATTCTCGATCTCCGAATCAATTATGTTAATATTCCAAGCAGGATTATAACTGGGGTTGAGTTCGATTGAATAATCATTAATTTGAGAATCATTATTATGAATAGTAAGTGTAATATTAGCTGTAGTACCTGGTAAAATTAATAGATGCTGTTCGGATAAATCTAATTCAATTTTTGCTGAGTTTGAAGCCGAAGAAATTAGAGGAGTTGTAGAAGAAATCACCATGAATAATATCAGAAATATTCCTGTTCGTCGGCTTGATGGCTTTTTACTCACAACAGGTGGGACATAATACGCCCCTATAAGGGGCGTGGGAGAAATTATCACTCCCTGCGTAACATTTCCATTTTTTCAGGAATTATTCGTTCCCAAGAAAAATGTCCTTTTGAAGATGGATCACGACCAAAATGACCACCTGAAGCAGTAACCAAATAAATCGGATTTCTGAGACCTAAATTCTCAATAATTTTTTGTGGAGTGAAATCGAATACATTAGATATTCTAGATTCTATTTCTTTATCTGAGATTATCCCTGTTGAATGTGTATTCACAGTTATGCTCACTGGTTCATCTCTACCAATTGCATAAGCTACTTGAATAGTACATTTGTCAGCAAGTCCACTTGCAACAACATGTTTTGCAACCCATCTAGTCATGTAGGCAGCTGACCTATCGACCTTAGTTGGATCTTTTCCACTAAAAGCTCCGCCTCCGTGAGGTGCACTTCCTCCGTAAGTATCTACGATAATTTTTCGTCCCGTTAATCCTGCATCTGCATAAGGACCACCTGGATCAACAAATCTACCAGTACCATTCACGATTATTTTAGTTTCTGAGTCGATCAACTCATCTGGAATTACATAATTAACAACATGTTTTATCAATTCACTTTGAATATATTCTCTCTCCTCTTCTATGCTACCTTTCTCTTCAATCAAATCTTTATGCTGATTGGCTAGAACCACTGTTGAAGCTCTTCGAGCCGTACCAGATTCATCATATTCAATTGTTACCTGACTTTTACCATCTGGCCTAATCCAAGGGAGAATTCCTTTTTCTCTGACCTCTTGTAACCGCCTAGTCAATTGTTGCGATAAAATCGTTGGAAGTGGCATGAAAGTTCCTATTAATCCAGGAAATGATTCAGATTCTGTACAAGCATATCCGAACATCATGCCTTGATCGCCAGCGCCACCAATATTAACTCCATCAGAGATATCTGGAGACTGAGTTGTGATAGCGACCTTCATCTCACACACCTCAGAACTTCTTGCATCCATACCTATTTCATGAGAATTATAACCGACATTGATGCATACATCCCTGGCAATTTTTTCATAGTCTGGCACTTCACCATCTACCGTTACCTCACCACCCAATACGATTAGGCTCTTATCCTCCATCCCCTTAACAAATGCTTCAACAGCAACTCTTGCATTGGGATCTAGTTTTATACACTCGTCTAAAATCGCATCACTGATTTGGTCACAGAGTTTGTCTGGATGTCCAGAACTAACTGATTCTGAAGTGAATAAACGCCCTCGCATAAATAGCCCTGAGTGACTCTGTTCATGAAAAGTTCGGTATTCATATGCGCCAATTTGAAGGAGTGTATACCCTAGCATATGCATGGTCAACACTAGTGAGGTCAAATGGATACCTACAAATTATCGAACTAATACATTGAATGAAATAGCTTCAAATGGTAAATTATTCATTAATTCTGAAGTAACACTATGTGGATTCGCAGAAATTATTAGAGGTAAGGGAGCAGTTTGCTTTATCAGACTTAGAGACGGTACAGGTCATCTACAGGCATTTATCAAAAAGGGAAATGTTAGCGACCAAGAACTAGAATTATCCCAAAATGCAAGTCGTGAATCAACATTTCAGATCAAAGGGATAATTGCGGAAAAAAGAGCTCCAAAAGTTCCTGAGGGAGAGCCTTTACCTCCTGCAGAATATGAAATTGTAGCAAGTGAAGTCAATATCCTTTCGCTCGCAGAAACACCTATGCCATTGGGAATCACAGATAAGGTCGAAGTCGGAATGGACGTTAGATTAGATAATAGATTCCTAGATTTAAGACGGAAACATGTGAATGCAATGTTTAGACTGAGAAGTAAAATCTTACAATATGGCAGAGAACATCTAATTTCAGAAGGTTTCGGTGAGATAAATAGTCCTAAAATTATAGCTGCAGCTGCCGAGGGAGGTACCAATTTATTTCCTATCAAATATTTTGATAGAAATGCCTACTTATCTCAAAGTCCACAACTATACAAACAATTAGCTGTGATGGGTAACTTAGAACGTGTTTTTGAAATTGGTCCTGCATTTAGAGCAGAGAAGCACGATACGTACAGACACTTGAATGAATTCATTTCATTTGACATCGAGATGGCTTGGGCAAGTGATGAAGACGTAATGTGCGTTCAAGAAAGAATGATTACACAAATTTGGCGAAAAATCAAAGAAAATGATCAAAATTTAATTGATGATGTAAATGAGTTCAGAATTTCTGATGGGAAAGAACCAATTGTAGTTAACGTACCAACAATCCCCTTCCCAAGAGTCTCTTACTGTGATGCAATTGAACTGATTAAAAAAAGTGGTAGCGACATTAAGTGGGGAGATGACATTGAAGCACATCATGCAGACATTATTGCAGAAAAATATTCAGAATTTTATTTCATACCCAGATGGCCAATGTCCATGAAACCATTCTATATCTTCCATGATAAAAGTGAGGTCTCAAAAACAGGCGGGCAACTTTCAAGGGGATTTGATCTAAATTATGGCCGTGATGAAATGACAAGTGGTGGACAGAGAGAACACAGAGCAGGAGTGCTTACGCAAAATTTGATAGATGTTGGTTTAAATCCAGATGATTTTGATTTTTATGTGGATGGTTTTCGTTATGGTGCACCACCGCACGCTGGCTGGGGCCTAGGAGTTGCAAGATTGTTGATGGTTCTAACAGGTGCAGGAAACGTCAGAGAGACAGTACTATTCCCAAGAGATCGGAAAAGATGCACACCCTAATTCAACGAAGGAATTGAAGACCGAGAAGTATTGGGATTAGTATGGCCAAACCACGTTTTGCGTTTCTTTTACTAAAAGAGCACCCATATGGAAGAGAAATGCTCAAACAAATTTTGTCTGAGGGTTTTATCCCTCAAATAATAATCGAGGAAGATTCTGATGTTGGAACTGAAGAAAGAGAGAAGTTTCTAAAACGTATAGATGGGCACCCCATTGCTCCTGAAATAAGTACTCAGATATATGGAAAAGACATTTCACATGTCAATGTACCAATTCACAATTCTGAAAAAGTTATGCCACACATTCGAGATTTAAATTTAGATTTAATTGTCTTTGGGGGTACAAGAATAATTAGAGGAGACATCTTAGATTTCCCAAGAGATGGAGTGATTAATTCTCACCCAGGATTATTACCCGATTGTCGAGGATCTGCATCTCCAGCATGGTCTGTTTATCATGACATCCCAATTGGATCATCAACTCATTTTTGTGATAATGGCATTGATACGGGAGATTTATTATTTCGTAGAGAAATACCTGTTAAAAGAGGTGCAACCTACGAAGATCTATGCTATGAAACTTTGGTTTTAGCTGGAGTTCTTATGAAAGAAGCATTAATTGCCTATGAAGAGGGTCGATGGGATGACTTAAGACGTCCTCAAGGTGAAAGTCAATGGCCAACATTTCGAAATGCACCACAAGACATCCTAGATAAAGTCTATGAAAAATTAAAAAAACAAACCTATCAGCATTATGTAGATTGAGGTGAAAAAATGAATAGAGAAAGTTTCCCATTTCATAATTCTGCTCTCAAAGGGTTCCGAGCATTAATATGCGGAGCATCTAAAGGTATTGGAAGATCAATCGCAGAGTCAATGGCCAAAACGGGGGCAGATGTGATAATTTGCTCCAGAAATAAAGATACTTTAGATGTATTTTGTAAGGAATTAATGCATCTGGGTGCTAACTCTGCAAAAGCTCTCGCACTAGATTTAGAAAATACAGAAGATGTTGAAAAATCGATTACTAAACTACTAGATGATGGGCCAATCCATATACTAATTAACAATGCTGCTGGACCTCCAGGTGGACCTCTGCTAAACGTAGAACTTAGTGAATTTGAACCTGCATTCAAAAGACACTTACACGCAGCACATACTATAACAAGGATGGTAGTACCTGGAATGGAAGATGCTGGAATTGGACGAATTGTAAATATTATTTCGACATCAGTAAGAGAACCAATTGATAACATAGGATTATCAAATACATTACGAGGTGCAATGGCATCATGGTCGAAGTCACTATCAAGAGAATTACCTGCATGCATTACAATCAATAATATCCTACCCGGTTTTACTGATACAAGCAGACTTAACTCATTAGCAAAATCAATTAGTGAAAAAACAGGAAAAACTATTCCGGATATCCAACAAAATTGGATGAATCAAGTCCCTATTGGTAGATTAATTGATCCTATGGAAACTGCAATTGCAACAACTTTTCTATGTTTACCAACAAGTGGAGGGATTCGTGGAGTAAGTATGGCTGTAGATGGTGGGAGAATGCGTTCAATATGAGTTGATAATCATGGAATTTGACATATTTTTTTCTATTAGCCAAACCCCTGATTCTACTGGATTAATTCCATCCGAAGATCAGATGTATTCTAATTTCTTCGAACAATTGGATGTCGCAGATAAAATTGGATTTGGAGTTGCTTGGGTTGCTCAGGCTCACCTCTCTACTGAGATTCAAAAATCTAACAAAAAACCAGTAATCCCTCATTGGCAGGGAGAAGTTGGACTTTGTACTGACTTTTTTCAATTAGCACACCAAATGTTTTCACGAACAAAAAATATTGAAGTCGGAAGTGCTGTAATGAGTATTTTTTGTAATGGCGGACCAATTGGCATGGCGGAAAGAATAGGAGCATTCCTTGCCCTACACGGGTTGAATAAAAATGAAAAAAGAAAATTAAACATTGGTTTTTCATCTGGAAGATTTGAATTCATGGCACGGCCGTATGGAATTATCCCTAGAAACTCTATTGAAGCTGCTGCATGGCCTGTTTTACGCAGTCAAATATTCTTAGAAGCGTGTGATATTTTCCTGAGGTTAATCAAAGGTGAAATTGTATCTAGTGAAGACATTAGAAAAACCATATTGTCTAAAGAGCTTTTTAAAGATGATGAATCTTGGGAACTAGTACAAAAAGCAAAGATGGATATGGAAGGGAATTCTGAGTATAGTCAATTTATTGAAATTAACAATAGGTGGGAATTTGAGAAGATAAAAACAATTCCACAGAACTGGAATCGTGATTTACTAAACTTAATTGCAGGAACCCATAATCCTGAGGCTCAAAAATTTTGCAATTCAATTTTTCCAGTTAATATCTTTAATCTTTCAATCACATCTCCAGAAATAATAAATGATACACACAATAGGATGAAAGAATATTTTCACAAAGATGGCGGTGAATGGCAAAGGAGAAATATGCCGAGGACGGTATTTGTTTTTATTAATGAAGAAGAAGGATTAACAAAAGAAGAAAAAAATGAAGAAGCAAGAAAAGAAGCATCCGCTGCATTAGGGAGTTATTGGAATGCTTTGGAAGGAACCTTAGATCCTGAAAAAATCTCCAAGGCTGCAAACAACGCATTAATTGGTGATGCGGAGGAAATTATCAAACAAATTAATGAACGTTATCATCCTGAAGACAGATTAATGACATGGTTCGATTTCTTCAATCATGACTCGAAAAGAGTATGTAGAAATATGTCTGCATTCATGGAACTTGTAGCTCCAAATTTTGAAAATAGATGTCGATAATATGGGTATTAAACACGAGCAGAAAACAGCGGTTTCACCAGGTAAACCAGGTAGTGAAGTTTATCCAGATTCACCACTAGGTAAAATCGAGGACGGAATTGCCACAGGAAGAGATGTTAATTGGCAGCCATTAGTAGACTATCGTCGAAACGGTATATCTGAAACTACAATACACGGCGCTGTTGCTTGGGCCCATGGGAATGAAATAATTCATTCATTTGGAGGAAATGTTTTGTGCTACGGAAGATCAATGATGAAGCCATTAATGATGAAGACTTTTGCCGAAAGTCTAGACAGTGAGACAACTTGGGAGCAAAAAGCTATTTCAGTTTCAAGTCATAATGGAGATACTGAACATGTGGCTTCTGCTCAATCTTTACTACTTAAATCGGAGTGGGGATTAATGCAAACACCTTTAGATACACCTTTAGTACAGTTTGGAAGACAAGTTAGAAGGCCACGCAGATGGTACCATACATGCTCTGGAGAGCATGCAGCAATCCTGAAAGGTTGTAAGTTGAAAGGATGGAATAGGGCAGGTTACACATTACCGGGACACGAGGTTTTTCAACATTATTTAAAAAATTTGAAACTTGTTCTAGGAGATTCCTGGGAACCGTTAAGAATTGGTAAAGATGGATGTGGGCTCCCAACTGTTTCAAATACTGTTAACGAACTCTCAATTTTATTTTCATATTTAGTTCGCGAAAAAGATTCTGATTGGATTTGGGATTCAATGATAAAAAATCCTGATTTAATTGGTGGTTTCAACAGATTGGATTCAACAATAATTAAATCTTGTAATGGTAAAGTAGTGGCTAAAGAAGGCGCAGATGGATTACTTGGTCTTTCTATTAATCACGAAGATTATCCAAATGGTCTCGGGGTGGTGATTAAGATTGCTCACGGATGGAATCCACAAGCGACATGGTATGTAGCAAGAGCAATTTTAGGAGTTCTTGGATTTCAATTACGCAATCCATACCCATTAGATAGACAAAAAGCATTCGTTGTACCGGGAATTGTTCCTAACTCCAAATTAGAAATACTAAAGCAAATTCCAACCTGGGATGAATGGGACCCAAATACGGATCGATGGCTTTATGATTGGAAACGACACATTAAGAAAGGTGTTTTTAGCGATTTAGGTCTTTTAGGTGAAGAAGAATGAAACTCATTCAAAATTACATAAACGGAAAGTTTCTGAATTCACTTAACGATGAATTTATAGAAAATTTTAATCCTGCAACAGGAGAGTTAATAGCTTCTATACCGAGATCATCAAATAAAGATATCCAATTAGCAGTTAATGCATGTCGCAGTAATGACAACTGGCATAAAATTTCAATTACTAAGCGTGCAGAATGGTTAGAAAAAATTGCAAATGAACTAGAAAATAGATATGAAGAGATAGCATTGATGGAGTCTAAAGACACTGGTAAACCCATTTCTCTCGCTAGAAATGTAGATGCAAGTCGTTCCGTATATAACTTTAGATTTTTTGCTAATCTGGTTAATGAAATTCATCAACCAGAATTTAAAATGAACGATGCAATTAATAGAGTTTTGAATAAACCATTAGGAATTGCAGGATTAATAACACCTTGGAATTTACCGCTTTATTTACTATCTTGGAAGGTAGCTCCAGCATTATTAATGGGAAATTGTGTAATTGCAAAACCTTCAGAATTAACCCCACTAACAGCAAATCTTCTAGCAGAAGTCATCGATAAAATCGGGCTACCTAAGGGGGTTTTTAATTTAATTCACGGTTATGGAAGCGAATGCGGTCAAGCTTTGGTTGAACATCAAGAGATTAAATTAATCTCATTTACTGGAGGCACTGAAACTGGTAAAATTGTGGCTAAAACTGCTGCTCCAATGTTCAAAAAAATAAGCCTTGAACTTGGAGGAAAAAATGCTACAATAATTCTTAAAGATGCAGAATTTGAAAAACATATTGACCAGATTGTTAAATCAGCATTTCTCAACCAAGGTCAAGTCTGTTTGTGCGGTTCTAGGATTCTAGTTCAAGATTCAATTTATGAAAAATTTGTAGAAATATTCAGACTAAGAGTTTCTCAAATGAAAATTGGAAATCCACTAGATGAAGATACTGAATTAGGATCTTTAATTTCCCTTAGACACAAAGAAACTGTGATGAATTATATTGCAATGGCTATTGAAGAGGGAGGTAATGTTATTTACGGCGGTAAAGAACCTATTCTTCCAGAGACTTTTTCCAATGGAGCATTTATCGAACCTACAATTATCACAGACTTAAGTCATAAATCTAAAGCAGCTACAGAAGAGATTTTTGGACCTGTTGTGACAATTCATCCATTTAGTGAAATTCATGAAGCTATTAAAATCGCAAATATTACTAATTATGGACTTTCTGCTAGTATTTGGACTAAAGACGTTCAATCTGGTGAAAACATCGCTAAAGAACTCGATACTGGCATTGTATGGATTAATTGCTGGTTACACAGAGACTTAAGAACCCCATTTGGGGGAATGAAAGATTCAGGTATAGGAAGAGAAGGGGGTCTTTATTCTGTTGAATTCTTTAGTGAAATGCAAAATATTTGTACATTTTTGGGCTAATTTTAGTTAATCAATATAGATGAAAAAATTGAACCTGCCACACCTCCACACAATAATCCTAAATAAATCCAGATCGAGTATCTAAAAGGAGGTAATTTCTTTTTTTGCCAAAAATAGCAAATCCATAGCCACTGCATGTATAGTATCAATAATAATGGGAAATATCCATATCCATAAGACATTATAAAACACACAATGGTAGACAGAAAAGCTCCAAAAATCATTTGCTTAAAGGATGTTTCAAATCTTTTGGATTCCAAAAAAAGCATAGGAATTGAAAATAAATAGGATATTACAACAATAATCTGCAATTCGAAAGCAGTACCAAGATAATATTCATTACTCAAGTAGCCTCTATCTGGGAACGATTTGTCCAATATATACGAGATTATTCCTGCTAGAATACCCAGCAAAGGAGGGAGAATGGAACTTCTTATATCTCCCTTAACCAGATTTGAAGAAATTGGAGCACCTCTAATGGAATTGTCGACCACGTTACGACATTATCACACATCTTATGAATTCTTTCAATGGGTTCATGTGCCTGTTCCAACTCGTGGTAGTATGGGCGGAGGTCGAATTGTAGCGGGATTATTAGCCCCACACCCTCCTCATCTTGTTTATGCCGAAAATCCACCTCAGAATGAACCAATTGCGGAATGTGGATGGGAGACTCTTAGATGGGGGTACGAAAGAATGAGAAAAGAACTTGAAAACATAGATTATGATGTAATTGTAATTCTTTCCCCGCATTGGCAAACTTACATTGGAACACACTTTTTGGGTCTTAAAAATTTTAAATCTTTAAGTGTTGATCCTATTTTTCCAAATTTATTCAGATATCACTACGATTTAGAAATTGATGTAGAACTTGCGAAGATGATCCATGATGAAGCAAAATCAAATGGTCTATCTGTTAAAATGATGGAAAACCCTGATTTTAGAGTAGATTATGGAACCATCACTTCTTGTCATCTTACTAATCCAGCTTGGGACAAACCAATTGTTTCTATTTCATCAAATCGCTCAGTTCATTATTATTCTGTGGAAGTAATGCAAGAGATGATGATTCAATTAGGGGAAGCGACAAGAAATGCTATATGGAAAAGTGGTAAAAAAGCAGTTGTTATTTCAAGTAATTCACTTTCTCACAGACACTTTGTGAGCGAATCAGAAATTCCTGAGGACATGTCTAAAGAACATATTACAAATCACTCGCAATACTTATGGGATATGAAGATGATAAATATGATGAAGTCTGGTAAAACTAAAGAATTAGTAGAAATGATGCCTGAATTTACGGAACAAAGTGTTGCTGAAACCGATGGCGGGGCTTTGACATGGATGTTGAGTTCTCTAGATTTCCCGACATATCCCGCCACTATTCACGAATACGGAACAATTATCGGAACTGGTAATGCAATAGCTTCTTGGAATACAAATGACGAAAGAAGAAAAATTAAAGGTGTAAGCCATGAGTGAAGGAAAAGTTGTTCTTGGTTTGGTAGTTCCTGCTCACCCTCACCCTCTATTATGCCCTGAAAAAAATCCTGGATGGGCTAGACTACGGGAAGCATATGAACAAGCAAGATTAATTATTGAAGAAAGTGAAGCTGAAATTATTCTTATTTACTCAACACTATGGATTAGTATAATTGGTCATCAATTTCAAGGTTTAAAAAATCCAGAATGGGTTCATGTTGACCACGATTTTCATTATTTAGGTTCGATGCCTTACAAATTTTTAATCGATACGAACTTTGCTGAAAACCTGTGTAATTCTGCAAAATCTAGAGGACTAGAATCAAGAGTAGTATCTTACAATGGTTTTCCAATTGATACGGGCACAGTAGTAGCACTTTCCCTATTGAATCCAGATAATAGAATACCCGCTGGTATTTGTTCTAGCAATATGTATTCAAATCGTGCTGAAACAATTGTATTGGGTAAATCAGCAAATGATGCGATTAAGAGGTCTGGAAAAAAAGTAGCTGTGGTTGTTGTTAGTTCACTCTCCAATAGGATGTTTACAGAACCTATAAAACCCCATGAAGATAAAATCCATTCACAGAAAGACGATGAATGGAACAGGAAAATTCTCCAATTTTTAGATGAAGGTAGGTTAGAAGATGTTAGTCAACTTTCTAGGGAAATTCATCAACAAATTCGCGTGCAAAAAGTTGTTTCATTCAAACCAATGTGGTGGCTTGCTGGAGTGATGGGGCAGCACAACAATTTTTCAGGAAAAGTTCACGCTTATGAACCAGTGCACGGAGCAGGATGTGCAATTGCATCATTAATTCCTATTTCTGATAATGTAGAAAATAAGGAATATGATGAAGATGATGTGGAAGAGTACAAAGGTGATAGGGAAGTTCTTGATATTCCGAAGTTTGAAGATACAGTTAATTTTAGTGACGATGAACCTGAAATTAATGAAATTAAAAATGTTGAAGGAAGTCTTTCTACAACTAGAGCACCTAAGCCTGTTGGTGCGTACCCACATGCAAGAAAAGTCGGAAATCTACTGTACCTCTCTGGAGTAGGTCCTAGACAAGCAAAATCTAACGCAATACCCGGAGGGCCTATTAGAAATCTAGAGGGTGAACCTCTCAACTACGATATGAGAGCCCAAACTATAGCCTGTATTGAAAATATTAAGACAATACTGGAAGATTCAGGATCATGTCTCGAGGATGTCGTAGACGTAACATCATTTTTAATTAATATGCAACGAGATTTTAAGGATTACAACGAAATTTATGCTGATTATTTTGGAGAAATTAAACCCACCAGAACTACGCTAGAAATTAGAGGATTACCAACTCCAATTGCCGTTGAAATGAAGGTAATAGCTAAATTGAAAGATTAAACTAACAAAAATATAAATGATTTTTCATAATGGGTAATTCATGAAGGGTTTTACACCTAAAGATTTGGTAGGTCTAATACTTAACCCACTTGAGAGAGTTTCCGAGACGCTCGAACGAAAATTAGGATTATTTTCTGTGATTATAATTTCATTAGCATCAATGCTAGGCACAGGATTATTCGTCATACCTGCATTAGCTATGGTTGAAATGGGCGGTGGTGTTAATCCAGTAGGCGGAATTTGGCTAGCATTCCTCCTTGCAGGAATCGTAATTCTCCCTGCAGCAATATCCAAATCTGAATTAGCTACAGCTATGCCTTCTTCAGGCGGTGCTTATGTATATATTGAAAAATCATTTGGACCTCAGATTGGTACTGTTCTAGGTGTAGGTCTATGGGCAACTACAATGTTTAAGTCTGCGTTTGCACTACTTGGGTTTAAGGCATACCTTTGGGTACTTGAAGAGATGTTTGATGTAAAAATTAACATTGAAATTGCAGCATTAATTTTACTAGTTTTGATAGTCATAATCAACATTTTAGGCGTTAAGCAGATTAAGAAAGTTCAAACCCCCATAGTTTTAGTTTCGGTATTGTTTTTAGCCTTCATCTGTTTAAAAGCCCTCCTTACAGTCGAGATGCATTGGGGAAATGCTTTCTCTACAGACGCTTTCGGAAATGGAATTGTTTCGGTTGCTGAAACCTCAGCATTTGTATTTGTTGCTTATGCTGGTGTTACAAAAATTGCAGCCATTGGAGGAGAAATTAAAGAGCCTGAGAAGAATATTCCAACTGGTTTATTGGCATCATTGGTAATTAGTTCTCTGATTTATGTAATATTTTCAATCGTAATGGTTTCAGCTGTGGACCCTTCTCAGTATGTGAATGAACAAGGTTATCCAAGAGAAGATCCTGTTTACGTTTTTGTAGATTCAGTTGCTGGTCAAACATTTGCACAAATTTCAGCATTTCTAGCTATAACAATGCTTACTGGAATGGCTTTAGCAGGGGTAATGGCAACATCAAGATTCCCATTTGCAATGGCTAGGGATAATTTACTGCCACAATCAATCGAAAATGTCCATCCTAAGTATAATACTCCACATTTATCAATAATATTCACCGGTCTTGCTATGGGTTTTTGCATTTCTTTCCTTCCAGTCAAAGATATTGCAAAACTCGCATCTGGATTTAAGATAATGATATTCATCATGATTAATTGTTGTGTTATTGTTTTGAGAACCTCTTCTAAATCGCACTCATGGTATAAACCTAAATGGAAATCTCCGTTTTTCCCAATTATTCAAATTCTGGGTATACTTGTCAGTATTTGGTTAATAATTTTGATGGGATTAAAGGCGATCATTGGCGCTATTGCCACCATTATCATCGGATTGGTAATTTACCATTCTTATGGGAAGAAAAACGTTGAGTATGAGATAACACCTTGGGAAACCTTCAAGTTAATGTTCACAAACCCAAATCAAGCGGAAAAAAGAAGGTTTTACGCCGCATTTCATGCTGCTGATTCAACTAATAAAGGTCACTTAAATCTTAATGAATTTATTTCAGCAATGTATTCATTACAATTAGATCCAGAATTAAATGATAAGACTCTAAGAAGATATTTTCATTCTGCTGATCTCAATTCAGATGGAGTTGTTGATGTCGAAGAATTCCTAATCTCAATTCAAGGAATTATCGAAGAAGAATAACATTTCGCAAACGAGAGTTTCAAACCAAAGAATACCTTACCCTTGTTAGAGCGACCATGTCAATTAAGTCTAATGTTAGGAAAATTACTACGAATACTTTACAGCAAATGAAACAAAATGGTGAAAAAATATCAATGTTAACTGCATATGATTTCTCTCTAGCAAGAATTGTAGATACAGCTGGGATAGAAGTGATTCTTGTTGGTGACTCTGCATCTAATGTTGTTGCAGGTCATGAAACAACACTACCTATTACTTTAGATCAAATGATATATCATGGTGCTTCAGTAGTTCGAGGAACTTCCAGAGCTCTGATAGTTGTAGACTTACCTTTTGGGTCATATCAAGGAAATTCGAGGGAAGCATTAAATTCTGCTATAAGAATAATGAAAGAGACTGGAGCTCATGCCGTAAAATTAGAGGGTGGTGCTGAGATTATTGATTCGGTAGAAAGAATTATTTCTGCTGGAATCCCTGTAATGGGACATTTAGGTTTAACTCCTCAATCGATTTACAAATTTGGGACTTATACTGTCAGAGCTAAAGAGGAAATGGAAGCTAATAAATTATTAGAAGATGCGAAATTATTGGAGAAATCAGGATGCTTTTCAATAGTTTTAGAAAAAATTCCATCTAAATTGGCAAATAATGTGACATCACAACTAACTATTCCTACAATTGGTATCGGTGCAGGTCCAAGTGTTGACGGACAAGTACTTGTTTTACATGATTTACTTGGAATTACTCATGAGTTCAATCCGAGATTTCTAAGAAGATACCTAAATTTACACGATCAAATTTCCGAGGCTATAACAAAATATGTCGATGATGTAAAATCCTTAAATTTTCCAAATGAAAATGAAAGTTACAATTAATCCCAATTAATGTCATCGTTTATGGTAGATTTTTTATGTAGAGATTCTTTTTCTGGTTTATTTTCGAGTTCTTTCTTGTAAGTTCCTGCTAATACTTCATCTGATTTTTCTAAAATTTCATCATTATGTGTGGAAATTTGTTCGACTGGGACAGATGGGGTTAGAGCCTCTGGAGTCGGGATTTGGGAAATTAAAGACTGTTGTTTTGTGGGATTTTGGATTAGATTATGTTGTATTGGTGTTTGCGGAATATGGGCATTTGGAATTAGATTCTGTTCAATTGGAGGATGTGGAATTGGCACATGTTGAACTGAATGTTGTGGGAAAGGAGATTGTGGGAAAGGAGGATGTAAGATAGGTGGCTGAGGTAAATTTACATTTGTCAATGGAAATTGTGTAGATGCCGATTTACTATCAACATTATGATTCTCAATTTCAGGTAAATTTAACTCATAAAATTCATCGCTCTCTCGATTTTTTATTATCAAAAGTGATAATAGGACAATAATGAAAATCATAATTACTAAACTTATGTATGTAAATGATTTTTGAGAATCTCCAAAAACGCCTCCAAAAATTGCATCTTCAACTTGCAAATAGAATGTTTCTTTTTGTCCATTACAACCAACATCAATAGTATTAGAACCAGATGTATGAAATTTAAGATAAAGTTGATCCTCATCTCTAATTATTGTTCCCGAATCTGTAGAAACTATGGCTGTGTTTCCATTACAAAATGAAACAATTTTACCCGAGTTGTCAACTGCAGAAATTAACAATCTCACCGTTGACCCCTGCTTAATTTCACCATCATATTCTATTCTAAGTTTAGCGACTTCTCCGGGGTTAACTTCTATCACAATTTGATCTTCAAGACCTAATGCAGAATAATTCATCACTACAAAACCACCTGCATCTCCTGGTTTGTAATCATAAAAACCTATTCCTCTGCTACTAGGATCCATCTTTCCAGTTCCATTCATCAAATCCCATTCTACATTTGTAGCAAAACGATTACCAAATTGGTCTTCACCCTGTGCAAATAATTCAATTGTTTCTCCACTTCTTACTCTCAATTGGTCGGAACCAGTCTCCGAAATTAGAATTCTAACAGCCTCTCCATTGATAAAATCACAGGTTATAGATGCACCACCTCCTTCAGAAACCACTTGAATTTCATACAACCCAATTTCTTCTGTGGAAAATAAATACCCATTTTCTTCTAACAAACCAGTGCTTATTTTTCCATTTATTGTCCAGGTCATCTCTATATTTTCAATTAAGTTACCTGCCGAATCAATAGCCCTCGGATTTAGATCTAATACATCATCTACGGTTAGAGTTAATCCGTGACCATCAAGTAGAATCTGACTCAACTCACCAACTGACACCATAATATCATATTCTGCTAAAAGATTCTGCCCTGAAACAGGATCAGAATATTCGGCAAAGATTTTCCACGAACCAACTAATTCAGCTTCAAAAGTAGCTTTTTCTCCACTATTTATCAACCATTCACTCGCTTCAGAATTATAAGTACTCCAAATACTAGTTACAGGCCAGTAATTATTATTTTTATCCACTAATACAGATTCCAAATTAATTGATTCATCGGAAGTAATTAGTAGCCCATCACCTAAAATTGATAATTTTACAGGTAGTCCATGAGTCACATTAAATGAGATTATAGCACTAATTTCAGAATCATGAACTGAAACATTATGCCACCCAGCAATCTTTGGGGTCCAAATAATTTCATCTGTAATTGACAAATGACTACCATCTGGAAATGTCCAGTTATTTTTAGATGGAAACAATTCAAATTTATTTCCACGTATATCTTCTCCAATCAAATTTAATTTTGTATCCTCGTCAGCACTAAAATTCTCTTTATCAGATTGGAGATTAAGGGATACTACTTCTCCTTGAATGACGTTTATTTTTATAGATTCGTTTACACTTCCTGCACAGGCCCAAATATCGGTAGATTCTAATTCACCTGGTGTAAATCTGGCCTGTTGTAAACCAATAATGGGGGTAATTGAACCATGAGAAGAACCCCAATCAGGATCTATACCGACTATAGAGCCACTAGAATCTTTGAGAGTGGCTTGGATTAAAAAAGTTTCATGTGAAGGCAGAGTAACCGAAGTCTGCTGAAATTCAATGGAAACAACATTCGGAGCGTCCACGCAATTGGTTGAAGATGAAAAACGTATAAACTCATCATTAAGTATTTCAGGTTCAGAAAAAAAATTAATGGCTAAAATCACAATAATTGAGAATATAAAAAATGACAAGAAAGCCCTTACGTTCATTGCTGCCACTAGAGGTGCGAGGGGTTTTAATTCATCAAAGGCTCGCAAAAAACTCATGATTTAATGACAATGTTCATGGGTTATTGGTTCTAAGACATATACGATTGCGATGGACGAATTGTGGGTAGAAAAACACCGGCCGCGTAGTGTTGATGAGATTAAAGGTCAACCTTCAGTAGTTAACAGGCTTCGTGCATACGCTAAAAACAATACCTTTCCGCACCTAATGTTAGCAGGGCCTCCAGGAACTGGTAAAACAACTGCTGCAATGGCTTTAACCAGAGACATTTATGGAGATGAGTTTAGAAATAATTTACTTGAAATGAACGCGAGTGATGAAAGAAAATTAGAGAGTATTAGAACAAAAGTTAAAAATTTCGCTAGAACTACACCTTATGGAAACGCACCATTCAAAATTATCTTTTTAGACGAAGCTGATGCTCTTACAAACGACGCACAAGGTGCACTAAGAAGAATAATGGAGCAACATGCAGCAACATGCAGGTTTATTCTGTCGTGTAATTATTCATCAAAAATTATTGAACCTATACAATCAAGATGTGCAGTTTTTAGATTTAGACCACTAGCTAACAATCAAGTTGAATCCCAGATTAAAATGGTTGCTAAAAAAGAAAATGTTTTACTCGATGAAGACGCATGCGAAGCAATTGTACAAGTTAGCCTAGGAGATTTAAGGAAAGCAATTACTGCATTACAAGTTGCTGCAGCAATAAGCAATAAAGTCAGCAGAGAGTTAGTGTATGAGACAACTGCTACTGCACCTCCAGAAGTTCTACACCAATACTTTTTAGCCTGTAAAGAAGATGGTTTTCACGCATCAAGAAGGAGATTAAAAGATATCCTGAATAATTTTGGATTAGCGGGTACAGATTTTATCAATCAATTGCACAGGGTTCTATACGATATTGATTTATTATCAGAAAATGAGAAGTTGGAACTGACTAGATTAATGGCTGAAATAGATTTTAGACTTGTTGAAGGTGGCGGGGAGCAGTTACAATTAGACTCATTGACTGCCCAAATTTCTACAATATTAAACTTTAAGAGTTAGAGACTCTCAATGTCCAAATATATTCCTCAGAAATATTTTCCCAAGGAATTCCAGATTCTGATAATGTTAATTTAAACTCCCAAAATCCAGCGGTTAGGTTTTCCAATTCAACAGCATATCCAACATCTTCAACTCTATTAGATTCTACTACATTATTTTCCCAAGTAGAATTATTATCAGCCTCGGTTAAATTATTGTAGGTCTCAATGTTTGGAAGTATTTTTTCCCCATTCATTGTCATATTAATAT
>CETP01016381.1_pt1 | contig 23386 bp, 21 predicted proteins | sample 531311 | NCBI WGS metagenome assembly CETP01 (sample SAMEA2622657, study PRJEB7988) | marine metagenome | biome: marine biome (ENVO:00000447); feature: surface water layer (ENVO:00002042); material: "saline water (ENVO:00002010), including plankton (ENVO:xxxxxxxx)" | depth 5 m | reverse complement strand
TCTCCAGTGGAAGGGGTCGGTGATTGTTGAATAACCCTCTTGGTTCACTGGGTGTTGTGCCGATGCCACTCCAGCCTCCGGATATCGAAGACCGGATTGTGTTATCCAGATACCCTATGCTTCCACAAGGGAGGCAACACATCAGGAATGTACTGAACGAAAATGGGGTGACTGTAGCAGATTTGATCGAGGCTCCGTGGCTTGAGGAGGTGCGTACAAGGGGAAGGTTGCGTTTGCTTGAGTCTGTTATGCACAAAGATGGTGTTGATGACTCTACAACTGTTGATTTGTCGAGTGATGCTGGAAAAATAACGGAGACTCTATCATTCTTACATGCGATGTTGGTAGTATGCGCCTCATTTGATGAGCGTTTGTTATCCAGATGGATAGAGGGTGAGGCGAGCAGAGCCGATGGCCTATTCGGCCGGGATAGCTCCAACTTCACAATAATTTGCTCTAGCTTTCTTTCTGATATTAAATCGGAAAATGGAGTAGAGGAAATCTATTGGGTTCCAATCGCTGACTTCATCGAGCTTTGCCCTAAAATCTCAGGGTCTTACTGGCGACTCGCAAATAGGCCGGTTGAGGGTGGATGGGTCAGGATGGATCCTGCATCAGGAGAGAATAGCAGAGAGAGGACTTCCAGGCTTCTGAAAGAAAGAGTCAGGTCCTATTTGGACGTGACTTGTAGGGAGAGAATGGAGAAGATGACCGAGGAGTTTGCTGCTCAATTCTCTGAAGCTGTGGAAAGGATAACGGGTGTATTGGCACTTAGGGTGAAGGAGGAGATGCCGGTCTCTGCGGCAGTGAGGGAGGACTGGCCCCCGTGCTTCGAGTCTGCAATTTCCGAATTGAATCAAGGGGTTAACGTTAACCATGTAGGCAGGGTATTCTTGGCGTCCTTCTCCAAGGCAATTGGCCACACACAAGAGCAAACTTGTGGATTCTTTTCAGGAGCTCCTGACTATAATCCAGACACTACCTCTTATCAGGTGTCACACATATACGAGGGAGATTACACGCCAAACGGGTGTGCTTCTCTAAAGACAAATGCGAGGTGTCCGGTTCAGGTGGGTGATGATAGGCTCTGTGATCAAGAGTGGCTTACTCATCCACTGAAGTACATCAGAGCCAAACAACGAAGGAGATATTCGGAGAATGGTGGGACGGAGATTACCGGATAAGTGAGGTTGGGGAGATGTTTTCGTGCAATTCTTCATATCGCTCTGTCTCTATCAAGGGGTGAGGCGGAGCGATGGTACGAACTCTGGTGTTGACTGTTGATCGTGATAATGACCTTGGTGTCAAGGCAGGCATCAGAGGTCCAGTGGTGGGAAGGAAGGCCACTTTGGCGGCGGCGCTGAGATTGGGCATTGCAGACCCAGAGGAGTCCGATACAAATGCTATCTTGGGTGCGCTTCATCAGCACGATCGTTTAGCTGAAGAAGTCGTCGGGGACGACGAGGTCCAGATTGCACTGCTTACTGGAGATGTTAGAGTTGGCGCCAGAAGCGATAGGGAGATTGCGACTCAGTTGGATGAAGTCATCCAAGAGTTCCAACCCGACAAGGCAATACTTGTAACGGACGGGGCAGATGATGAAGAGGCGTTACCCATCATTACGTCTAGGGTCAGGGTCGACCACATTGAGAAGATTATAGTGAGGCAGTCCAAAGGTATCGAGAGCACCTACTACTACGTAGTCAAAGCAATCGAAGACCCACGCTGGAGAGCAAGACTATTGGTTCCGATAGCAGCGGTGATGATTATATTGGGTGTTGGCCTAATTTTACCCTCTGACTACGGTAGCGCCTTGATTGGTACTTTGCCATTAATCATCGGAATCTGGTTACTATCAAGAGGACTGGGTTGGGAACAACAGCTGGATCGTTTGGTTAATGATATGCGGGCGGCCGCCACCGGGAGTCTGCTCACTTCCATGTTATGGGCGTTGGCTCTAGTATCAATGATGATCGCGGTTGTCACTGTAATACAAGTACTCTATGCAACCAGTTCGGAGATTGAGTCCTATGCCTCTTCGATACTACCTTCCTCCACGAATTTTGATGTCGATGCGGTGAATAGTGATATCGCAGTTTGGGTAATCGCTATTGATAATGCTCTGTCGTGGATATTGGTGGCTTTCTTCTCGCTCTTCCTCTCACTGGGTGTACTGAGGTGGAAGGAGGGGTCCTTCACCGGTCAGAGTATAATGCTTCTAGCCACCGGTTTCGTGGCATATTTCGTCATATCAGCTATTAACGAGGTTTCGCTTAGTATGTTGGGCGGTCAAGACCTAGATCTCCGTGTTGACTCTGTTGCGGCAACATGGTCTCTCCCCGTGATGGCAATTCTAGGGAGGTACCTGATGAGTGTGATTGTCGACTCGCTATCGGAAGAAGACGAGGGGGGGCGGGGGAGCGAGTTCTGGGGAGTCTAGTTCTCGAAGGTCGCCTCATTCATACATGCTGGACACTTCACTGTAATCGGTCTGATCGAAGGGATACCCAAGGCCGCATTACAATTCGGACAGACTATGGCCTGCTTAACCTCCGATTGCCTCTTCCTTCCTGAATGGCTAGGATCATACGAGAATCGATATTTGTGCGTATCCTGAAGGTACTTTGGAGAGCCCTCTCCCTCCTGCATGGCAGTGAACTTACTTTCCCTGTCTGGGGGAGGTTTAGCAGGTTTCGCTTGGTTTGAAGGTTTAATTGATCCACTCTGAAATTCCTCCAGCTGGGAAAGTATCTCATTTTCAGTGATTCCTAGCTCTCTAGAGATCTTATCTATCGCGAGGGTCCTCTCATACTCACTCATACCGACGAACTGTTGAAGGAGTACTGCAGGTATTCTTGACATGGTACCCGATAGAAGGGGTCGCTTTCAATACCCTCGGAAAGATGATCCGCTGCTAGGATTATTCCCGATCCCTGATTGTTCCTGCGAGAGCCTCGATTTTCTCTGAGTCTAGACTCTCCCAAGGGAATAATCCTTCATCGGTGGGGACTCTTCCGAAATGTCCTCCAGATGATGTTTCAGAGTATATCGGTCGCTTCAGTCCCAAATCCCTTATCATTGCTGCGGGCCTCCAATCGAAGTACGTTAGCAGTAGATTAGAAATCTCCTGATCGGGATCAATTCCTAGCTCCGCCCTTGACGTACCGAAAGTTTCTACTCTGAGGCCCACCGGGTCGGCTTTTCCGATTGCGTAAGCGACTTGGATTTCACACTTCTCAGCTATTCCCGAGGCTACAACATGCTTCGCTGCCCACCTCGCATAGTATGCCGCGGAGCGGTCTACCTTGGATGGGTCTTTCCCACTAAATGCGCCTCCACCGTGCCTTCCTCCGCCATAGGTATCTACGATTATCTTCCTACCAGTTAGCCCAGCATCGGCATATGGCCCTCCTGGATCGGGGAATGATCCGGTCCCATTGACAATAACCTCTGGATCGTTCATCAGGGATGATGGGATGGCATGCTCGACTACATGCTTCCTAATCTCCGCCTCAATGTAAAGTCTCCTCTCTTCTTCTGAGAGGCTGTTTTTGTCCGGCCAGTTGGGTCCTGCATCGGGAGCGTGCTGGGCGGCAATTACAATAGTGGAAATCCTTACTGGATGATTATTCTTTTTATCGATCTGTACAGTTACTTGGCTCTTGCCATCAGGTCTAATCCATGGGATTATTTGTTCGCTATGGACTTGTTCGAGCCTTCGAGTCAATCTCTGGGAGAGCGCGGCTGCAAGGGGGAAAAATCTTCCACTAAGCTCTTCGGTCTGTTCGGTTTCAATGCATGCATATCCGAACATTACCCCTTGGTCACCAGCACCTTGAGTGGCTAGGTCCCCATCAACTCCTTGACTTATGAACTGCGATTGGGTAGTGATGTATGTTAGAACATTACAAAGTTCACTCGAGGAGGCATCCATACCTATTCTACTGTCAGTGTATCCAACAGAGGTCGCTTTGTCTCTGGCTATCCTCTCATAATCTGGGGCCGGTCCATTAAGACTCACCTCTCCAGCGAGAATAATCACAGCCTCTCCCCCAATCCCTTTGACCATGGTTTCCACAGCTACTCTGGCATTGGAATCTATTCTCAGACACTCATCCAATATGGCGTCCGATATAGCGTCACACAGCTTATCAGGATGCCCAGATGTCACTGACTCGGCAGTATCGGAAGGTGGCATGTATCCATTCATGTGAGTTGGAAGAGCCTCTCACTGATGATTGTTATTGATTCGCCCGGAAATAGACGGGATGAAAAATGACTGTCCCATCTCAAAGTCATGGACGACGCCATGGCGAGAGTTGAATGGACTGGACGCAAGGACATAGCTGAAGCTCTAATTAAATCGATTCAACCTGATGATCCAGACTCCTTCAGATATGAAATCACCGAGATTGATACAGGCGTAACACTGAGTATTTTCGTGACCTCGCGCGAACTGGGCAGGATGCGAGCAACCATGGACGATATTCTGGCTTGTTTGTCCGCTGTTGAGGGGAGTCTAGGGGCACTGGTAGAGTAGGTTACAATTCGGACCATTCAAGTCTGAGTACGACTGCCAGATAACATGGACGTGCTCCCTCATGACAGGTCTGAGCTTCTCTTTCGAGGAGGAAATCCGAGTCAAATAATGACTCAATCAATAGATTCTTGGACTCTGGCTATGATTACTGACGAACATGGAGGGGGAGGAGGTTCGGATCTCCAGATAACGGCGAGAGTCGTTTCCAAGGACGATGGGATTATCTCAGGATTGTTCGTGATAAACCGATTAATTGAGGCTCATTTTCCCGGTTGTCAGATTCATTGGACTCTTAAAGAAGGCGATTCAGTGGAAAATGGCGATGAGGTACTCAGAATATCGGGGCCCTCCAACGAAATTTTGCGTTGCGAGAGAATATTGCTAAATTTACTGGGTAGGATGTCTGGTGTAGCAACAAATACTCAAAGATGGGTATCAGAAGCGGGGGATATCGGAATCGCCTGCACAAGAAAGACAGATTGGGGGCTTCTAGACAAATGGGCGGTTCACATTGGGGGAGGTCTCACACACAGGCTCTCAAGAGCTGATGCTCTGATGATAAAGGAGAACGACTTAGCTTCTCTTGCTCCGGGGATATCGGATGAATGTACCGCGGTTGGTGTCGCTGTTGCAGGCATAGACATGGGCTCCCATGCAGAATTCGTGGTTGTAGAGGTCAGAGATGAATGTCAAGCTCTGGCTGCTTCGAGAAGGTGGGATGAGATGCAAATAGATCTTGGTGGTTGTGAAAGAATAGTTTTGTTACTGGATAATATGACCCCAGACATGTGTGCTCTTATTCATTCCAGTCTGATTGAGGAAGGGCTACGTGAGTGGTGCATACTAGAGGGATCTGGGGGAGTGGTCTTTGATGATCTCAAGAAATGGCAGGCCTCGGGCGTAGACCTTGTCTCAACTAGTGCCTTGAATAGGGGAGTAGCCCCCCTAGATTTGTCAATGAAGGTGATCGAGGTGGTTGAGTGACCAATATCCCTGATTCTCATCCCAGAAAATCGTCGCTAATCTCTCGTCAGAAAATAGTTGATGGGGCGAAGAGGGGGCTTTTGGCAGATTCTGCGATGATTGCTCATGGTAGGGGTGAGGCTTATGACTATCTCTTGGGCGAGAGGACCACTGCATCTGCCTCAATTGCAATTCGCGAGGCGGCTGCAAGGCTTCTTCGTGCTGTGAGGCCCGTAATCTCAATGAACGGCAATTCAACAGTCCTTGCAGGGGCAGAGGCAATCAAAATTGCGGCTGTAGTCGGTTGTCCCATCGAAGTGAACATTTACTACAGAACAGAAGAAAGGATGGCAGGCCTTGTAGAAGAGCTAGAGACCATGAAAGAAGAGCTCCTCGCTAGTTCTCCTCGAGCAGAGCGAGATGCAATATCCAGGGTAGAGATCCTAGGTTTGGTCTCTGATGGGAGAATTCGAGGGCTTGAGGGGCCCAGGTCCTTATGCTCAGCAGATGGGATTGAGAGGGCCGATGTAGTTCTAGTTCCACTTGAAGATGGGGATCGCTGTGAGGCTCTGATTGCATTGGGCAAGGAGGTTATTGCCATAGATTTGAATCCATTATCGAGAACCTCTAGGACAGCAACGGTTACAATTGTTGATGAAGTCTCAAGGGCTCTAAGCGGAATCTTAAATGAGCTTCTCACCAAGCCGAAACCTAGCCTTTGGGACAATAAAAATACACTCAAAGATGCCCTAGAAATTATGGGAAATGCGTATCTGAGAATATGAACTATGAAAATCTAGCTTTCAGCATTATCTCGCACCTTTTGGCTATGGCTTCACCAACATCCGAGGTGCTAGCAGTGCCTCCCAGATCATAAGTTACTGGTGCCCCTTCCTCGAAGTGTTGCCTTATCGCATTCTGCAATATTTCGGCACAAATATCTAGTGTTTCGTCCTTCTTTCTAAAGCCTAAGGCTTCAAACATCATCTGGACTGATTGAATCATTGCTATTGGATTGACAATGTTCTTTCCCGCGTGTTTGGGGGCTGAGCCATGAACAGGCTCAAAGAGCATATGCCTTGGCCCCATGTTTGCACTAGCTGACATCCCCATCCCTCCTTGGAGAACGCTAGCAAGATCGGTGGCGATATCGCCGAACATGTTCGGTAAGACTACGATGTCAAGATCTTCTGGATTCCTCACAAGCCACATAGTGAAGGCATCGATGTATGCCTCCTTAACAGCAACATCTTGATTGGATTCTGCAAATTCTCTGAAGATCTTCCTGAAGAGCTGGCAACCCCTAGTCACATTTGACTTATCGACACACGTCACTGATTGTGGCTTTCCGGATTTTCTCTGCCTGACCTTTGCATAGTCAAAGGCGAATCTGATTACTCTCTCGCTCCCACTTCTGGATATAGGGCGCGGGTCCCAGGCAACTTCCCCATCAAGTCCTGGGAACTCCTCTATCACTATCGGCTCGTCTTTCTTGCCCAAGGCCCTCTGTTCCATCCTCCTGAGAAGAGAATGATAGAGACCCTCGGTATTCTCACGGATCATGATTATGTCGACCAAATCCGGGTCCCAGACCTGCTTGTGAATACCGTGAACCTTGTGTGTTACACCCGGATACAGTCTGACTGGTCTGACATTTGCGTAAAGTTCCAGACCAGAGCGAAGGCCTAGGATAGTCTGCCCTCCAGCCATATCTCCATTGGGAAGCCTAGCATCAGGCCAACCAATAGCTCCCAGAAGAATAGCATCTGATTCGTCCCTGCAATACTCAAATGAGCCGGCTGGCCACTCCTCCCCCGTTTCAAGGTAGTACTGTCCACCACAGGGAATTTCTTTGATTTCGAAGGACAGAGGACTATTTTCCTCGAATACTGACAACACACGCAGAGCCTCTCGCATCACTTCACGTCCGGTTCCATCCCCGGGGAGAGCAGCCAGCCGATAGTTTGCCATGCGACGCGCCACTTGTTCATCATTCATCAATTGAACCCTAACCACGGTCCACCTCTCGGAGAGTATAGTTGATAGACGGTCACCGTAAATGGTAACGCGTGGAGCGCGCACCCGAAGATGGCCGAGAAACCCCGCGTATCGATGTCAGGACACTCCCAGAATCGATAGCTAGGCTCTGGGAGACTATGCTCAGGCTCGACCCATCATGGGATCTTGCGTCTTGGTTAGATGAGAGAGCGGTGGAGGAGCTTGAATTAGTTGAGAGTCACTTGGGTAGGGAGAGGCTGAGGTTAGAACAGAGGCTTCACAGAATTGAGACTCTGGTTAAGCGACTCAAGAGGCAGAGGGAGGTTTCGGGCACCGGCGTTCATGACCCTCACCAGAAAAATCTGTTTGATGTATACGAGCCCGAAAACAAGGCCACGGAAGGAACGAGCAAAGACAGCGAAGAGGGGGAGGCGGCTGTCCAGTTTGGCTCTCTTGATGTTGGAGATGATCCACTATTGGCAATCGTAGCTGAGCATGTGCTTGGATTACTGGAACTAAATTCCCTAGATGGTCCTAATCCTGTACATTTCGATACCCTCATGGGGAGTCTTGTCCCTCTAGGAATCAGGGTCGATGATTTGGATGAGGCGATTGCTTGGTTACTTCAGAACGAGCTTATCCTCGAAATAGATGAGGATGCTTTCTGCTTGGGCGGATAAGCAATAACCCCCACGATTATACAACCTTTCAAAAAAGGGCATCTAGTCCTAGGCTTGTTAACATGGTCAGTGAAGCCTCCGGATGGTATGCTAGATTAGATCAGGCCTGTCCTGATAGAATCGAGCAGATTCGCCGATGGTTGGATTTTTGGGAGACATCTACCATCTCCGGTACCCCAATCGCAGCATCCTTGCCTAGCTCTTGGCCCACTCTTCCTGCCGGTCTCCTGACTGATCCGGGCGCAGTGCTAGATAAATTGCTATCCAGACTCGAAGCAGTTACTGACGGGCGCTCACCGAAAGGCGCATATTCCACTCCAGGTAGACTAATCGGTTCGATTCTAGCTGATGAACTGGCTAGTGGAGGTCCATCTAAGAAGAAGGAGTCTCCTCCCTCAGTGTCACTTTCCGCTATCCCTCCCGCATTCAGAGATTACGCTGAAAGACTCAACATGGAAGCGATGCTCACGCCCGGAAAGGACGACTATGATGATAGCTCTGATAGTACATCATCCGGCATTCCTCTACCATTTGCTGACCCATGCTGTGGAGCTGGAGTTGTTGCCTCTCAGCTAATCAGACTTCACTCTCAGAGGATCGAGAACTTGGACGAGGGGCAGAGATGTTCTGACACCCTAAAGCTGATCGAGGGGATGCAAATGATGGACTCTTCTGATATTGCTGTGGAATCCTCTAGGAGGAGGATACTCATAACTCTGGGTAAGGCTGGTCTAGTTGACTTGTCTGGAGATAGTAGAACCCAGATGATAGGTAGATCTGAGGCTGAGATGATTCTCGAGAGCAGTATTGTACAGGGAGACCCCCTTCTCGGAGAATGGCCATGGAACGAGAGACCCAGGCTATTAGTCAGTAGACCTCCTTGGATTAGAATCAAAGACAGATTTAGAGGTCATGAAAATGGAAGTATGCTCAGAAAGAGTCTCTCAAGCAAGCTACGTAATGCTCTGGAACCTGATGGCAGTCTGAGATTCTCTGCCTTGAGAGGGAATGTCAACATGTACAGGCTGTTTCTCGAGAGATCGATTCAACTCGTGAGATCCGGGGGGAGGTTGAGAATGGTTGTTCCAGACTCATTACTGAGGGAGAAAAGTAGTGTCCCTCTGAGAAAACTTCTGGTCGACGGTAACGATTGGTTCTCAACTTGGTCCTTCCCGGATTCTCAGAGAGTGTTCCCCGGCATAACCCAAGGCGTCGCGGTAGTCGGTCTTGAAATCGGAGGAAATACGAGCAATATGATGAGCTATGGTCCTCTAACGGTAAATGACATCTCCAATGATTCGGGTCTGTCAAGAGGAGCTCCCTGTCTGGAACTAGAAAGGGGAACATGGTCATCGTGGACAGATGCAACCTGGGCCGTACCAAGAATGCCTGTTGACCCATATGAAAGAAGAGGGGTCGTTGATGCGATTGGCAGACTTGCGGACAAGCCGAGGCTCTCCGAAGCAGGTAGTTGGCTGAATCCCGATGGTAATTCCGTAAGGGTCAGAGTGGGAGAGATTGACCAAAGCTCTTGGTCGGACTGTATCGAGGATTGGAGTGACGACGAGTTTGCAATACCCTTCATCAGGAGTGCTCACTTTATGTCCGTTGATGGTGAAGTCAGACTTCATCATCCCTCATTTGAAGACGATGTAGAGGAAGGCGCTATCCAGAGGTCCCAGTCCGTTTGGACGGGGGAGAGAAAGTCTACCGTCGGACCGCGAATCGCATGCCAAGCAATTCTCAATTCGAATGACAATAGGCGACTTCACTGGGCTGTGATTCCAGAGGGTTGCGTGCTCAGTAATTCAGTCAACTATCTAGACTTCTCTGAAGAGGTCTTGGAGTCAATAGTTAATCGTGGGGCGGGGTCACTTATTTTAGGCCTTGAATGGCTCTGTAAGATAATGAATTCCAAGGATTTAGAGATCTGGTCCAAGACATGGGGCGCGAACAATAATGTGAATAACTATGAGATTGAGAGTCTTCCTTTCCCTGTTCCGGAAGATGATTTGGCATTTTCAATATAGTACAGACTGTGCTAGCACCAAAACGGAAATAGATTTCCGTACTAGGGAAGAATAGGACTTGTGAGACCGAATAGACTATTATCGTTGCTTATCCTACAATGGCTTACTATCACGTGTGTGAAGCAGAGAGGGAGCGTAATTATGGGCATTAATCCTAAAATTGGTATAACCGGCCTTCCCAGATCTGGTAAGTCCGCGGTCCTAGACAAAGTTGTCAAAATGATTGAAGAGGAGAGGTCTGACTCTTCTGGAATACCTGTTATTGCAGGAATGAGGTCTGAAGCCATAATCGAGAATGGCGAGAGAGTTGGTTATGCATGTGTGGACATCGTTACTGGCGAGAGGGGAGTGATGGCTCACAAGGAAATCGACTCCCGGCACAGGGTCCTGGGATACGGTATTGACCCTAGTGAAATAGACAGGGTTGGGGTCCCAGCTATACTCAATGCTGTGGGTAACTGTCAATATCTGGTTGTTGATGAAGTTGGAAAGTTCACTGTAGAAAGCGAAGGTTTTGTTTCAGCTGTCAGAGAGGCACTGAAGTATGATATGCCATCTCTACTAACTCTACACAAAAAGAGTCGTCATCCTTTGCTCCAGGACATCAGGAGAAGAGATGATGGACGAATCCTAGAAGTGACTCCGGTTAATCGTGCCCTTCTTCCATACAAAATTCTGAAGCTGATTCAACAAGACTACTGATTTAGGTGAAGTTGATTCACTTAACCCCCCTCTGACGCAACATGGAATCTCCTGCGACTCGTCTTGAGAGGGTTCTTCTGGGTGTTCTAATAGCGTTGGTTTTCCTAACCTCCATTTCTATGTCAGATGGCATGATAGTTATTTTTGATGAGGATTTCACCATGGAAGACAACAGGGCATTAGTGTTCCCAGTTCTTTCAATCCTTATCGGGGCCTTTTTACTGTCTTTGAGAAACGCGGCAGGTAGGGAGCATGGTGAATTCTTCCTCGATTCATGGATAAGTAGAGAACGTGAAGAGGAGATGATTCCCCGTCTGAAGAAGGAGCAGGAAGATGCTGGCGTCGAAAAAATGGGAGGGGCATGGGCCGAGCTCGAGAAAGAACACTTGGAAAAAGGCTTGGAAGAGGAATAGGAGGGACGAAGGTTTGAGTGTCAAGTCCCTTTCGTTCGGGATGGTGAGGATATGAGCGAGGTACCCGGTGAGCTAAGATATACGAAAGAACATGAATGGATCAGGATTGAAGGGGATAATGTGGTGATTGGGGTTACTGACTATGCTCAAGATGCATTAACAGATGTTGTATGGGTTGAATTGCCGGAAATTGGGTCTGTCGTAGGGTCGATGGAGTCTTTTGCAAGTGTAGAGTCTGTGAAGTCAGTAAGCGAGATCTACGCACCGGTGAGTGGCGAGGTACTCGAAGTGAATGGCTCTCTAGAGGACTCTCCTGAACAAATCAATGAGGACCCTTATGGAAATGGCTGGATTTGCAAGATGGCCGTAAGTGATCCTGCAGAGTTAGGAGATCTTCTCGATGGGGCTACTTATCGCAGTCTCATTGAGGAATGATAATGGGAAAGGATTCTACTTACATCTACTTTGATGGCTCTTGTGGCGAGAATAGGAATGTTGGCCCTGAAACACCAGCTGGATGGGGTTTCTGTGTGATAATTGGAGATAATGGCATAGGAAAGGGTCACGGGGAGCTTGTCAAAGAAATGAGCGGTAGTGTAGTCACCGAAGCTGGTGAGGAAGGGTATCTTGGTGCTACTGTGGGTTCCAATAATACCGCCGAATTGAGTGCTTTCGCTCATGCATTGAGGTGGATTCTCATGAGTCATAAGTCTGGTAGAGTAGTATTGAGGGGAGATTCGGAATATGCCATGAACGTGGGCTCTGGAAAATGGAAGGGCAAGGCGAACAAGGAATTAGTTAGGTCTGTACGAAACCTATGGAATGAGGTTGCTTCCTCGAATGAGGTCACCACTGAACACGTGCGAGCCCATGACGGGCATAGGTGGAATGAGCGTGCAGATCATTTGGCATTCAGAGCTATGAAGGGAGAGTCGGCTCTTCCATTTCAATTCTGGAAGCCTGGCATGAGATAGTGATTATTGTTCAATAAAATAAGCTATTTCGAATTTAACATAGTATGCCTGAATAGTGGAAGTCCTGTCCGGGGGGTTGTGAGTGCAATTGACTTGCTCATAATACTGCTTCATCCTGTCATAGCAGTTTTCGTTATAATTTGGATATTGAGAATTAACGGTAAGTTTGGCAATAGTAATGAAAATCTGTCTCACGCTCAGGGAGTGAGCAAAGGAAAAGAAAGAACACAAAAGAAGATATATCTATTGTCATGGATCTTGGTTATCACCGGATTCGGTGCCAACATAGCTTACAATATCAGGCTAGAGAGTTGGAGCCTGAGTGGACTTTTATTTCCAGGGGGCGCAGGTTCTTTGCATACTGCAGGCGGAGTCTTTGGACTTGGGTTGCTTACATACCTCAGGTTTAGGAAAAATGATCATCGATCACCACTGTTCAGGGATTCGAAGGAAGGTAAACAAGGCCTAAAATTTCAAGATATGATTCTAATCGTAATTGTAGTCCATGCTTTTCTGGGTTTCCTTTGGCTCCTTGAGTTGCTTCCCTAATTTACGGATTAGAGAGGCGATGTGTTGATGTATAGAGCGCATAGGCCGGGAAGTAGGGTTGTGTTGTGGAAGAGCGCCTTCTGAAGTGTTTGGATGAGTTGCGCAAAGCTGGAGACGACGTACAAAGAAGAAGGAGCGTTATGCAGAGGTCTTCTTCTTTCAAGGGCCTGAGCAAAGAGTGGAAGGCACTAGCGATGGTTGCTGCATCTAAGGAACAGACTGAAAGACCGGTTTCTAAAAGCGACAAAGTTGGGCCCTCAAGAGGTAGGCGGGTCGGAAGGAGAGGGGGCAGGGGCAAGGTCCTAGGATTAGAGGATGCCATGGCCTCTCCTAAGAGTATTATCGATGATAAGAGTCTCCCTGTGGGATATAGGTTGGCAGTTCTTGTAATACAGAGAAACAGATTGGGAGATTCTTGGAACGATGGATATGAGTCTGAAATGGAGCTAATTAGGGAGAGTTGCGAAACAGGAGTACATCCTGTCTGGGAACGAATGGCGAGAGAATCCCCATTACTGGCAGAGCTAGGATTATTCCCAGTTCAGGAGAAAGATGAGGCCTCCGGGGACCGAGGCGCTTGGCTAGAAGGATCAAGAATAGACTATGAAGACCAGAACGGATTGAGGAATTGGTTGAAATTGGAAATGCCATTCGCTCTTTCTCTATCTCAGAGAGACGTCATAAACAGAATCAGGAAGGACTTGATCGGTAAACCTCGTTTCGATAAATGGGAGGAATGGATGAGTGATTCTCTTTCTGGGCTCGATAATGAACGAGCCCTTTTGGAAGGAGTGCTTCTAGCCGCAGCAGGCTCGGATAGGGCGGAGAGCGTACTGAAAAATGTTGGAGGAGATTCCAAAACGATAGCATCTGGAATGTGCATGCTTATGTCACTCAGAGATGGGGGTGATGCAGACTGGGATTCGGCTGTAAGGGGCAATGGGAACGATCCATTGTCTCTGTCAATTAAAATCGAGGGGTGGCTAAGGGATGATCTGTATCCTGACAGAATACAGTTGGATGAGATTATTGATGGAGTTGCGATAGTCGAGGAAGCACGAAGAGCAATTCCAAATAAGCTGGCATGGCTTGCTTCAGAGGCACTGATAGAAAGGGGGGATTACGCCACCGCTTTGAAATATATCGAAGGAAGAGTGGTCACAGACTACAGGGGACTTGATGTCTGTCTGAAGCTAATGTTAGATGATACGGAAAATATCTCATTAAACTCGATTGTCTCTGGAATAGAAAATTTTGATGAAGAGTGTTTAAGATTGTCTCTCAATCATCAAAACTCACCCCCACAGGTAAGGGTAGAGGCATCCAAATTACTCAAGAAAATTGATCAAATCAGGTACACGGACGAGATTGTATCGTCATTTACTATGTCAGCGGAGATTAAGGGGTTAACGGATTTACTAATTGAAGAGGAGCCTCTACAGAGGGCTTATCCATTTCGAGTCATGATGGTGTGGCATCTGATTACAGCAAGGGACTCAGTTGGTATTTCATCAGAGATGCATGAGGCTCGGAGGGTCGCTCTGGAGTCAATTGAAGATGCTGATAAAGATGAGGTCCTCTCTGATGTGAGTATTGGCTTGATTTCCCTACTGGACGGTATAAGCAGTAATCTTGATGCTGTACATGACAAGCTAGACTCTGACGGTCTAAGATCGCTGAATGAGGTGAGGATGGCTCTTGGGCCCGAAGGAGACGGAATTGTCAAGGAGGTAAGAATTGAGAAGCTGGTTAGTTCGGTGGAAGGAGCGGATTTGACAGTGTTAGAGAGGCGCTTGTTTGAGGCTGTGGTTAACGCTCTAATTCTGAACAGGGCCGCTGTAAATCTTCAGAATGGTGATTCTAGTAGAAGGGAAGAGGCCATCTCTTCATTGGAAGAAATAATATCTTGTGATTCAGTCTCAATGAGAACAATAAGGTTTGCTTCTGATTTGGTTTTCGAGCACTCCATTGGACTGGAATCGCTTGATAATTGGTACAGGGAGAACGATAGGAATGGTGCTGAATATCAGATAGTAAAGGCGGCTCTACTTGAGAGGAGTGGTGACCTCATTGGATCGGCTTGGTCCTACAAAGAGGCGGCTATGAAGCTCATGGATGATGATATTGAGAAGGCGGCAATTTTCCTGAGATGGTCTCTAATTTCCTTCGCTCATGGAGGGGGCTGGAAGGAAGCGGTTTCATTGATAGATGCATACCCCACTTTATCGGCCTCGGTGACTAATCGATTCAAGATGTACCTAAGAGCGTGCAGGGACTATGCTGAAAATAATCAGGTTGGTGCAACGTCTAGAATAATCGATCATGCAACTATTGAGCTTCGAGGAGAGGAAGAGGATCTAGGAGGAGTGTCGATTTTGGAGATATTAGAATCCATAAAATTGTATCCCATTGAACATGGACTTCCACTTAACCCATTCCAAGGAAGAGTACTAGCTGCCATCAGGAAAAAGAGCCACGCCTCTCAGACAAGAAGGTCTGATCTAGAAGATAGGTTTGATTCCGAAATGAGATCTAACGAAAAGGATACGTATGCAATTGTGACTGTAATTGAGCAGGTTGCCGAATCTAGCCCCATACGGGCACTCCGGATGTTTGAGAGGGCTTTGGTCTCGGGCGAGTTCGGAGATAAGGACAACAAGATTCTTCGGAGTAACCAGAGAAACTTGTTTACCAGACAGTCCGGAAAAATATCGGTTCGTGAAAGGAAGACTTTGAGAGGCTTAGGGTTGAAGCCTCTCATTCTGGTGGATACAAATATTCTAATCGACGCACTCAAGGATGACCTGTTGAGAGAGATCTCCCAAGACAGCCTTGGTAGCCTGGGTTGGACCATGCAGAGGGCTTTCCATTGGAAGCTCCGGACTCTCGCCAAAGAAGGGCGTATACTACTTCACATACCGAAAGCAGCGATGAATGAATTCATGAATCGTGTGAGGTCTACTGACTCTGCACTCGGGCTGTTTGAAAACGTGTATATAGACAGAAAGGCGTGGAACGATTCTATCACGAATGAGGTCCTAGATGAAAGAGTCTCTTCTATTATCTCCGTATTTGACAATTGGGAACAGGGGGACTGGAAGGAGGACAAGGTGGTGGATCTAGAAAGTTTCCTAACCGAACATAAGGACATCTTCAGAGTCGTTGATCAACATAAACGAGAGCACAATACTGAGATAACTTCGAGGACGGAGATTGATGGAGAGGCCATCTATCCAGAAGACGGTGACTGTGAGATAATGAAGAGTGGCGCCCGTATTGCCGAGTCTTTCACTTCAGGAGTCGGTAGCGTGGTTGTAGCAACCAGAGACTCAGACTTCAAGCTGATATCTAGGGCTCTTGAGGAGCAGTTTGGATTCGGAGTAGTAGGAGATGTTCAACAACTGAACAAACTGGCCTATCTGAGTCAATGAAGTCTGGTATTATTCCCCACAGACTCCCCCAGTCTCTTCATTATCACAGTAGCCGACTCCACGCTGTTGACCGACTCCACACTCTTTCCAGCAGACCATAGGTCCTTGGACGATTTCTTCTTACCCCTAGCGAAGGCTCTCATCCTCCAGAACGATATTCCGGTGATCAGAACTCTTACCCTGTGCTTTAGCCTACCGTTCAGTAGCCTTCTGACTAACCAATTATTATGCTTATTCTTTCCATCCGTACTGATTACAGCTATTGGGACGCCAGTAAGCTTAGTCGTCCACGTAATGTCCTCCTCTTTTGCGGCCACGATTGCATCCTTGTAGTCCTGTGGAGTCGTGCATTCATGAGTTGCTATGAATCTGGTTCCCATTTGAACTCCGTCATATCCCATCTCCAGAGCTTGGTTCAGCTCAACTTCGCTTCCAATTCCCCCAGCACAGATTAGAGGAACCCCCAGATCGGCCAAGTCGCTATACATCTCTTCCATACTCATCTCTCCTAAATGACCCCCTGCCCTGTTATTGACGCAAATCAGTCCGTCAACCCCGCACTGTATTCCCTTCTCAGCATGAAATCTGTTGGTGACATCGTGATAGACGAAACCTCCCCTCTCATGTACCTTCTCACAAACCCAATCGGGCTTTCCTAGAGAAGTAACAAAAAACCTCACTCCTTCTTCAAGCGCTATATCTATCCATTCAGACATCCTTTGAAGGTACTTATCGCTTCCCTTTTCTATAAGCGCATTGAATCCCAACGGCTTATTTGTCAAGGTCCTTATGTATCGAATTGCGACCCTCAAACCCTCCTTTGTGTCTGGCTTGTTGTATCCATGGACCATTGTAAGAGACACTGGTTGAATTATTGCGATTCCACCTCCCTCGGAGGCGGCGGCCACCAGTTCCGGATTGGAACAAGGATACATTGCTCCGCAGATTATTGGGTATTCAACTCCCGCTTGCTCCGTCAATTTTGTCCCTACCAATCTACTCACTCCGCGTTAGTGACGAGAAGGTTCCACTTGAAGACCCATTCTGATACAATTTCCCCTTCGGAGTCTTTTCCCTGTGAGGTGAGGTCGATCTCTACTGCCTCTCCTGTGTTCAGACTCTCTTCGATGGCCACTCTGGCCTTGGCAACATCGTTACAAGTGAATGTTATTCTTCCCTTGGCTCTTTTCACGAATTTGGCCTCTGTACCGACGACGAACATCCTGAGCCTTTCATCCATGGATCTGGATATGGCGAAAGGCGCTGCTCCTGTGGCCAGCTCTGCTCCCATTCCTTGAACTGCCCAATACATTGTCTTGAATGGATTCTGCGACCTCCAACCACCAGGAAGCGAAGTAGTGCATGTCTCATGGTCTATCTTATCCATTCGTATCCCTGAAAACCATGCCGCTGGCATGGATAGTGCGGTGAAGATTCTAAACTTCGTCCTACCTCTCAATGATTTGTACTCTTTATCCAATTTTGTTTCGTTGATAGGCACTTTTTCACCTACTATCCACCCAAATCATCCACCATAGAGCAGTATCTTTCCATGGCCTCAGTCTCCGACATTCCGGAAATACCATTCCATGCCTTCCACTTTGCCCTCTCTTTCATTCCGCCTCTTGCCCGGTCCTGACAATCTCCCTCAGTTGCCTGTTTGAATAGTGCATACAGTTCGAGTAACTGATTGTTTGAGGGCCTGTCAGAAAGATTCCATACCTTCTTAGAGGCCCTCTTAAATTTTATTTTCAAGGCTTGTCCAGCTTTCCCATCCATCAGAACATCTCCGTTGGAAAATCCATAACTGTCTTGTGCCCAGATTGGATCTTCGCGGCTAAGCTGATTGTCTCCGGGAATATTCTCTTGAAGAAGTAGCGAGCGCTGGCTATCTTGGCATCATAGAATGGTTCTCCTTTCTTTGATAGAGATATCTTGGCCATCTTCGCCCACATGTATGCTAGCAGAACATTTCCAAAGTACCTGCAGTAGTCGGTGGCACCTGATGCAAGGAAATGCGGATTTGCCTGACCTTCTGCAATCAGTAGGAGTGTTAGTTGCTGTAGGCCTCTAACGCCTTGATGAAGGGGTTTGTTGAATTCGGACATTTCTGGTATGTCCCTATTCTCCTCTATGAACTCGGTCAGAGGCCACATAAGATGTCTGAGATTTTTCCCCATGTTCTGGGTAATCTTCCTCCCGGTAAGGTCTAATGCCTGAATTCCGTTTGTTCCTTCCCATATCTTTGATATTCTAACATCCCTGTAGAATTGCTCGACACCGTACTCGGTACAATATCCCGCACCCCCCATAACTTGCATGCAGGTACTAGCTGTCTCACAAGCGAGGTCTGTGAAGTGGGCCTTTACTATAGGAGTAAATAGGGCCACTAGGGCCGTTGCATATTCCGCCTCTTCAGGGTCATCACTATGCATCTGATCTAGAAGAATACCTGTCCAGGTTGCTAGAGCCCGGCATCCTTCATTGTTTACCTTGGCTTCTAATAACATTCTTCTCACATCAGGATGAACTAGGATATTATCTGCTTCATGATTCGGCTCTTGGGGGCCCTTCAAATCCCTGCCTTGGCGCCTGTCCTTGGCCCATGCTAGTGAGTTCTGATAGGCAATCTCTGCAAGCCCGAGACCCATCATTCCGGTAGCTAATCTCTCCTGATTCATCATCTGGAACATTAAGGCCATTCCAGTGTGGAGATCCCCTACCCTCCAACCCACGCAATTATCGAAATTCATTACGCATGTAGGAGATGCGTGAATTCCCATTTTCTCCTCACTACCGGCGCAGGTTACACCATTGTGCTCCGTACTAAGGTCATGAGAAATTCCTTTGAGTCCTCCTGATTCCCAGTCTGAAGGTAGATATTTCGGAACTAGGAACAAGGAGATTCCCTTTGTTCCCTCTGGCGCCCCAGGCGTCTTAGCAAGGACTAGGTGGACTATATTCTCTGTCATGTCATGCTCACCATATGTGATGAAGATCTTCGTACCAGTAACTCTGTACGTACCGTCATCCTGAGGTATTGCCTTACTGGAAATTATTCCCAAATCTGTTCCGGCATGGGGCTCTGTCAAGCACATTGTCCCGGCCCACTCTCCAGATGAGAGGTGATTTGAAAAATAGTCTATCAAATCCTGGTCGCCGTGTTCGTTCAATACATCATAGACGCCCAGTGTCAAGGCAGGTAAGACACTCATTGCCATGTTCGTTGACGTGGCTATCTCGCCCCAAATTACAGACTGGAAGAAGACGGGGGCGCCCATACCGCCATGCTCCGGCTTAGATGATGTTGCCATCCATCCTGCCTCAATTCCTTGCCTGTATGCTTCCTTGAACTCCTGTGGCATGGTAATTTTCCCATCCTCAAACTTGAGTCCTTTCCTATCTCCAATTTGATTAATCGGCAGCCAAACTTCCTTAGCATGTTCGGCCCACCCCTCTGTGAGCATCGACAGGAACTCGGAGTCAAAATCATATCCTAGCCTCTGGACGATTGGGATTACGTCAAAGACTTCGTTAAACAGGAAGTCATATTCTCTTATCGGGGCTTCATATTCTACCAATTTATCACCTCAGTTCCTCAGTGGCTTGCCCGTCTCAAGCATGTGTTGCATCCTATCTAGTGTATCGGGATGCCTTCCTAGAGTAGCTATAGCTTCTTTTTCCATAGCTAGAATATCATCTTCTTCCATTGCCACTGTAATGTCTGTATTTCCACCTGTAAGTATTCCGGCCAAAGATGTGGCCACAACCACATCATGTGGGGTCGCCTGCCCGGATAGAGCCAAATCACTTAGAGCAAGATTGAGTCCTGCTAGGCCAGTTGGACCTGGTAGCCTGTATGTCCTGGGTGCGGGAGGAACGTAGTTTTCTGATAAATCTAGAACTTTCCTTTTGGCATCGGCCAGCAGTCTGTCTCTGTTCATAGTTATACCATCCTGAGGTCCTAGAAATCCCATTGATCGGGCTTGTTCGGCTGATTTCGCTACTTGTGCGGTCCCTATTGTCTCGAAGGCCTTCATGACTGCTCCCATGGGACCGTTGGTAACTAGGCCAAAATCGACCAGCCTCCCGAGTAGCTCTTTGCATCCGCCCCACGCTGGGATAATTCCGACACCTACCTCGACCAGTCCTACGTAGGACTCGCTATGTGCCTGCACTGCATCACAATGCATCAGAACCTCGGCCCCTCCACCGAGACACAGTCCTGCTGAGGCGGCCACTACTGGAACCTCGCAGTACTTCAGGGTCTGATAGGTGTCCTGACCCAGCCCGATAAAGTCCTCAAGGTCTTTCCATGCGGCTAGATTAGCGGCAAAAAGGGCCAAGCCAAGATTCGCACCGGCGCAGAAGTTGGTTGCATCGTTACCAATTACTATTCCTTTGTAATCTTCTGATTCAGCCAAATCCACAGCATTTAGGAGCATTTCCATATTCATTGGATCCATAGCATTCATTTTGGTATGATACTCCACGAGAAGAACTCCATCTCCTGTGTCCCAGATACTTGCTGATCCGTTTCTCCTAAGTGGCTTGCCCCTCCTTTTCAGATCCGCTACGGTAAGAGTGTCCTCTGGACGATTCACAATCACCATTTCTCCGGATGGAGCGAGTCTGGTTATCTCCCCGTCTTCCATGCCATAGAAAGATCCTCTCTCGGCGGCAAGCGATAGGAAGCTTGGAACCTCTCTTCCTGAAGACTCCAGTCTCTCAACCATGGATTCAACGCCGATGGAATCCATCATTTCGAAGGGCCCTGCCTTCCAGTTGTATCCCACCTTCATGGCTCCATCGATTGAGTAAATGTCGTCACTTACATCAGGGACTATGTGGGCTGCGTAAGAAAGCGAGTCTAGGAGGACTTCCTTTACTAATCTGGCTCCTTCATCATTACAGTCCATCAATGAAGAGATGCCTCTCTTACCCATCTTTGCCGAGGGGAATGCGGCTCTTCGGTTTGCATTTAGATACTCTCCAGTGTAGAGATTCCTGGCCTCCTTGACTTTCTTTCCACCGTCTTTGTTCAGTCTGTAGAATCCTCCCTTTCCTTTCCTTCCGGTATATCCGTCTTGGATCATATTGAGTATTATCTCCTCTCCAGTTCCAGCAATATTATGGAACGGGTCATCATCAGGAAGATGTTCAAGCAGACTTTCAGTGACGTGAGGTATAAGATCTATCCCAACAAGATCCATGAGTGCGAAAACCGCTGTCTTGGGGAGTCCGATTGGTCTGCCTAGCATAGCATCTGCCTGCTCTACAGAGAGGCCGAGTTCCAGAGTAGCCTTGAATGCCCTTTGGATGAAATATACCCCAAGCCTGTTCCCAATGAAGCCCGGTTTGTCGTTGCACATAGTGACTCTCTTTCCGAGTCTGTGATCCGCGAATTTACAGAATCTGGTTACCACGCTTTCATCTACCTCAGGAGAGGTTACGACCTCTAGTAGAGGGAGATACCTAGGTGGATTGAAGAAGTGTGTAATCAGAAATCTGGAGGATACATCCCTAGGTAGTTCTGAAACTAGTTTGGATCTTGGAAGTGTGGATGTGTTTGAAGATAGTATTGTTTCGGGGCCTATATTATCGCAGAGCCTCGAATACAAATCTCTCTTGACATCGAGATTTTCGATAACAACCTCAATTACCCAATCAAAGTCCTCGAGTAGGTGCAAATCGTCCTCTATATTTCCGGGCGTGATTCTTTTTGAATTCCTCTTGTGCATGAGCATCTCGGGGTTGGACTTGTGCATGTTCTGTATCGTAGTCTTGGATAGTGAGTTTCTATCCTCAGCCCCATCAGGCACTATGTCGAGGAGTAGGACTTCGCATCCAGCATTGGCACAATGAGCGGCGATTCCAGCGCCCATCACACCGCTTCCTATCACTGCGACTTTCTGGATTCCCTCATACATACTCTCACCTATGGCCTTTGCAAGATGGTGGCGATTCCCTGACCTCCACCCACGCACATTGTTGCCAAGGCGTACTTTGCACCATTCTTAGTCAATAATTGGGACGCTTTGCCCATGATTCTCGCCCCACTTGCCCCCAGTGGATGGCCCAAGGCAATTGCACCTCCCTCGATATTGACCTTGGTGGGGTCTAGTCCCAGCTCCTCAATTACTGCTAGGGACTGTGCCGCGAATGCCTCATTCAATTCAATTATATCTATCTGGTCTATTGACAGACCCGCTCTTGATAATGCCTTATTGGTGGCCTCAACGGGACCGATGCCCATTACCTCCGGAGCGCATCCGGTAACCGCTGAACTCACTACTTTGGCTAGAGGCTTGAGCCCATTTTCTTCAGCGAAATTCTCTGAACACACAAGAACGAATGCCGCCCCATCTGTTAGTGGTGACGAAGTCCCAGCAGTCACAGTCCCCTCAGAAAGGAACGCTGGACGTAGCCCAGACAGAGCCTCGGAATTAGTTCCCGGGCGGATACAGCCATCTTCTGAAACAACTCCTCCATCAGTCTCAATCGGTATAATCTCTGTATCAAAAAATCCGCTTTCCTTCGCCTTTGAGGCCTTTTCCTGACTCCCAATCGCAAATCGTTCTTGCTCTTCTCTGCAAATTGAGTACTTCTTGGCTAGGTTCTCGGCGGTAATCCCCATTGACGTGAATGCCTGTGGGTATTCGGACCCCAATTTTGGATTGGGCATTGGATTGTAGCCTGTCATGGGAATCCTAGTCATAGACTCGATTCCCCCTGCGATGAACGCGTCACCAGATCCCATCGCAATCCTTCCTACTGCGTCATGAATTGCTTGCATCGAGGATCCGCAAAACCTATTGACAGTTACTCCGGGAACGCTCTCGGGGAGATCTGTCAGGAAAGTAATCATCCTAGCAACATTGAATCCCTGTTCTGCCTCTGGAAAGGCGGTACCTACTATCAGGTCTTCAATTAATGAGGGATTTACTCCGGTTTCTTTGATCAGTCCGTTAATCACCGTCGCGGCCATATCGTCTGGTCTTGTTCTGGCTAGCTCCCCCTTCTTGGCAGGGGTGAACGGGGACCTAGCGTATCCGGCTATCACTGCGGGCATGATATACCATGGAAGGGGTGGATAATTAAATCTG
>CETP01210982.1_pt1 | contig 24276 bp, 19 predicted proteins | sample 531311 | NCBI WGS metagenome assembly CETP01 (sample SAMEA2622657, study PRJEB7988) | marine metagenome | biome: marine biome (ENVO:00000447); feature: surface water layer (ENVO:00002042); material: "saline water (ENVO:00002010), including plankton (ENVO:xxxxxxxx)" | depth 5 m | reverse complement strand
ATATTCAACGACACCAGTAGAAATCTTTCGTAAACCAATACCTTTCATAGTGCAAACAACTCCGTGTTGACTGTCAATTTCCTGAACTCTTAACAAGGCATAATCACCTACAACCATATGCTCTTCTAAATCTCCAAACTGAACATTCCATGGAGACAAACTCATCGGCAATAAAGCTTCAAATGGGCCTCCAATATCTAGCATCCAGATATTAGACTTCATTGATGTTACATTACCGATAACTAAATCTCCTGATCTAGGCATATATGCTGAATTAAAAGCCTGAACATAAATAGTTCCATTATTTTCCATTAGTTGTCCAACCTGAGTAGCAACTAAATCTCTTTCTATTTTTACAATTCCACTCCCAGCGGAATGTCCTTTTTCATTTTCAATTTTGTCACCTGGTATGACAAGGCGCTCCCTAGCACCAAAATATACTTCATTCATCTTTCTCCTCGAACACACCCAGAGCATGTTTGCGTTTAAGTAAAGCGGAACTAAAGTTCTCTATATTCTGCTTCAGAATCCTTACTCATAACCTTGGAAATTATTTCTCCCTTTAATCCTGCTGGGATATCAATTATGCATGCCCAATCACCGTTTTCAAGCCAATCATCTTTTTCTTTATATTTACTTAATATCTTAAATACAGAACCATAATTTTTACCAGAAATTCGGAATGCCAATCTAGAGTTTTCAAATGATAAAGGTATCAGAGGTTTCAAGAGCTTGATTACTTCTTTAATCTGAATGTCTATATTCTTAAAAGGGTCTATAGAAAATCTAGTCTGATCTAAGGCTATTTCTATTCTTGTTAGAGGATGAGGAGTTTTAGTTTTTGGATCAATTGCGTTAGATTGAATATGCTGAATTATCTGCCTTTTTTTAGATTCTGTCATCTTTTTCCTTTGAGAAGATGTCAATTGAATCTCTCCATCAGATAATATTTTAAATGCAATTTCATTGAAATTAGAAGTTTGAAAAGCTTTGTCTAAGTCACTGGATGTTGGTCTCTCACCAGCTCTTGAGTCGATGAAAACCTCGTCAATAGCAGCAATCTTATCTAAACTAATATCAGTGTTCCCATCCTTCCAAGATTCTACTAAATTTGGATCGACAAGAATTTCAAATCTCATTCCGTATTTTTCATATCTGGCGATAACTGCATCGTCTAGACTAACCAATTAATCCCCTCATTAACTTTCATTATCGAGTGGTTTTAATTTATCTATATTTTTATTCACGTCCTCTCTGTTCAGAGTCCTGTATCCGTCTGAATCAATAATAGCAATTTCTACTGCTTCTCTATTGAGTTCTGAATCCAAGCTATTCCTTAAAGCTTCCAATCCCATCTTTATGGCAGCGTTCATGGTCATATTCTCTTTCCAGTTCGATTCAAAGAATTCACATACTGAACTTCTTCCTGATCCGATTCCTCCAGCATGATATGATTGGTAAGCACCACTAGGGTCTGTTTCAAAAAGGTGAATTCCGTCATCATCTACACCTCCAATAAGTAATGCTGTACCAAATGGCCTAGAGCCACCATATTGAGTGAATGATTGTTTGAAGTCACAAATTTTTTTGGCAAGTGTGGTGACTGGCACAGAATCAGCATATGTAATCCTGTTAACTTGACACTCAACTCTCGCTCTTTGTACTAGTTGTCTCGCATCGGCCACTAATCCACTAGTTGCGAATCCAATGTGTTCATCAATTTTGAATACTTTTTCTATAGAATCGGGTATAATTAGCCTGCTATTAATCCTTTTGTCTACAATTAATATTACTCCGTTCCTAAATTTCAATCCTGCTGTAGTTGTACCTCTTTTAACGGATTCACGAGCATATTCAACCTGAAATAACCTTCCATCAGGACTGAATGTTGTGATTCCGTGGTCGTATCCTCTTCCGCTTGGTTGCATCTTCACACCGACTATCCCTGATAAAAGAGTCTTATCAACCTATCTTGTTGAATGGCAACTTACCGAGACATTCATGAAAAAATACACTCTGAGGTGCAACGTGCGGGTAGCAGTATTGTCCTCTGGGGGAAAAGATTCCTCATATGCGCATTGGTGGTCAATTATGCAAGGTTGGGATGTTGTAGCCTTAATAACCTGTAAGATTAAGAATAATGATAGTTTTATGTTTCAGATACCTTGTATAGACATCGTCAAAACACAGGCGAAAGTGACTAATACAGAGTACATCGAATTAATAATTTCCGGAGAAGAGAATTTAGAAATGTATGAATTAGAAGAATTGATTTTAACAAAAATGCAATGTGGAGAATCCTTATTCGGAGTAGAAGCTCTGATATCCGGCGCCTTGAGAAGTGATTATCAAAAAACTAGGATTGAACGAATGTGTGAAAATCTTGATTTGAAATCTTTCTCACCTCTATGGCATAATGATTCTGAAAAACATATGCTTGCATTAATTTCTCACGGATTTGAAATAATGATTACTGCCGTATCTTGTGAAGGGTTGGGGGAAAAATGGTTGGGCAGGATTATAGATAAATCAAGTATTGATGAATTAATCCAGATTTCTAAAAAATACAGATTTAATGTAGATGGTGAAGGGGGAGAATTTGAAACTAGTGTTTTAGATGCTCCGCATTTTAATAGTAAAATTAATGTACACATCGAGAAAAAATGGTTAAAATCTAGGGGATTAATAAAATTTAAATCTATATTAATGGAAAATAATAGTTAATCTCAAACACAATGTCATTTTCGGATGTATGATTGTGATGCCGTTTTCACCACTAGATTATAGATATGGATCTGAAGAATTTAAATCCGTCTGGACAGAAGAAGGAAGACATAAAAGACAGTTGGATGTTGAGAGAGCTCTAATATGGGCTCACATGAAACTAGGTAAAGTTTCCAAGGAAGACTACCTAGTAATTGAAGCTATAGCAAAACCCGAAATTGTCACAGCTAAAAGAGTTAAGGAAATAGAAGACGAAACTAAGCATGACATAATGGCTTTAACAAAAGCAATGTCAGAAAAAGCTGGAGATTCAGGGTGGTGTATACATCTAGGGGCTACAAGCAACGACATAGTCGACACTGCGGTAGCTCTGCAAATCAAAGATAGTATTAACTTACTTAGAAAAAGATTGGTTTCACTGATTGAGGTTTGCGCTAATTTATCCCTGAAACATAAGTCTACTGTTATGTTAGGAAGAACTCATGGTCAAGCCGCCGTTCCAATTACATTCGGATTAAAAGTTGCTGTGTGGACTGATGAATTAGTTCGTCAGTTAAACAGGATTGATCAATCTAAAGAAAGAATTTGTGTAGGTAAATTCTTGGGAGCCGTTGGCACTGGAGCAGCACAAGGGGAAAATGCTCGAGAGTTACAGAGACTGGTCTTGACTCATTTAGGTTTGGGTGTACCACTAGTCACTACTCAAGTGGTTGGACGAGACAGATACACCGAATTCATGTCATGGATGTGCAATGTTTCTACCAGTTGCGAAAAAATATTACAGGAAATTAGAAATCTACAAAGGACAGAAATTGGTGAAGTTGGAGAGGGGTTTGATATTAAAAAACAAGTTGGTTCATCAACTATGGCTCACAAAAGAAATCCAATAATGAGTGAAAACGCATGTGGACTAGCCAGAATTGTTCGATCATTTATGATGCCTACATGGGAAAATGCGTTACTATGGCATGAGAGAGATCTAGCGAATTCTTCCAGTGAAAGATTTACACTCTCACACGCATCCACTCTTCTGGATGATGTACTCAGAAAAACTACAATTGTTTTGACTAATTTATGGGTTGATAAAGATAGGATGATAGAAAATATCAATTCACAGAAAGGGCTAGTGATGGCTGAAAAAGTTATGTTGGCATTAGTCGAAAAAGGTGTAACACGTGAAGATTCGCATGAAGTACTTAGAGAAGCATCCATGGAATCTATATCTAAAAATGAAGAGTTAATAGATATATGTGCCAGGAATCCAACTGTTGCAACTAAATTAACCGCAGCTGAATTAGAAGAAGTTTTCGAACCTAAAAACCATCTTGGAGTTAGTATTGAACTGGTAGAAGAATGTGTTACAAAAGCTATGAAAGAAATCTCTAAGCAAATATAGACCACATAAATCCAAGAATTCCTCCTGTTAATGTAGCCATAAGTATCAGTAACACAATCATAGCATGAGGACCATATTGATTCCCATCATCAAGTGCCACTTTCCATATTTTAAAACCGTGTGCGGATATTCCCTCAATCACTCCCCCTTCGACCTCATCATACTCTGGGAGTGGTCGTCTAGGTATTCGTTCTCCTTTCCTTAAAGGCAAACTACCTCCGCTCATGTTCTACCCATAATTAAACAGTGTATAGCGATTATGCTCAAAATTATTTTACACCTCGTTAAATTAACGGTACTTGACAATGGAGCTTATTCATTATTCTGGAGTTCCCGGATCAGGGATTACTAGTTTGTGCTTAGTGGAATGTAAACATCACTTAAACCAAGGTGACAGGGTTTTCTGGATTTCTGGAAAAAATCTTGATCCCGAAAGATTTTCGCAAATAATGAATGATTTATCTATCTCAAATGCATCCAAATTTCATTTAATGAAATTTAATAAGGAACAAATAAAATTAGACTTCGAAACTATAATATTACAGGTAACGAATATGTGCAATGTTTTGAAATCTACTAGGTTAATTGTAATTGATGATTGGGATTATAGTATGGAGAGGTATGAAAAATCAGGTCGGATTGAATCAATCTCTAGACTGGTCGATTGTTGCAGTAAAAATGATATCAAATTGATTATAACATCGAAGGGATATGATAGTCATGAGGGTGAATTAAACAAATTAATTGCAAGATCATCTAATGAATTGAGCAAGATTGGCTTCGAAAACAATATTGTATGCAAATCTGCCGAAGGGGGGACTTATTCTATAATTAATCCAAAACACACGATTAATTATAAGATCATACAAAATGGTATTGAATTCATACAATGAATTAATCTAAAGCCTCTTCGAGAATTTTTTCCATTTGTTCTAAATCATCTTCAGTAGGCTCGTCAAATCTTCCATCATCTTCCACAGAACCCCTAATGAAATCTCTACCTGCAACGGCTGGAGCATTTTCTTGAATTATCTTTTCTCTATTTGTTTTGACTCTTAATGCAATCCAAATAGCCATAGCCATCAGTAAAAAAATAAAAATTATGTAAATGTAAATCACTGTTCCACCTAGCCATCCGTATAATAAAGGCAACAAATAATTAACGGAGAGTCATTCTTTCAATAGGTTTAGCTAAGTGCCTTCTTTGCGAAGCATCTGGCTCAACCCAAATATAGGGTATGTCACATGATCCGTTCCATAATCTTGGAGATAATGTATGACATTTTTTGCATTTTAAGGGTTTATTTTTCCCAAGTGAAATATATTTATAACCACAAATACAGGTAGGTCTTTTACAATTTCTGAGTTTAGCCCTCATTAATCTTAATTTTTCTAAGTGTATTGTCTTTGAATTAGCTTCCATACCTTCCCATTGAATTATATCCCCTACTGTCAATTTTTGAGCTAATGTATTTACATTTCCAGATTCACTAAATGCTACCAATTCTTTTTGATTTAAATGATTCCCATTATCTAAAACGTTCAGTATGACATGCCCACCCTTGATTATTTTTGGGTTTGACATAAGGGTGCTTGTAAAGGTCTTTTCTATATGATCACCCGTAGCTTGATTAGTCCTCCAAATACGAAACTCACTAGATTTTTCATTTTTCCCTATAGATTGTAAGTACAAGTGGGCTAATTGTGCATCATTTTCAGATTCTGCTCTAATTCCGTATAGTACGGGACAAGGGGTATTAGGTGAAATTATAGATTTTTCAGAATTTGGATCTCTGTTTAAAAATGTTCCAGGATATTTTTCTGAAATCTCTTTAATTGATTCTTTTGAAATTATTCTCTGTGTTCTATAGTTCTCTTTAAATCTGTATGCAGTCAACTCCCATGTATAATCCAAATCTCCGATCCACGATATTGCAGCTAATGCGCCTACCAGTCCAGATATTTTTTTTCCTATCTGCCAGTATTTTGATCCATCTAAACCTGAGATTTGTTTAAGAACTTTATTCGCTGAAATCTCTTTTCTTACAGCCATCCAATAGAATTCAGGGACCTGCTCTCTAAGATACAAAAGACACGGTTCTGGACTATGTTGTCGTCTTCCAGAATGATCACTTTGAATAACGTCTAATTTTGAAATTCTGATTATTAGTTCTGAAAACCATTGTTGAAGTATTTCAAACAAAATACTTTCATTTTTCTTTTCAATATCAATTTTCACAGCTAAAGCAGCATTGCCTCTTGTTCTTTTTGAAGCAAAAGGCCATAATCTAACCAATCTAGGGTCTTTAAGTCTCCATAAACTGCCATCCATACTCAAATCACTCAGTATACAAACCAAACGATGAAACTCAAATGTAGTACATCCTCCAGATAGGGTGTCGGTATCGTCCAAACCTATCCAGGCCATGTTTATTCCAGAACATCACCTTTATCGTTATTATCTAATAAACGATCTATTACATCAGGTAATCCAATATTGGGATCTACTAGGAAAGTCCTGACTCCATGTAATTTACCTGCCTCATAATCTACGATTCTGTCTCCAACCATGGAACTCAATGGGTTTTCATCAAATAATTCACATTCTGATAGGTCATCAATGATTAATTTAGAATCTTTATAATTTCTCTCAGCCATGTTAATTATGTAATTTCCCGCCATTAGCATTCCAGGATTGGGTTTACGAGATATAGAATTTTCATCTGGTTTATAGGGTGAATAAAGAATTAGATCTAATATAGCGTCCTCACTTTCATTCTGAAGTTCATTAATTAATTTTTCATGGATGTCCTCGAGCACTTTGTGGCTCCATAAACCCCTATTAATTGGTGACTGATTAGTGACTAAACATAGTCTAAATCCATTATTTCTTAGTATTGATAATGATTCAGCGACATTAGGCAAAATTTCTAGTTCATTTACTGAGTTAACATAATTTTCGCTACCCCTATTCAACACACCATCTCTGTCTAAATAAATTATAGCACCATTCCATTTCTTTGGCAATGGTTCAAGAACTAGTCTGTCCCAAATTTTTGATTTATGTCTGTAAGGAAGAAGTCGAGAGTTCATTTAATCAACAACTTGATTTAATATTTCTTTTAGATTTAATTGATTCTTTAATGACGTGATTAATAATCAACTGTAAATCTTCGATTCTTTCCATTGACTTGGTTCTAAATACTATTGGGAAATTAACAATTTTGGCTAATTTCCCTCCTCCTCCATTCATATAATCCCCTGTAAAACATACAGTTTTACAGTTAATTTTGTTTGCATAATTAACACCAAGTATTACATTTTCTGAATTGCCTGATCCACTGTATGCCAAAACGATATCGTTAGGTTTTAAGTATACTTTCAGCTGGTTTTTAAATACCTCTTCGTAAGAAGTATCATTTGCCCATGCAGTTAAAGATGAGGCATTATCCGTGTGACAAATAGTTGCAACTCCTAATTCTTTAGACCAATCTCCAGCACTGTGGCTAGGCGTTCCCGCCGAGCCACCATTACCGATAAAATGAATCGTATTTCCTGAGTCCATAACACATTCTACCAGTTCAATAACACTAGAAATCATATCTAAGTCTATTTCAGAAAAAGCATTTTTCAAGTCAGATAAATATGTATTCACAAACCTATCTAGTTTAAACTCCAAACAATCCCCTGCTTGCGGGCAGTAGTAGTGGCATATTTACATATTACCACCACCAGCATTAATTCGATGGAATTTGATGCTTCCACAATTAGACCGATTATTGGATTGGTAGGTCTCTTTTTTTTAGGTTTTTCCTACTTTTTAAACAATAAAATCGGTGATTTTTCAGCACCACTCGGTTGGGTTTTAGTTGGAATATACTTTGGATTATCATGCCCTTATTACATCGAGATTCAAGACCCGATCCTAATATTGATGACAGGACTAGCCCCTATTGCTGGAATTTATCTAGCTATTTACGAAATTAAAGGTAATAAATTGATTTATGGAAATAAGTCAAAAAATATTATTCCCGACCACTTGATATGGTTAAGAGGAATGATTTTCTTTGCTGGTACTCCTTATTTACTGGTTTCTCAAATACCTCATTTAAACCGATTGATGATAATTTTTATAGCCACACAAGTAGTATTTTTTATGAGGTGGACTGGTTCAGGTGACATTAAATTAGGCGAATTTATTGTTAATACAGATGGAACTAGATTTGGAAAAGTAAACTGGGATAATTGGGATGGGAATAAATGGTGGCTAATAGAACAACTCCCAGAAAATGGAATGTTTGTTGAATTAATTAACTCAGACGGTAGCAGCATAGGTATTAATTTTGTGTTAGCATGCACGGCCCTTCAATCAATTATTGTGTTTGTGGGTGCTATTCTGGCTGTTAATACATCTAAAAAGTTAAAAGTAAGAACACTAATTATTGTGATACCATTAATACACATTCTCAATTTATTTAGAAATGCAGGATTAATCTGGATGCACGCTAACTACCCTGATTGGGAATGGTTGGGGATTAGTATTTTTGATTTCGGTCATTCATACGCCTCAAAGGTTTTATCATTATTTGCAATGTTTTTAATGGCGCTAGTAATTTTTGAAATTATGCCAAAATTACATCAAAATGTCTTGAAAGTTGTTGAATCCTTCACTAAAATTATTCCTCAACTAAATAAATGAATAAATTTATTCTATCATTTGTTTATTATTCTACCAGCGATTCTAACCTGACTAGATAATGGCATTTGATGTTCCCATGCAAATTCTTTAACTATTCTCCAAGCAAGATTCTCATTCCCACCTGCTTCCCAATCAGTAACATCAATTCTAGCGTTCCGAGTATTTGCTTTGAAAGCCGCAATTGGTTCTCCGTTATGAAATACAAGATATGCAGTTCCAAAACCGAACTTTTGTCTGCAAATATCCGTGAAATATGGATTTAAAGGATCTGAGGGTGGCAGTACAAAGTCTCTCATGGGGCTAATTTCACTAGATTTTTCTAACTCTTCTTTTCTACCCCAGCAAACCTCGTTTAGGTCGTTTATTAAAAATCCTTTAATCATTTCACCATTATTTTCGAGTTCGAAAAGTACACTTTTTAATTCTTCAGGCTTAAAAATAGGACCAGCTAGCTTTGAAAATTGTTTTAATGTGATTGAAGGGAAATCTTTAAGAATTTCAATCAGAAAATTCTTTTTTAAATCCCATAATTCAACACCACTCAGCTTATTTACGGTTTTAAAACCCTCTCTGAAGTCTTGTAAAATGTATCCATTTCTAACAAGAGGCCTTATTAGTTTTCTAAATTCTGATCTTTTCATATCGTTTCTGTCCATAAACAATTTTGGATCTGAATTAGTTTCAAAGTATTCTAATGCTTCCAGAAGACTATCAATATTATCAAAATCAACACCGTCTAAATCTTTAATGTTGATATCTCTGATTGTTAATAATTTTTTAAAGTAGCTGAGGGGTGCATATGTATTATGATTTCTTAAATTTATGCCTGTGTGTAGTCTTTGAGATGCGGCCATCGATTTTAAGTCAACTCTGTACATTTCACATCTACCCCTTAAAGCGAAATCATCTCTAATTTCCATAATTGATTCTAGAGCAGCGGTTTCGTTAGGATATCTAGAATCTTGATGTAAATTGTGATTGTGGAATAACACCCTCTCCGATTTCTCTCTTGAAATTGGAGATATGACTCCACCTCTTATCATCCTATTTCCTGAAATTGCGAAACCGATTCTCTTAAACTGAGATTGAACAATTTCATCAGTGTCGATTATTGGCTCACCATTAAAATTGCTTACTAGTGCGATATCAACTAACTGATCCTTATAATTATCTAAGTAGATTTCGAAAGCATCCATAAATTCTTCCAAGTAAGAATATGGAATTTGCATATCTTTGATTTCTAAATAATCATTTATCTTGAACATTAAAACTTTACCAATTGCATCTGTGCCTTTGAATACTGGAAGATACCATCCAGATTTTAAGATATTTCTGACCTCCCAAATAAATCTAGAACAAAATGGATCAGATTGAGTCAAGACTCTGATTTTCCTGTCCTCTCTTTTGTGAAGGGTTAGTAATTTTTTATCAGCAGGTATACAATAAAATTCTGTAGGTTCTGGTTGTAAAGCAAGTACTTTGGTAATACGTCCTTGGCGTTCCAATTTAGCTAATGTTTCTACTAATTCATCTACACTTCTTGTGGTATATAACCTGAGTGTATTTGGCTTAATTGGACCAATCCTTCGGATTAATTCTAACAGTGAATCTGTGAAAGAAAATGGATTAATGTTTTTGGTAGTTCGATATAGAGTTACCCTTCTTTTCCTACCTGGGACCTCTTCGAATTGATTCACAATCAATAAATTTCTTTCTAGGTTGTTTAAAGCATTTCTTAATTGCCTGTGTAAGATCTTATTTTCTGTCTGTGAAGGATATTCACTGAATAGCTCTGCTCTAGTCATAAGTTCATCGCCTTCAAATTTATCGAATAATTCTTTTTCTAGTTCATTCATAAAAGGCTCAGGTCTCAAACCAAGTAGCATAGGAATATTCTCCAAAGTCGTAAATCCGACTCTATTGTGCAGTAATCTGCCTCTGATTACGTCTGAATCAATTTGTAAATCCTTCCAATCGGCAAATCTAAAATCTTGAACTCGTTCTAGCATTTCTTGAGGTTTTTGGAACATAATATGAGAAGAAAAAGCCATGTATGGATCTTTGTGAAATTTGAAAGACTTTTCCAAAATGAGGTTTTGTAACCCCCTATATGAAACAATATCACCTTCTCCTCCGGTAATCTTATGTTCATCAACCCTGAGGATGAATTCGGCTTCATTTGTTTGTAAATAGAAACCAACAGAAATAATATTCCTAACCTCTAAATCATGTAGAAATGATTCAATATGATTTTTTTGAAATGGCAATCTTTCTGACAACTCATCTAGAGTTTTAGGACCCTCACTACCTAATAATTCGCATATCTTAAACCTCATTGCTTCATGAGGGTCAGTAATTGATTTTTCTTTCCATTTAGTAACTTCAAAACCATCAAATTCTAATCCTATTTCATAAGTAAGTCCTTGAATACTTATATCTCTAATATTTTCTAATTCTGCTGATTTATCCATTATTTTTCCAAGTGTTCCATGAACCTCTGCCATCCAAGTTCCAAACCATTTTCCGTCAAGCAACTCGCTCCCAGTATTTCTTATCTTGGTAATTTTTTTATTATCAACCAAATCTAATACCCATTCTGAAATTTTATCTTCACTAACTCCCTTCAATTTTGAATCATATAGAGGATTCTTTAGATCACTACTTAATCCACCACCCATCTCCATCAGTAAGAGCAAATCTTCCGCATTTTCAGGTTCAGGGATTTTTTCTTCAAAAAATGTTTTTATTTGTTCGACATCCAATTCTGTAGCAAGTGCTCTTCTGCCTAGTAAACGACGAAGAACTTCTGGATCAATATCTTTAATTAAATACGCTCTGGTACCCATTGACAGCAAATCTTCAAACGATGATTTATACAATCCCATTCCTAATTGAGAGGGTAATTTAGTTCTAATCATTGAAATATATATTGATCCTGCTTCTAATCTTGCTAAAAAACTACTCAATGCCCAGCTATCAATATCTTGCTCGAATATTTCATTCATAGCCTCCTTCATCAATAAACTGGATTGCTCGCCCCTGTGTTTTGCTAAAAGTGCATCTGCTTTTTGCTGAAATTGCTGAGGAGTTACTTCATCGGAACCAATTCTTCGGGGAATAATCATTGATCGACCTGCAACCTCCCTAAACCTCTTAGAAAATAATTCAGTATTCATTACATATTTTTCTAAAACATTTTGGAAGTTATCTGCGGGATACTCATGTAATCCGCCAAAATCAAATTCGTTGGTTAATTTAATCAATAAACAATTTTCATCAAAAGATAACTCATGGACGTGGTTTTCTTCATTTTCAGCTAATCCTGAAATATAGTAACCTAGTGCAACATTAAATCCTCTTCCTCTTGATGTCGTAATGACATAAGTAGGATATGGAGCCTCTACTTTTTCAACTAAAATACTGTCAATGTTTGGAGCTTCTAGACAATCAAATGCATGTTGCTCCATGTGTGTAGCTATAGAAATTGCAACTGGAGTAGATAACCCGTATACTTCCCTAAGCATTTTCCTAGGATTGAAACCATTTCTAATTACACTGAGACAAGCATTTTGTAATTTTGATAATTGTGAAGACAGTTCTCTGGCCCTTGATCTGGACTCACCACTCCATGAGGGGACATTGGGCCTGTGACCGGTGACCTGACTAACATTGACTCTAGTTCCATCGACAGAGTTAATCCGATATGTTTGTCCTCCAAGTAATATCACATCACCATTTCTAAGTTTAGCTACAAAAGATGCAGATAAATTACCTAAAATTGTGCCTTCCATATTGAAAACTAAATAACTATTGTCGGGTGCTATTGTACCGACATTGGTGTAATATATCATTCTCGAATATCCTAACCTACCGTAAATATTTTCTTCGTAATCTATCCATACTCTCTTTTCATCTTCTAATAAATCTAGAGTGTCTATAAAATCATCATAATCTAAATTTCGATAAGACCAAGTAGATTTGATGATTTCAAAGGCCTCATCGATATCAATATTTTCATTTATGCATAGACCTATCATAAATTGTGCCATCACATCTAAACTATTCTGTGGGAATGTTAATCTGTCCATATCACCGCATTGAATAGATGCTTGAAGAGCAGCTAACTCAACCAAGTCATCAACATTTAATGGCATAAATCGAGCTCTAGGTACCCCTCCAACATGATGTCCCGCCCTACCAATTCTCTGTAAAGCTGTAGCTATGCTTCCAGGAGAACCTATTTGCACAACTAAATCTACACTTCCAATGTCTATTCCCATTTCCAATGATGATGATGATACTACAGCTCTAAGCTTACCTTCTTTTAACTTTGATTCTACATCGAACCTAATTTTTTTGTCCATAGAACCATGGTGCCCAGCAACTAAATCTGCGTAACCATGTTTTTGAACATCTATTCTCTTCAATTCTTTTTGTAGTTTGTTAACGACTAACTCCGTCATTTTACGCGTATTAGCAAATACGATAGTCGTATTATGAGATAGAATTAAGTCTAAAATTTCAAGAATTTCGTATTCTAAAATTTCTTTATCCGATAGGTTGTAAAATTTTACTGGGATTGGTTTTCCTTCTGCATCAAATCTAACATTACCTTCTGTATCTCTTTCTGAAGGAATTACAATATCTAAGTCTAACTCTCTCGAACCCGAAACCTTAGCTATACACACTTTAAGTGAATCTCCTCTTGTTTCTCTATCATCAGATGCTACTAAATACTGTGCTACATTTTCTAGAGGTTCCATTGTAGCACTAACTCCTATTCTCTGCACTGGTCTTTGCAGGAGTGTATCCAGCATAGAGATAGTTAATGCCAAATGAGTACCTCTTTTGGTAGGAACTAAACTATGTAATTCATCTAAAATAATATACTCAACATTCTCGACAATGGGTTGGAATTTTTTTGAACTGATTGCTATAGCCATACTTTCTGGGGTTGTGATTAAGATGTGTGGCGGGTTTCTTATCATTTTTTGTCTTTCAGATTGCGGAGTATCTCCAGTTCTTAAACCGACTCTAATTTCAGAGGTCTTTCCTTTGATAAATTTTGATCTGATTTCGCTCAAAGGTTGTATGAGATTTTTTTGAATATCATTTGCTAAAGCTTTTATTGGTGAAATATAAATACAATATATTCTTTTTTCTAACTTATTTTCCAGTGAAGCACGTATAAGCTTGTCAATTACAGTAAGGAATGCTGTCATTGTTTTCCCACTTCCAGTAGGACTGCACAACAATAGATGCTCGCCGTTCATTATTGCTGGTATTGCCATTTTTTGAGGTCTAGTGAAATCTGGAAATTTCCACTTAAACCATTCTCTGACAGGTTCACATAATTTTTGATAGATGTCATCTGATTCGATGAACCTATCTAAATAATTAATTATTGCCATTTTAATCAATACCGATGCGTTGCCAGCCATGATATGTAGTTATAAAACCAGCGGACGGAAAATTATCACTTTGTAACCAATTTGTATCATAAGTTGTATCCAAATGGGTTTATTGATAACCTCTAAACACTTGGACATGTTGAAACAAATGGCTCAAATGGAAAATAATGGTAAAAAGCTCATGTCATTACTTAAGAAAAGAGGTTATATTCAGCCTGCATTTGAATTATATGGAGGTATTGCTGGACTTTATGATTATGGGCCATTAGGAGGCCGATTAAAATCAAACGTCAATAAGATGTGGTTAAATCATTGGATTGCATTAGGAAACATTGTAGAAATAGACTCTCCAACGATTACCCCAAAAGAAGTTTTGATGGCTAGTGGCCACATCGGGGCATTCAATGATTTTGCTTCTGAATGTAAATCATGTAACTCTATTTTCCGATCTGACCATCTACTAGAGGAAATACATCCTAATCCTGATTCATTATCTCAGGAAGATTTATTTAGTGAATTTGAAAATAATTTAATCAAGTGTCCTACATGCAAAAGTAGCAAATGGTCAATACCCCAGCCATTAAATTTAATGTTTTCAACGACAATTGGTGCTAGTAAAAATGGTCGGACAGCTTACATGCGGCCTGAAACTGCTCAAGGTATGTTTCTTCAATTTCCAACAATTAGCAGATTTTTTCGGGGCAAGCTACCATTTGGAGCTGTACAATTAGGTAAAGGCTATAGAAATGAAATTAGTCCAAGACAGGGAATAATAAGATTAAGAGAATTCAATATGGCTGAATTAGAATATTTTATAGATCCTAAAAAGTCTACTTCCCACAATTTGGAAATTTGGAACGATACATTGCTGAAACTAATCCCCGATGACAGTGAATCCAAGCAAAAAGAATTGGAAACAACAATTTTTGATGCTGTTAAAAACGGAATTGTGAAGCACGAAACAGTAGGATGGTTTATGATAAAAACGTACGAATTAATGATTGATTTAGGATTAAATCCAGAATTACTTAGATTTAGACAGCATGAAAAAAATGAGATGGCTCATTATGCAACAGATTGTTGGGATTTAGAAATTTTTGGCAGTTATGGGTGGATTGAATGTGTAGGGATAGCGCATAGGGGAAGTTACGATTTGGAAGCACATGATAAATTTATTAACACGAATGATTTAAAAATTTGGAGGGACTTTGAAACTGAAAAAGTTATTGAAAAAACAGTATGTTCTCCTGTTCAGTCTGTCATTGGACCAAAATTTAAGAATTATAGTAAAGCAATATCTGAAAAACTATTAAAAATTAAAAATATACCAGAATCATTTCCTTTTGAGTTAGAAGTAGGAGAAGAAACTTTTTTGATACAAAAAGAAATGGTAGAAATTAAAGATATTAAGACAGTTGACAGAGGTGAGTGGTTTATACCACATGTTGTAGAGCCTGCATTCGGAATAGACAGAATCATTTGGCACATTCTTGAACATTCTTACAATGAAATTAATAAGAAAGACGATGAAAATTATACAATATTATCTTTGAATAAAAAAATTGCTCCGCTTAATTTTGCTGTGTATCCATTGTACGAAAAAGATGGTATGAAACAAAAAGCTGATTCAATCAGTCAGCTATTAAGAGAAGTTGATGGAATTAGTGTCATTTACGACGGTAGTAAATCTATTGGTAGAAGATATGCAAGAGGTGATGAAATAGGAATTCCATTCGCCGTAACTGTGGATCTTCAAACTATCGAAGATGAAACTATTACAATCAGATACAGAGATTCACAGGAACAGGAACGAATTACGGTTTCTGAACTCCTAGATTTTGCCACAAAAATAGTTTAACAACATTATATTAAAAGAGCACAGATAAGTGGAGTGGGTAATGCAAGGGCCTGCTTCTGAACACTCCGACTGGACAGAAAAATACAGACCTAGGCATGAAGGTGAACTTGTTGGTAATAAAGATGCTATGAACAGTGTAAAGAAATGGATTAAGGAATGGGAAAATGGAATACCTAAAAAAAAATGCATCTTATTGGTTGGACCACCAGGTGTAGGTAAAACATCTATAGCAAGGGCCATTGCTTTTGAAAAAAATTGGAACATTATAGAACTGAACGCTAGTGAGGAAAGAAATGCTGCTGCAATAAGAAAGGTGGCTACTTCTGGTGCAGTTAATAGTTCTCTATTTAGTTACGAAGGAGAAATTAAAAGAAGCATCATCTTATTAGATGAAGTAGACCATATGTCTGGCAAAATTTCAAAAATTAGTGAAAAAAGAATTTTTGATAATTTATCAGCAGATAAGAATCCAAATACCCTTCTATCTGGTGACTCTGGTGGTAAGGCAGAATTAATCAACTTAATTTCTAATACAAGGGAGCCAATTATTCTTGCATGTAACGACGCAATGAGGTTTTGGGGGCTCGGAAGCGGTTGGAAAGAAAGAAGGAATCGCTTTATGAAAAATATGGATTTAATTCAATTCAAAAGAGCGAGTAATATCGAGCTTCGTGAAATAGCAAATAGAATATTAAAATCAGAAGGATATAAAATCCAGGTATCCGCTTTAGAGAAATTAATCTCTGTAAATGGAGGGGATATTCGCGCTTTGATTAAAGATTTACAGTCAGTCTCATTAATATCTAGTGGTGAAATTTTGATGGCTGATGTAGAAAGACAGATTTCTATAGGTTCTAGAGATCATGCTATCGATTTGTTTCCAGGTTTGGAGAAACTATACAAGTCCAGTTCTGCAAAATTATCAAACAATATTATGACTAATTTGGATAAAACACCTGATGAAATGATAGCATGGATCTCTTGGAATAATCCAAGAATTCTATCAGATATAGATACAATAAAGAAGTCGGCAGAGTTACTATCATTTGCAGATAATTTACTACCTGTTATCTATGAAAATAAGGCGTACAGAAGTTGGTACTGGGGTTCAAACATTTGTGCACTGAGTACAATCCTAGCAAATGTAAACAGTAGAAATAAACTTTTTTTAAACTTTCCAGATTTTCTTAGACGCAGTAATGAAGGTGTAAAGAGACATGAAATAATCAACCAAATCTCAAAAAAATTTGATATCGGACTCAATACATCTAAAAGCGAAATTTACCCACTAATTCAAGGTTTCTATAATGAAAAAATTAACAAAGAATGGCCATACAATATATATTTGAGCCGTAAACTAGGTTTAGATTTCAATCAACACGTATTTATCTCAAAACTAGATCCAAATAAAAAATCTACTAAAAATTTACTTGAAAAGTACGAAAAAAGAGATTTTAACCCAAAAATAAAATCCAATGAAGAAATTAAGAATGCGAATGATGAAAAACCAGATGGCCAATCAACCTTATTTTAATCTAATGATGCCAACAAATTTGTCAAATTTGTTTAATTCAGTCAAACATTTATTCATAAGCTAACTAGGGAACCTCATAACATGCCAAACAATACAAGCAAAACTGGTGTTAGAGAAAGTAGTGATATTGAATCAGACGCACATTTGCCAACAGAAAGTGGAAATTTTAGAATTGCAGTAACCTCAGATGAAAACGGTATGGAGCACTCCTTACTGTATACTGAAGGATTTACCAAGTCAGACAACCCGTTAATAAGAATTCATTCCGAATGTCTAACAGGTGATGCATTTGGATCATTAAAGTGTGACTGCGGAGCACAACTGAAAAAATCAATGCAATTAATTCAACAAGAAGGAGCAGGAGCTATTGTCTATCTTCGTCAAGAGGGTCGTGGAATAGGCTTAGAATCTAAGATTAAAGCATATGCTCTACAGGATGAAGGTTACGATACACTTGATGCTAACTTAGCTCTTGGACTACCGGCTGATGCCAGAGATTACAAGATTGCTGCTGATATGCTGAAAAGTAAAGGTATCAAAAGAGTGCGTTTGATGACAAATAACCCTCTGAAGATTAACGGCCTTCGTAAAAATGGAATTATCGTCACTGATCGCATTTCTCACATCAGCGGAATGTGTAAATCCAACATTGAGTATCTTAAAACAAAGAAAACCAGAATGGGACATCTACTTGAGATAGATTAATTGAGTTTATTGAAGTATTAACATTATCTCCTAAATTTGTTTAATACGTCTGTGAAACGATTTTTGATATTCTTGAAGAATGTCAACTCCCCCGTTTTATCGTCTGACCACGTTCTTGGGTGTATAAGAATTAGAACTGTTAGTAGTTCCAATCTTCCCAACCACATTAACACAGATGTCATGATTAAGGTTGAAAAGTGCATTTCTGCGTAAGTATTACTTGGACCGAAAGATCCCAATGCGGGACCTGTATTTCCTAAACAAGCTGCTACGACTGATATGATTGTCTGCATATCAAAGTTTTCTCCTCTTTCTAGCAAAGCTATAATTAGACAACTACCCATAAATAGAAGAACCCATAATATCAAAACACCGAATATATTCCACAACCTCTCGTCAGAAATTGTTTCTCCATTATGCCTAATTTTCTTAATTTGGTGAGGATTAAATATCCTTGACAATTCTCTCATGCCTGCTTTGATTGCGAGGTTCAGCCTAAGCATTTTTAATCCACCGGAAGTAGATCCTGCACTAGCCCCAATAACCATCAGGAATAATAGTATTAAAGTGGAAAAAGCAGGCCATGCTGCAAAATCTGCGCTAGAATAACCTGTTGAGGTACCTATTGAAACAGCCTGAAAAATACCTCTTCTAAAAGACTCACCTAAACCAATTTCAAAAGAAAGTGCTAAATTCACAGCCATAAATAATGCTGCTACAATCAATACAAAAGCATATAATTTTAATTCCTCATCACTCCATAATTTTTGCCAATCTCTAATCATTGCGAAATATATTAGCGTGAAATTGACACCTGTGAGGAACATGAAAAATACAATTACTGCTTCTACAATCGCACTGTCATAATATCCGATACTTGCATCATGTGTGCCAAAACCTCCACTCGGCATGGTAGTTAATGCATGATTTACTGCATCAAACAAATCCATGTTTATATCTGGATGGAATCCTAATCCGAATAATATTAAAGCTTCTAAAAAAGTAAATAAGATATATATGCCCCAAAGAACTAACGCTGTTTCTTGAATCCTTGGCCTAATTTTAGAATATGTTGGACCAGTCAACTCTGCGCGAGCAATATTCATTCCCCCACCAAGGAGTCTGGAAAGTATTAACATTCCCAACATAATTATACCCATTCCACCCAACCATTGTGTCATACTCCTCCATAATAGCAACCCTTTTGACTGTGAATATATACAATCATCAACAATTCCAGTCATACATACTGGACTAGTTTGCGGAGATATAACAGTAGCTCCTGTAGTTGTAAAACCCGACATTGATTCAAACCAAGAATTGACGAAACCTCTAATTAATTCCAGAGCTCCTGGGGCACCATTAAATGGTCCCCAAAACATTCCTCCTAACCAGTAAGGTAATGCACCAACTAATACTACAGCTGGCCATGCCAAAGCCACTGCAACAAAGGCTTCACGATCTCTAACATTTCTATCTTTTACCTTATATCTAGTTCTAAAAAATAAGGAAAAACCTATTAAAACAGATAGTATTAGAGGTATTAGGAAAGCTTTCATAGTGTTTTCAAGATTTTTATCTAAAATTAAACCTAAAATAAATGCTATTAGCATTGGAATTGAAATTGCGATTAATGTGATACCCACAATTAATCCTATCACATCTTTTCTCAAGTCAACCACCCATACTTCTTTCAAATGAAGATACTCTCTCTGTAGGCATAAATACTATCAGCCTATCATTAACAAGTAATTGCTTGTTTGAGTCAGCTGACAATGTCATAGTTCTATTATTATTAACAGTTCTTTGGATAAAAACTACTTTGCATCCCCTAGGGAACTTGCAATCTTCTAAAGTCTTGCCAATGAACTTATGTCCTTCCAAAACAGGTACACTCATCCCAACAATATTTGGAATACTTTCAAGCATGTTGTACGCACCGGGTAAATAACTATGAATTGTAGTTAATATGGCATCTATCGCAACTTTCCTTCTGGCGACTGCATAAGTAATTCCCATCCTATGGACCACTTTTACCAGTTTTCCATCATTTAAAATTAAACCAGTTCTATCAACCCCCATATCTTGAGCCAGCAATACTGCTGCAATACTTGCATGATCATCTTCCAAGGCTGCTAATGCGATATCATGACTTTCTACATCAATATCCTTTAATAAATCTACATCACGATGCTCTCCATTAATTATATCAAGTAATCTGTGACTTCCAAGAGAACTTCCTGCTAAATTATTAGCTAATTCTAAATCTTCTTCGACTACTGTCACCCTGCAACCATTTTTTAAGTAAGTTGAAACTAACCTCTTACCTAATAAATTAGCGCCAAATATCAGAACTCTTGGATTACTTGGAAATTCTTCTTCTTCATTGCCAGTTAGTCTAACTATTCTGTGAAATGAACCAGTTCCTATTGTAGCCAATGCCAGTCTGTCACCTGGAACTAAATCTGTATCAGGCCCAGGTACAAAAGAGGTATTATCTTCCCTCATTAAGCCTACAATTGTTGGTAAGCCAGCTATATTCTTTCCAGCGTCTCTTAAATTTGAATATGCTAAATTTGTTGCCTTTTTGGTTAGATTCAATTCTACAATATATGCATCATTACCCAGCTCTAAAACCTCTTCAAATGCGGTACAATGTAAACCAGTTTGTAATCTATTTATTGAATCATCAATTGTACTAACTACGTGTTTAATTCCTGCCCATTCCATTAGATATCCGTTTTGTGCCTCTATTAACATCTCTGGGTCATTGACCCTAGCAATAGCCATGAAATCAAATTCTGAGCCTTTTTGTTTCTCAACACAATGTCTTGCTAGAGCGCAGGCAATTAGATTTTGCTCATCTGAATCCGTTACAGCAATAAACATGTTTGAATCGGAAATGCCTGCTTCTTCTAAGCATTTTCTATGCTTAATATCTCCTTGAATAACCAATGCATTAATTGACTGCGATTCTCTAATAACTTCTGGGTCGTTGTCAATTAAAACAACAACTTTTCCTTCTTTCAATAGTACTTCAGCAAGTCCTCTTCCCACTTCTCCTGCTCCACCAATTAGGATTCGCATTAATGCACCTCCAGCATATCTATATTGTAGTCTAAAACTCTTCTACTATTTGGGGGTTAGTGAACGTACCACCTGTTATAACCGCTTCTCCAACTGTTTCCCATGTTTCAGCATATCCACATAGAGAATTACAGGCCCAAATTCTATAGAAATAATCATATAGGCCTTCTCCAGGAATACTAGAATCTCTGTCATCAACTTCAATCCATAACCCTAAAGCTGTTGGTGGTTTAAATAACCACATATTATTAGTAACATCAACTGAAGCTTCTATATAACAAGTACTGACAACTATATTGTTAGCAGCACACCAATCAGAGTCATAAGGTAGCATGACATTGGACCATCCGTGCGGTTCCCATGTCTTGAACGTGTAACCAGTAAGAGCTCCAAATTCATACCAAGTTGGTATCTCTTTGACTCTAAGTAAACTCATCCAAAGATTTGATTGCTCATCACAATCACCAACCTTATCACTTAGACAAGAAGGTCCAGACCTTGGTATATCTTTTCCGCGGCCGTAAGTAATTTGATCTTGGACGAATTCAAAAGCCCTTCTAGCAAAAGCATATGGATTTTCTTGATGATCCTCGGGGATTTCACCATCTATGGCATTAACCGCACTTAAAATAGCGGAATCTGTAGCATCTATTGCGTATGAATTATCGTTTCTCTTGAACCATTCTGAATGTTGAGCAAACCTGTCATAATGTTGACCTCTAGATTTTATATCTGAGTAAGTTCCAGATGTTTCCAAAGAAATTCCATCACTAGCCCCTTCAACATTACCTGAAAAATCAGACCACCATGAATACGCTGTGGACTTTACAGTATATCTCACAGTTATCGACACCTCGCCATCTGCTGGACTAATTCCTTCCCATTTGATACAAGGTCCAAAACTGCAAAATGAATTATCTGAAGAATCACCTTCACCCGGCCAGTACATCTCTGTTTGAGAAGAACCAATTTGAATCGCTTGGTCTTTTCCTCTGAGTTCAGGTGTTAAAGTGCTAGTAATTCGTTCAATTGGCAATTCATACTTAAAATCTTCATGAATTATGTACATAGATATTATTTCTTGTATTCTTGAAGCATCTTCGGCTCCCGTATCTGTTAACCATTGTGATGTTTCCATACTCTTTGAAGTTCGATCTTTTGGAACAGCGAAACTATATTTGAATGTGTGATTATCAGAATCTTTGTTATACATTGTGAGAGTTCTATCCACAGTATATGTAGCTTCTTTGGGATACACTGGAGCTGTTAAATCTTGTAATTGTGTAGAAACATTTGCCCATTGGCTCATTGCTAATTCATTAGCCGGCGTAAATACAAATACACATGCAATTATTGATACAAATACTAATTTTCCTAATTTTCCCTTCTTTCTCCTTCTGTGTTGGATTCTTCTAGGGGGTTTCATCATTTGCGGAGCTCTACCCATTGAAGCCCCCCCTGAATAAGAACCTGTATTGAATTGTCCCGAAGTTCTATATTCAGAACCAGCTGAACCTGTAATAATTCTACCACATGTCCTACAAATTTCATCAAATTTTGAGACGGGAGCCATACAGAAAGGACATCTTGCCATTGACACTACGTAACAATGTAGCATCATAACAGTTGCGTAAATTCTAACTCGAATACGAATAAACTATAAATTTTTTAATTTTCTTGCATTATCCGCCATTATTCTTCTATATCTTCTTTTAGCATCTTGGGTTAATGATTTAGGTATCCATTCTGTTACTGATTTACGGTAAAGAATCATTACAACTGGTATTAACACAACCCACCACAACATCAACGTAAAAATCGCTGGTATCATCATTATAAAAAATGATCTTGAAATTGAAGCTATTAAAGTTGACTTGAATCTTTGTCCATTCGTGGACAGAAGCCCTTGAAAACAACATATTGCACCTTCGAAAAGTGGAAGCATTACCACAAATAGCAACATTTGAATTATAGATTGAAATTCTATACCAAAATATTCCAAGGATAAATAAGAATACCTAGATGAAAACATAGCTCCAATTCCTAAACCTAACGTCCAACCAGAAGTAGGACCTGATTTGGTGGCTATTACAGATTTCCTCGTCAATAATATCATGACAAGTAATGAAGTTGAAATACTAATTAGAACAGTAGCTAGGAAATTTGAAATCGTAAGCTCTTGTTCTTGCCTCATGAATGCTAGATAATCTCTCAACACTAATTCATCAGATAACATAGCATATATCGTTCCTAGTAAAAAACCGAACATTAAGTATTTCACCGCAGATGTAGAATCAAAAAATCCTGCAACATTTGACAAACCCCATTTCCAACCTAATCCCATCCCAATTAAGCCACATGTGAATGCTGTAAAGATGATGAACTGTTCGCTCACATATGCCCTCATATAATTAAATTTAATAGTGTATGCGTAAAAATGAATAAAAGTCTCTTTACATTAGAATAGTTTGGTGAAGTGATGGGTCAATTATGGTTATTCGGTGGAAAGGGTGGTGTCGGCAAGACAACAACAGCATGTTCAACAGCAATTTGGGCCGCAAAATCAGGAATTAACACATTGCTAGTTTCTAGCGATCCCGCTCACAGTACAAGTGATTCCCTAGATTACAAATTAAACAGTACACCCACACCAGTTGAGGGGATTCCAAATTTATGGGGGTTAGAACTCGATTTAAAAGATTCATTAGATAACTTAATGCCCAACTTGTCATCGGCGATTGAAAAATCTGGAACAAGTTTTTCACCATTTATGATGCAAAATGACGAAATCAACGAATTAAAGGACGAAGTGTCAAGTTTGGATAGCGCTCAGTTAATGCTCCCAGGATTAGATGAAGCACT
>CETP01210983.1_pt1 | contig 25502 bp, 24 predicted proteins | sample 531311 | NCBI WGS metagenome assembly CETP01 (sample SAMEA2622657, study PRJEB7988) | marine metagenome | biome: marine biome (ENVO:00000447); feature: surface water layer (ENVO:00002042); material: "saline water (ENVO:00002010), including plankton (ENVO:xxxxxxxx)" | depth 5 m | reverse complement strand
CAATCCTTAGGGGGCGAAAATATTTCAGCTATATTTTCAATATTCGGATTCCAATTAAGATGATTATAATCCCAATTATAATCAATCAACCATTCCGCCTCTGGTTGAAAGTTCGCTTCATTAGTTACTATTCTGTTAACAACTCCCGCATTTGTGATTTCAGGATGAGGTGCTTGAGTTTCAGATAATATTACGTTGATAGACCATGACCCCATCGGTAATTTTGCCTGAATGTCATGACTAATTTTTTGGTCTAAGTTATCATATTTGTTTGTAGATATAATTTCGATATTCTGATTAATGCCTTCGGTTAGACTACTTGGTATCGTATTTGCAGGTATATCCATAATTATCTGAATTCCGAATTTATCATGCCCAATTTTGGGGGCATCAATATTTAATTTAGCGTTGGGAGAATCGTCAATCCCTACTAATTCAAGAACCTCTTCTGCAGTATAATTTTTTATCTTAGTTTCTGATTCATCTAATGAGTTATCGATTAAAATATCTTCGTTAGGGTTTATATCAATTTCATTGTTATTATTATCTAGTAATACCAAATCTTCTTTACCTTTTTCATTTTTGGAATTAGAATTATCTTCGATTTCTTCTGAAATACATCCCGCAAACGAGGAAAAAGTAAATATCATCACAGTAAGTACTGTTCTAAATTTCATGTACCGTGGTTTGATTAATAGTATTAATACGATTCGATTAGATTCTCTCTTTTCTTTTGAAAATAGATGCAGTAGTAATAACTAGCAAATTTAGGACAATTCCTGGACCTGGAATGCCCTCCTCAACCTCAATAATAATTAGGTCTTTAGAACTATCTTTTACTAAAAGAAATGAGTCGCCTACTGTGTAGTCATTTCTTACATATTCAACGTGCATTGTTTCAGTGGAATGATTGACAGAAATATGTATGACTCCGTGTGTAGACTCTCTATGATAAGACCAAACAGGCTTTTCATCAGCATACTGGTATGAATCTTTACCCCCAATTCCAGCTACGATATGAATTGGAGAAAAACCTGAGACAAACATTAAACCTTCATCATTTATTCCTCTAGTAGTTACATTCCCGTTAACTACTGGCCATGTTCTTTCGTAAAAATGATCATGACCCCATACTGCTAAATCAACAGAATTTTCGAATAAAATAGGTTCTAGAAGTGTTCTTAACTCAATCATATTTTCATCATGAGAGTCATCTCCGTGTGACGTGTATAATGGCTGATGTCCGTAAATTACTATCCAAGGTACTTCATTTCTGTTCAAATTAGCGGAGGCTAGATCCTCCTTAATCCATTCTAATTGTTCACTACCTTCATAATATGGATGTTCAGTTGAAATTGCCACAAAATGTACGCCCCCATAATCAAAACTATGCCAGAAGTCATTACCGCTACTACTCAACATCTCAAATCTTGTTTCGTAAGCATCGAAGGCATATCCATAGTCAGTCTCATTTTCATGGTTCCCTGGAGCCATCATCCAAGGGATTTTAGCCATTGTAGTCTGATATTTTTTCCCATAATCGTCCCATACACTTTGGTCTCCATTCGCGTAAGAAATATCTCCTGAAAGGATTACAAGCTCAACATCATCGAAACTTCTGACTAAATTTGCAGTATCCTGTGCTTCATCCGACATCCCATGATCTCCGAATGCTATAAATTCAAATGACTCTTTTTCTAGATCTTGAGTCACAAACTTGAATGTATCGGACCAGTCTGCTGCATGGTTATCACCCACACGATAGGTGTATTCGGTACCAGGCAGTAAATCAGTCATAATTGCCGAATGGAAGACCATGTTGTGATCATAACACATTTCTGTCCCTTCCACAACATTTTTTTCTGCATTAGGATCATCAATTCCAATACCGTATTCAACTATTGAATTTGTTAATCCAGGCGTAGCCCAAATAACTAGCATTTCCGAGGGGTTTTGCGTCAATTGAATATGAATTTGTTCTGGGGTATGATCAGAAATTGGAGCATGTGTTGATAATGGACATTCAGGGTTGAACTCTATTTGGGCTGCTGTCATTGGGATGCAAAATGTTATTATTATAGTCAAAATAATTGTCCAAACGCGTTCCTTCATATTACCACGAGAAGTAGTTAATATGTTAGTTTTTTTATTTAATCTAGTGGGTGTACTATTTTGTTGCCGTTGATATCTGTCATATTTAGGCACCATCTTAATGTTTTAATAACTCCTCTTAGAGCAGTATAGTTTCTAAGTGCTTCTGCATTTTTTTTAACATTCATAAATTCACTCTTGAAATGTTTTTCCCATAAGACCTTTCTTTCCTCAGCTTCTCTGAGCATTTGTCTCAACTCTTCACTAGTACGTCTTGAATCCATATCCAACATCATTATGAACCCGTAAGACTATACTTTTTGAATTCTATTGATGTTTTAATCCAATTATTGTAATTCTTTTTGTAATTTTTTAATTGTTAGACCAAATCTTTTTGATGAGATTTCTAAACTTCGTATTCCAGGGAGTTTTTCACCAGCCAAGAGCTCAAGACAAGCTCCTCCACCAGTTGACACATGGTTTATTTTTGATTTAAGTCCTAAATTATTAATTAATGTAGCAGTATGACCACCACCTACAACAACAAAAGCATCACTTTCTGCACAGGAATTTATTATTTCCATGGTTCCAAATTTGAATTCCTCTAACTCGAAAACACCAGCGGGGCCGTTTAAGATTACAGTTCCTGCATTCTTAATTTCAGATGAGACCTTTAACACAGATTGAATTCCAAGGTCAAATATTTGATACTCAGTAGGTAAGGAATCAACACTCACGTCCAATCTTTTACCTCTCTTATTAAGTGCTACATCTACAGGTAAAACAATTTGTTTTGAATAATTCTTTAATAATTCTCTGATTTCTTTTTTAACCCTATCCCAATTGTTTCCTAATTCTTTTTTCAAAAAAGCTCTATTTATTTCTCCGATGTTATATCCAGAAATATCTAAAAATAAATTTGCAACTCCCCCAGTAACTAAAATCTTTTTTGCAATCTTCTCCTTCAACATATTTTTTGCAACTCTAACAGAATCGTCTATTTTAATTCCACCTAAGACGGCAATACATGGGCTTTTTGGGGTCTGCATTACATTTTTTAATGAATTTAGTTCATTGATCATTAAAGTACCAGCTATGCAAGGTAAAGAATATGTGAATCCAGTAATTGAGGGTGAATTCCTGTGTGCACAAGCGAATGCATCATTAACAAATATATCAGCGATACTTGATAATTTTTGAACAAAATTCGTTTCAGTTTGTTCTTCAAAATTATTTGTTTTTATCTGAAGTTCTTCATCATTCATTCTAACATTATTCAGAACTAAAATATCGCCATCTTTCAATTCTTCAATAGCTGACATAGCCTTCTGACCACATATGTCTTCAACAAATTTGACAGTTTTTCCTAGAAGTCTTTGAAATTCTCTGGCGTGGCCAGAAGTTGTCGTGAAATCTTTTTTGCCAGGTCTTGATTGATGTAATAGAATAATTAATTTTGTTTTACTTAGTCTGTTAATAGTTGGAATTACTCCTTTTAATCTTGAGTCGTCTAAAAAGGAATTATTTATAGGATGTAGGGGGCTGTTTCCATCAATTCTTAACAGAACAGTTTTTCCTTCTAAGAAAACATCATCTAAGGTTAAAATAGTCCCCATTAATACTTCGTATTGAATACCACTTATTAGTTAAATGGGAATTAATTAATTTCGATAATCATAAAAACAATTAAAACGGCATCATTTTTTTAAAAAAATAGAGAAAATTGATATTCTCATAAAAACCGCTGAACTTATGGCGGGAGACTCTCGAGGTATTGGAAGAACTAATACTACTACTTCTGATTTCGGAGTATCTGCTCGAGAATCGCACGATTCAAGTAAATTTTACCAATCAAATATTAATAAGAATTTGGTAAATGTCAGAGAGGTAGGGGAAATTCAAAATTGCCCCGAGGAACTTACAAATCAGATTTTTTGCAACGACTCCAGCAATCTATCGTTTCTTCCAGATAATTGTATACATTTAGTAGTCACGTCACCACCATATAACGCATGTAAAGAATATGACAATGACCTTGGTCTTGATGAGTATTTAGAATTGCTATCAGAGGTCTTCAGAGAATCCTACAGAGTGTTAGTTCCTGGGGGCAGAGCAATCATAAATATAGCAAATCTAGGACGTAAACCCTATATCCCATTGTCATCTTACCTAAATAATATAATGAATGAAATAGGATTCTTGATGAGGGGTGAAATAATTTGGGACAAATCTGCTTCGGCTGGTTCTAGTTGTGCGTGGGGTTCATTTAAGAGTGCTTCAAATCCTTGTTTAAGAGATGTTCATGAGTATATACTTGTTTTTAGCAAAGGAAATTATAAATTATCCCGAAGTAAGGATGAAATAGAGACTAGAATAAATACAATAGAAGGCGATGAATTTGTAAGGTTTACAAAATCTATTTGGAGATTTCCGACGGTTTCAGCAAAAAGAATAGGCCACCCCGCACCTTTCCCAGTAGAATTACCTCGGAGAGCAATTGAACTATATTCATTCAAAGGGGATATAATCTTAGATCCATTTGCAGGTTCAGGGTCAACATGTGTTGCGGCGAAAAAATCTGGAAGAAAATATATTGGAGTGGATATTAATCAAGATTATTGTCAGTTAGCCATGAATAGATTACACGAGTTATAGTATTCATATAGGATTGGAAGTATAATATAGTCCTCTGTTAACGGAGGTTCATGATAGAGTTTCAAATTGAGTTAACTGATGAGCCAGGGCAACTCGCAGCAGTAACTGAAGTAATAGCCTCAGGTGGAGCAAATATACTTGGTGCAGCAGCAATAGGAAAGGCCAGACCTGCTGTTGCATTAGTTGTTGACAATGAATCTGCGACTGTCGCAGCATTGGACAAATTTGGCGCAAAATACTCTACAAACGAACTACTTTTACACACTTTAGAGCATAGACCAGGTGCTTTAGCAGAATTCACTCGTAAAATAGCTAACGCTGGAATAAATTTGAATTCCTTTTACATAATGCACATGGAAGAATCTACAGCTGAGATTGCATTTACCGTGGACAATGTTGAGTTAGTATCTGAAATGTTCGAGATTTCAAGTTAGATTATAAAGGATTCACCCTCTTTTGCGATATCCCATCCCATGGTATTTACTTTTTTTAATTCTACACTTTTATCGTCTAATAATGGATTTGTGTGATTTAGGTGAATAAATTTTAAATCAAAACTTGATTCATTTTTATGTCCTAAAAGTTCTAAGGATTCTACAACAGTTGGGTGAGGAATTTTAGAAATATCTCTTCCAACTAATTCTGTAGAAGACCAAAAAGTCCCATCAATTAAAGCAATATCAATTTTTTCGGATTTAAACCACTCTCTTATTGTATTCTTTTTTACATGAGTTAATGTTTCATCCCAAGAATCATGATCAGGAAGAAAAAGAAGATTTTTTTTCGGGCCTTGAATCAGAAATGCATGCATATCTGATAACTCAGCTCGATGTGGAATCTTTATTGGTTTAATTTTAAACCCACAGTTTTTTGAAGGGAAAAAAGCAACATTATTTTGAAATGGATTGACGGTAATATTACCAGACTTGACAAGCAAATTCCACCTTGGTGTGTTGAAAATTAGTTTTTCCAAGATTTTACTACAATTAAGATTCAACCTCTTGACGTTCATAACCTCTTTTCCAAATAAACCCAAACCATCTATATGTCCTAGGTGTGCATGTGTAATAAATGCAGAAGACAGGGCTTTCCCCTCGCTAAAATCAACATTATTCCATAAATTTAATTGCCATGCCAAATCTCTAGTAACTTCGATTAAATGTCTAGATCCATCAGTTCCTGTAATTCCTAAGGAAACGGGATGCTTTCTGAGCGCAGGAACATCTTTAACAATTTCACAGCACTTAGCATTACATCCTGCCTGCGGAAAACCTCCATCTTGGGAAATTCCTAGGATGTTAACTCTAACATCATCCGCCATATTTGATGTGACAGATATCAAACCCTTTTCACTTACCCCTCCTAGGCACCCACATGGCATGGAGTACAAGCGACTTATTTGAGTCGAAAGATGTAGATTCTAGAGTACCTGTTACCGAACTGGAATCGCGTCAATTGAGATTATCTAAGGAATTGAGAAAAGCAGGTTATGATGGGGCTCTTATACATAATCCGATTGATTTGTATTATTTTTGTGGAGGAAGACAGGACTCTACAATGTTTATTCCTGCAGAAGGTTCTGAAGCTACATCAATCCAATACGTGAGAAGAAGCTTATCGAGAGCTAAATTTGAAGCTGGTGATGATGATTCGATACATGAAGTGGTTAAGTTTCCAAGATTATCTGAACTTTCTAGCGATTTAAAATCAAGAGGAGTAAATAGACTCCCCTCAATGCAACTATCTAATGTCCCTTATTCTTTTGCTAAAAGATTCCAGAAATCTCTTTCCAATCTAGATGGAGAACTAATTGATTGTAATAATTTGGTACATAAAATAAGGGAAATAAAATCAAAATGGGAAATTGAACAAATGAGGAACTCCGCTGAAATACAATTAGAAATGTTTGATTCTGTAGCAGCATTAGGATGTGAAGGAATTACAGAATTAGAGCTTACAGCTTCTGCAGAAGCGATTAGTAGAGCTGCGGGTTTTGGAGGTACAATTGCTATGAGAAGATACCCTATGCAATGCAACAGAGGTGTTGTAGTTGCGGGTAGAAGTGGAGGAATACCTTCTTTTTTCGATGCTGCAATTGGCGGCACAGGTTCTTATTCTGGAAGTGGAATGGGTTCTGGTTTTAGAAAAATTAAACAAGGAGAACCAGTGTTAGTAGATCTTTTACATGCACACAGAGGATATATTGTGGATATGACAAGGATGTTTGTGGTTGGTAGACTTTCTAAAGAATGGATTGAACGCCTTGATGATATGCAAACTATCAAAGAAGTAGTTGTTGACGCCTTAGATCAGAGAAAAACTTGCACTGACGCATGGAATGAAGGTTATGAACTCGCATGTGAATTAGGTTATTCTGAACATTTAATGGGTATGAAGCCAGATCAGTCGAGATTTTTAGGGCACGGAGTAGGTTTAGAATTAGATGAAAGCCCAGTGATAGCTACTGGGTTTGATAGACCATTAAATGCGGGTAATACAATTGCAATCGAGCCTAAAGTAATATATCAAGAGGGAAGTATTGGAACTGAAGATACATGGTTAATGACAGAATCAGGAATGGAACCGATAACGGCAGGAGCAGCTTTTCCTTGGATATTTGAGTGGGGGAATTAGATTGAAGTCAAAACCTTGGTCGAGTTCAAGTGTCGGTTCAGTTGCAGCACAATTTACTGATATGAGAATCTCTGGAGAAGTTAAAAATAAATTAATAGATTTATTATTATTAAGATTAAATAAAATTGTGGGCGAAATTGAATTTGAAACATTAGACAAAGAGCCTGAAAGAAAAACCTTAGGCGATCCTCGCAGAGAAAGGTTAGGATTTAGTCGTACTCGAGGTTTAATTTTAGACAGGATAAAAAAAGTAGAATCTGTAGGCGCAGCAGCTGTTGTTTGCATTAATGAAGAATTAGAAAAATACTTACAAGAATTAATACTGCTCTCTTCACAGGCAGCTTCTCAAAATAGAGTAAATACAATAAAAATGCGGCATTTAGAGAAAATTTTGGGTGAATTTGACGTTGGCAGTAATTTAGAAACTTCAGATTCAGAACCAAATAATAATTCAAAAAATAGTGATTTCGGCACATTAGATCTTGAAATTAACACTAATCCAACGACAATGAAAAAATTATGCAGAACACTTGCTGGATTACCTGTGAGTGATGAATGTGTTGAGGAACTGTTGTTACTATATTCAGATTATGCCGAAGAATTAGAATATAAATTACGAGAAGCTTTATTTGGAAATAATTTGCACGCGATTCACGAAAACATGAAAAAATTAGAAGATATCAGGCAATTGGGCTTCTTGCGTAGAATGCTAAGGCAAGCAGGAGAAAAAGCAAGAGTTGAAGGGTCAAAAAAGGTTGAGGTTTGGCATGTAATTCAAATCGATCCATTTTGAATACTTTCGATATTTCTATGTATTAGAATTATTCTGAAGCGACCATTACAGTTTTATGTAGATAAACAGCAGCGATTGCTCCTATTAATTGAGGGATAATATGCATCCACGAATCAACTAATGACATTTTTCCGCTAGCAACCAACATGGTCGTAACAGCAGGATTAAATGAACCTAATGAAATTTCACCTACTGTGAATGCACCAGCCATTACGGTTAATCCGATTGCCGCTCCGTAGAATTGATTACCTGATTGTTCAGTTGCTACATTTATGATTACAAATACCAGAGCAAAAGTGAATAATGCTTCTGACATTATCACTGAAATTGTATTATCAAATACTTTTTCTGTTATTGCTACATCATTTATGATTAGTTGAGTTCCTACCACAAATGCAGCAAGTCCAGCAGTAATTTGTGCCAGTAGATAGATTGGTAACTCTTCCTTACTACAATCTCCTTTAACAAATAATCCAATAGAGACAGCAGGATTAAAATGAGCACCTGAGATGTAACCTAGAGCATAAATCATCACCATTAAAGTCAATCCAATTGCAATTGGAGCGAATACTCCAGCTTTTTCCCCCACGGCAGCTAATAAGATTGTCAAGGTCAAAAAGAAAGTTCCAACAAATTCTGCCACTCCTTTACTCATATTACTGTAGGTCATGAAACCTCCAATTAAAACCAGCATAAAATAATAATGATTAATTATTTAGTTACAAAAATTAATAACATTTTTTAAATAGTTATTAATATCGCGAAAGACATGGCAATAGAAAAAAACTCTCAGGTATTTGATGTGGTAATCGTAGGAGCAGGAGCAGCAGGTGTTGGCGTTGCAATTTCTTTACTACATGCAGGAATAGATAATTTTCAGATTGTAGATAGAAATGGGGTCGGATCATCTTTTGAATCTTGGCCAGCAGAAACTCGCTTTATTACCCCTTCATTTCCGAGTAATTCCATAGGTATGCTTGATCTAAATTCAATTGCAATTGGTGTATCTCCAGCATTTGTTATGAAGGTTGAACATCCTACAGGGAGTGAATATGCACAGCATTTAAAAGATCTTTCTAAGTTTTTTGAGCTCCCAGTAATTGGGAACACAGATATAACTAAGATTGAAAAAGTTAATGCGATTTTCCATTTAACATCAGAAAAAACTGTTTTAAAATCTAAAAACGTAATATGGGCTGCAGGCGAATATCAATACCCCTCAGTGAATATTTTTGAGGGGAGCGAACTTTGTCATCATACTGCAACAATTGAAAAATATAATGGAATGGAAGGCGATGAAATAATTATCATCGGAGGATATGAAAGTGGTATCGATGCAGCATATCACTTAGCTAAACAGAGTAAAAAAGTAAGTGTTTTTGATATCAATAGCCCTTGGGAAGAATCAAGTTCAGATCCTAGTGTTGCACTATCAACTTTTTCTTATGAAAGAATGCAAGATTCAAGTTTCAAAAAAAATGTTGATTTATATCCAAAAACAAAGATTAAATCTGTAAATTTCAATGGCGAGTTATACGAAGTAACAACGGATCAGGGAAAGATTTTCAAATCTAAAGTTAAACCGTTGTTGGCGAGTGGTTTCGAAGGAAGCCATAAGTTCTTGTCAAATCTATTCGATTTCAGAGATGATGGTTTTCCATTACTCAATGAAAAAGATGAGTCAACAATTCTGCCAGGAATGTTTCTCTGTGGGCCTTTAGTACGCCATGATAATCATATTTTCTGTTTTATTTACAAATATAGACAACGTTTTGGAATCGTTGCTCAAGCAATTGCATCTTCCATGGGGTTAGAAACTGATGAATTCATCGCAGGATATAGACTATGGGGTATGTATTTAGACGATTTATCTTGTTGTGGTCAGGAGTGTTTAACTTGTTAGTTAAGTCTAGTGTTGGAAAAAATCAAAAACGGTTACAAAAGATGAAATCTTCTGAGTGGATTGGACAAACCATAGCAAGTATTTGTTGGATTACAAGTGTTTTTGTCTATGCTAATTGGGGAATAGGGGATTGGTTACAACTATTTGCCGCTTCATCTTGGTTATTTTCTAATATTGCTGCGATTTTATCTTTAAGGTGACTTATTTGTCAAATATACTAGAAGTTAAATTCTCTGTTAAAGATAGAAATGATTTGATTTCTAGAGCTACGAATATAATGAGTCAGCAAATATGGTGCTGGGGACGTGATATTAGTCGAGATGAGGGAAATTTATTTCTTAAGAATGGATTTGAGAGAATAGAACCACCATTGGATATGAAAGGTGAGGTAAGTATCTACAGGTTAAATTTCTCTGAAAAACGACATATTATTTTGCGTGGTTTTGGTGTATATTATTTTGATGCTCGCTATGGAGCGATATTTGTCCCAAGATTCGAATTTTTACCCGTATACACTAAAAAACCATGCTCCACAAAGCCAATTTGGAGGTTATCAGACCTTCCAGATTTAGACTTTCCAGGTAAATTTGAATGGGAATATTATAATATTCTTCTAAGAGATTTGTTAACTTGGATTACAGTCTACGAACAAGATATCATAGATAAACAAGGGTTGAGCTATCGTAAACAAACATTAATGGAGTGGGATGATGGTTTTAGGAAAATAATTGAACCTGAAAATATACCAAACGAATGGAAAGAAATTGCAAAACTTTTTTCGAAAATTCAACACGAAGATTTTTTTCCGTAAACAATATCTATTGACACGACTTATTAATCTTTTTAAAAAGATATTATATTGTATTATTTCTAGGGTCGCACATGTCTTTAGCACCAACTGATTATGATTATGGAGATAGCGCAAATTATTCATTTGCAACCGAGGTAACTTGTTCAAATGAAGAAACAAGGAAGATGTTCGTAGAAGCTTACGGACACATGTTGAATTACAACCACGAGCAGGCAATAGCATGCTTTACAGCGTGCACTGAATTGGACCCTAATTGTGCAATGGCTTGGTGGGGTATTGCATACTGTGTATCTTCCAATTATAATTGGACTCCAGGACTTGGGTCTGGATATGATCCAATACAACAAGCTCTTAAGGTTATGAATCACTGTAGTGAACTAGAACAAGATCTTATTCGCGCTTTGTCACTAAGACATTCAGTTGAGGCACGAGATTCAGCTGATCCTTCAGTTTTAAACATGGGTAATGACCCTGAACTAAATATTGCATTTGCTAAGGCAATGGCACCACTATATGAGAAATATAAGGATAATCTCGATGTCACTTCTATATATGTTGAAGCCTTGATGAATCTCAAAGCTTGGCAATTATGGGAAAAAGACACAGCGACCGGAAAAATAACTCCCGCTGACGAAAATACATTGTTACTAGTTAAGATAATGGAAGACGCATTTTCAACGAGTGATGAAGCCAGAGTACATCCCGCACTATGCCATCTCTATTGTCATGCTTTAGAATTATCACCATTCCCCGAAAAAGCTCTTTTCGCTGCTGATGTACTTCGAACTCGTATGCCAGGCTTAGGACATTTAGTGCACATGCCTTCACATATTGACGCTTGGGTTGGACAATGGAAAGAAGCAATTGAGTGTAATATTGCTGCGGTTGAAGCAGATGACAAATATGTAGAATTAACTGGGAATGAATCGCAATTCTATAAGTTTTATAGAATGCATAATCATCATTTCATTGTTTGGTGTGCAATGTTTGACGGTCAATATGAAACGGCTATTAAATACGCCAGGAAAGCAGTAGAAACTCTTCCAGCGGGGGATGAAAACAGTGGTGTGAGTTTTATGCTTGCAGGTATAATTCCTATGGGCGCGATTTTCTTAGAATCATATGTAACTATGCCTTGGCATGTGATGATTCGATTTGGAAAATGGGATGAGATTTTAAACGAGCCTATGTATTCTGACAAAGAAGTATTTCCGGCTACTATTGCAACACAACACTATGCACGGGGCGTAGCTTATGCCTCCAAAGGGATGGTTCAAGAAGCCGAGAATGAGCAGTTAATGTTTAATGAAGCTTTGAAAAACCCAGCACTAGCAGGACGAATGATGCATAATAACTTCATGTATCAAGATCCTGAAGAAGGACCTTCAATTCTGAATGTCAATTCCGCGATTCTTGAGGGTGAAATAGAGTATCGCAGACAATTTATTTCTAAACAAAAGGGCGAAGAGTATGACTTTTCAGCGGCTTTTGAAGAATTACGTCGTGCTGTCAACCTATCATTAAATTTGGCATATAATGAACCATGGGGCCAGATGCAACCTGTTAGACATATTCTAGGTGCACTACTATTGGAGCAAGGTCATATTGATGAGGCCGAAGAAGTATATCGAGAGGATATTAAGTTATGGAAAGATAATATGTGGGGCCTTTTAGGATTAAAATTATGTCTCGAACAGAAAGGTAACTCTGATGAAGAACTTTCAAAAATCTCTGCTCTATTTAATGAGAGAAGTGCAAGGGCAGATATCATGCCAGCCAAAACCTGTTTTTGTGCTCAAGATGCGGTAGAAGAAACATGCTGTGACTAGTTAAGACTAATAGGTAATACAATCTGGCTTATTTAATGGAAAAAAAAATATTTGTAAAGTTTGTATCAAATCCTGAAAATGACCAAATTAAGACAATAATTGGAATTGCTTGTACTGTACAAGCAATCAATGAAAATCATCAAGTCAGTGTATTTTTTGCAGGTTCTGCAACTCATTTATTAGACAAAAAATATATTCATGAGTTGGATAAAGTAATGGGAGAAAATTCAACTATGATAATGGATTTCATGGAGATAATAATTTCAAAAGCTACTGTTTACTGTTCTTTTGCTTCCGTAAAAGAAACTTTGGGTGTTAGTGAAGGAGATAATGCATTAATTACCCCAGATAGTAAAATCGAATGGAGTGGCCCTCCTGGAGTTATTGATTTAGCAGTAAATTCGGATATTCAGTTAATTTATTAATGAAATTAAAAATATGAATCATTAATTTATGAGCGAAGATATACCCAAGAATTATTCTGTTTCGAAATTTTTCCTAACCTCTCTAAAGATAATAAGTGAGCAAGTGTTTGTAATTCAGATAATACTATGTTGACATTTTTAGTGTCTTCATACGCGATTTCACTGATTTTTGATATATTACCAACACCCTTTTTTATAGTTTCAAGAATCTTTATTTGTCGTATTTCTCTATGATTGATGTAATGTGATAATTTCTTTTCTGGAATTGAAATAAGTGGCCCATGGGCTGGAAATAAAATCCGTGAATCTAAGTTTTTTATTCTTTTTAGTTGTTCGATATAAATTTCCATATTCCCCTCATTTGGAATTAATATAGTTCCGTAACCAGCAACCATATCTCCAGCTATTAATCCTGCATCAGAAAAAAGACAGATATGGCCAGGACAATGACCTGGAGTAATCATTACTTCCCAATCTATCGGAAATTCAGGATGTTTAAGTGATATTTTTTCACCATCATTTAATATCAGAGCATCTTTCAATTCTAAATATTCAGATGTATGTTTTGAACACCATATTTTACTATTTGTCAATTCCATGAACTTATCAAGGTCACCATAGTGATCTGAATGTCTGTGCGTTATTAATAGTCCAATTACATTTCCTTCTAACAATTCAATAATATCCATTATCCATTGAATATCTTTCGGGTTTTTTGCTGCGGGATCTACAATTAGTAAATCCCCACCTTTCCTACCTAGAATGTAACAATTTGTTGTAGTTAAAGGTGGAAGGGTCTCTGTTTCTACAGGAATACAAACCACTCCTGCAGAAAAATTAATTTCTTTTTCTTCGGGAGATTCGGTTCTTAAATTTTTTACGGCTTTTTCTAACTCAGTTCCATTTTTTAATTCATCATTTAAATCTCTGATTAAAGTAAATATTGGCGGTGGTAGGTTTATACAATGTTCATTCCAGTCTGAAAGTAATTGATCGATTGGATACCATTTTGCTTCATCGAATTCCGTTTGTTTTTCTAGGCTATAATCCGAGGAATTTTTAGAGACATGTAAATGAAAAAAACGATTATGAAACCTCACAGGAGCAAAAATTGGTGTGATACGCTCTCTAATCATAGTTAATCTACTGGGATCAAATGTTATTTCCCCAGATTGAACATATTTCAACCAATTTTCTTTTTTTTCAATGACAGAACTTCTAATTTTTTTGTCAATACTCAATAATTTATTTTTACTCACGGTTAAACCTAATTCTTCACATAATTCTCTAAAGACACATATTTTCATTACTGCCAAAGAATCTTCTTCCAAATTCAATTCTTTTAATGCTAGCATATCCTTTCTACTGAGCCCCCCCCCAGGAAAAGACCAAAAATTAGGGAATACTCGCATAGTTTCGGCTCTTTTCCCCAGCAAAATTTCAATATTTCCGTTTGTTGTCCTCGTTAGCATTAAAGAGGCGCTATCGCGAATTGATACTGGATTTGGTCTAGGAATTTGGACATTGGAAGGTACTTCGCTCACGTCACTGCTACGACTGGTACATTTTCAAATAAACTCTATTTTATGTGTGAATATTTTGCATCATAAACATGGGACCGATTATAGAGATATCACATCGTACAGCCGATGGTGGAAAATCACATTCCATCAAAGTACCGCAATTTGGCTTGGGGGTCTTTTTAGCACCTGCAGATGGAACTTGTAAGAATGCATGTATTTGGGCTTTGAATGCAGGATATAGACACATAGATACCGCTGCTGTTTACCGCAATGAAGAAGAAGTGGGTCAAGCGATTTTAGAATCTGGAATACCAAGGTCTGAGTTATTCATCACAACAAAACTGAGGAGGACAGATGCACTTGGATACCAGGAAACATTAGAACGCTGTGACGAAAGCTTGAACAAATTAGGATTAGATTTTGTAGATTTATATCTCATTCACGCACCTCCAGAAGACTTATCAGTCCGAAAAGATGTATGGAGAGGGATGGAAAAATTATTAGAAACAGGTAAAACACGCGCTATAGGAGTATCTAATTACGGACCACATCATTTGGAGGAGATTTTACAGTATTCAAAGTATGGGCCTTCAGTTAATCAAATTGAGATACATCTGTGGCTACAAAGACCTTACTTAATTAAGGCTACACGTGAATCAGGAGCCGTTCCTATGGCATATAGCCCTCTGGCAAGAGGACAGAAAGTCAATGACGAAAAACTACATTCTCTATCTAAAAAATTGGGTGTTACTCCAGCTCAAATAGCGATTAAATGGTGTATGGATAAAGGCTTTATTACAATTCCCAAATCTTCTAATCAAAAAAGAATTATTGAAAATTTAGAATCATTAAATATAGAATTGAGTGAGGAGACTAATTTAATTTTGCAAGATTATGATGAAGATTACATTTCTGGTTGGAACCCAACCGTAGATCTTTAGGTGATGAAATGAGTAGAGTAGATCCATTAGAACCATTATATAATCTAATGGATGAAGAGAATTCACGTAAGAATAAAATTAAAAAAATAACTAGAATGAGTGTAAGTTGGTTTGTAGGGTTTATGTTGACAGCTTCATTAATTCGTTACATGGTAAAATATGTTCAATAGAGGGATATTTATTTCAGACAGGCCAATATTGTACACTTTCAGAAGGTGCCCCTATGCTATGAGGGCAAGAATGTCAATTATTCGAACATCTTTTGATTATGAACATAGGGAGGTAATCCTAAGAAATAGGCCTGAACACATGATGAAAATATCTCCAAAGGGAACTGTTCCAGTGTTGTTGTTAACAGATGGAACAGTGATAGAGGAAAGTTTAGAAATTATGCAATATGTTTTGAATTGGAAATTAACTAATTATGAAAATAATTGGGTTAAAAAAAATGATTACGAGTTTAAACATCATTTAGATCGTTATAAATATCCTAATCGTTACGAAGATGTGGACTATTTATTTCATAGAAATGAGGCATTAAAATATCTTATTGAGTTAGACAAAGAAATTTCAAATAAAGAAATCTCTCTAGCATTAAATGATGCCTTATTTCCATTTGTTAGGCAATTTGCAAATCACGACCGAGAATGGTTTGATTCTCAAAAATGGTCAAATTTGCATTTATGGTTAAGAAATAATATAGAAAGTGATGAATTTAAAATTTGTATGAATAAACATCCTCAATGGATAGAAAAGTAGCCCCTCCCGGATTTGAACCGGGGTCACGAGGACCAGAACCTCGTATGATGGACCGCTACACTAAGGGGCTCTAAGCAAAAAATGAACCGTTGCCTGATAACAATGCATAAATGGCCAGTATAAAGAAAATCGTAATTAATATAATAACAACTATTGTTATTACAGTCAGACTGAAAGAAAAACCAAGGATACTCAATTGAATTACTTTCGTAGTTTTATCAATTAAAGTATTCTTATCTACTTTTTTTATATTTTGAGACTCCTGAATAAATTCCTTATGCTGATTATTCTTAGTAGGGTCTAATATTGATGACTTATCGTCTGTTTCTGTTCTGTAACTATACCCAACAATTGCTAGTGTCAAAGATAGTGGTAGAAATATACAACACGCATTAAACAATTTACCAACAGAATCGGTTTCTAACCAGCTAGCTCCAGAACACGAAAGAACCTCTTCTCCATCAATCATTACAGTGCTTTGATATTCATCAGGACACATAGCTTCGTACGAAAATGCGCTAAAAAATGTTATAATGGCAATAATCATTAAAATTACGGCGGACATCGAAATTGCCAAAGATACTTTTTTTGAATCTAAATCTTTAATCTTGTAGTTGATTTTGTGTGCAATTGAAATTAAAAAAGAGGATATATTACTAAAATCTAAATTTCCATAGAATTTTAAATCATTAATTTCATTTCCATTTATCTCCCGTTCATAAGAGCATTCAGGACATTTAATTTTTCCAATATATGACTTGGGAATTTGTAATTTTACAGAGCAGTGGTAACATCTAAATTTAACTTTACTCTCTTTAATGTTTAACTTCCCAACTTCTTTTTCTGAAATATCGTTATCTTCTAGTCTTTGTATTAATATTTTTTTTGTGCCAGAAACTGGTAACTTTTTCGATTTTAATTTTTCTTTTAATTCTACTACAGTCAAGTCATTATATCTTGAAAAAGGTTTCTTCATTCTATCACAATATATCATCAGTTAGATCTTCTTCATGGCTTCCCAAATCATCTAAAATGCTATCATCAATTACTATTTTTTTTTCTGGTATCTCTGGAATTTCATCTTTTTCAGTAAGTGTAAATTCAGCAACTAGTCTGAGAGGTTCTCCGTTAGATATTTGACCTTTAAATTCTTTTTTAGTTCCCTCCATATTCACTAAAATTTTAAATTCTGTGGGGTCTTTATTAGATCTAAATCCTTTGTTATGTTTAGCATAATGATGGAGGTATACTTTGTAGGTTCCTCTAGGTGCTTTGTTTTCAGGCCAGTATACATTTTCAACTGGTTTTCTAGATGCAGGTTTGACATTCATATCGACATCTAACTCGCCACCGCATTTTGAGTTCCTATTATCGAAGAAAATTCTTTCTCCTGATGGACAAACTACATGTAAGTCTAAATCATTATAATTATTCCATATCAATGAAACTTGTACATCTCCAGATTTAGCACCTTCTCTAGCTAGTCTTTCCGCAAATTCATCTGTCTCATCATCACTAACCTCAGAACTTTCAATACCTTCAATCTCTGCAATTGATACTTGTTTATTCAACTGACTTTCGTTATCTTTTGCCCAATTAGATCGTTCCTTTAATCCATTTTCAATTTCTTCAGACGAATCTTGGCTATCGTCATATTCATTAGTCTCAGGTTCTAATTCCTCTTCTAGACTGGCTTTTCTTGCTTTCTTTAATCTGCTTTTAGGAAGTATTTCTTCGTAAGCGTGTCCATAAACAGCTCTACTTCTTTCTATGGGGGCTAGTTCTCTTCTAAATAAAACAATCCACATTCCTAGAACAAAACCGATGCCAAAAACCCCTGCAAGTGCAACTCCAATCACATCTGCCATTGATACTCCTAAGAGGTGACTATATTATTAGTTAATTAATTATCCTCTTTTATTTTTGATTATTTCAATTAATGATTCCTTCGATGGTCTTAATTGATTTTCTTTAAGATTAAGCAAAGCGGTATCTGATAGATTTAGTTGTTCTTCAGTAGTTTCAACATTAGGATTAAAATACAGTAATCCAGTTACATGTTTTTGACCTTCTTCTGCTCTATGTAAGGCAGCCAAAGCTGCTACTAGATCTGAGGGGTCATGTGTGTCATCTATGGTTTCTAAACGAATTGTTGAGCCATCGTGTAATGTAATGTCCCTGTAATTACCAGCGGGAATCTCTACTTCTTGCACAGGTTCCCTTTGAGGAATATAATCTATTACATGTAGTTCGTTAGAATTTCCTCTAACATATCCAAAAGATCTTAGAGATTCATCATTATTGTTGAATGTTACACATGGTGAAATTACGTCAATGACTGCCATACCTTTGTGCGATAAACCAGCTTTAATCAGTGCTTTTAATTGCTTTTTTGCTCCAGAAAAAGATCTTGCTACAAATGTACATCCTAAATTTAGTGCTACTGCACATAAATCAATAGGTTGAGACATGTTGATTTCCCCTTTTTTCTTTTTTGATCCCACTTCAGCTGTAGCAGAATATTGTCCTTTAGTCAATCCATAGACACCATTATTTTCAATGATATAAACCATATTTAAATTTCTTCTTATTGCATGAATGAATTGACCAATTCCAATACTAGCAGAGTCACCATCTCCGGAAACCCCTATGTAAGTCAGATCTTTGTTAATTAGATTTGCACCAGTAGTAACGCTGGGCATTCTTCCATGTACTGTATTGAAGCCGTGAGATTTGCCAAGGAAATAAGCGGGTGTTTTAGAAGAACAACCGATACCAGACATTTTTGCAATTTTTTCGGGTTGAATACCATTTTCCCAAGCCGCTTGTATTATCACATTTGAAATTTGATCATGACCACACCCAGGACATAAAGAAGAGGGCCCACCTTTGTAGTCGTCTTTTGGTAAATCAATTACGTTTAACTTAATACTCATTCTCTAACCTCATTAATCTTTTTTAATATTTTTTCAGCATATACATTAGCTTTTGGTGGTAGCCCATCAGAGTAGGCAACACTATGTAACTTTTGGACTAATGGAATAGGGATTTCTTTACGCAAGATTCCATAAATTTGAGCGTCTCTATTTATTTCGAGTACAATTGTTAAGTCGTGTTCAGAAACAAAATTTTCTACCTCAGGAGAAAGAGGTAATGATCTTACCCTACATTGGGAAATTTTAATTCCTGTAGCTTCTAGAATATCGTCAATTTCTTGAATTGTATTTTGCATAGAACCGTAATAAATAATACCGATTTCTTTGGCATCATTGTTTTTAAAAACAGGTTGGGGTAATTTCGTTCTCGATCCATCAATTTTTCTACGCAATCTTGCCATCATTTTATTGTATACTTCAGGATCTTCTGAGTAGACCCCATCCTCATCATGACCAGTGCCCCTGTATAGAATAGGGGCTAATCCACTACCAGGAAGTGTCCTGTAGGGAATACCATCTCCATCAATATCTCTGTACCTTCCAAAATTTTGAATTTTATCGAATTGTTCTTGAGAAATAACCACCTTACCCCTATTCATTTTTTCTGGGGGATATTCAAAGTTAGTTGCTTTCCATTTGTTCATCCCTAAGTCTAAATCGCTAAATCCAAAGACTATGGTTTGGTATTGTTCAGCGATATCAAATGCTTTCCAACCATGTTCGAAACATTCTTCAACAGTACCGGGGATAAGAACAATGTGTTGCGTATCTCCGTGACTAGCTTCATACAACATTGAGAGATCACCTTGTTGTGTTCTTGTTGGTAATCCTGTGGATGGTCCTGTTCTGTTTACATCCCAAATAACACACGGAATTTCGGCAAAATAAGAAAGACCGATAAATTCAGACATTAATGAGATTCCTGGGCCGCTCGTCGCGGTCATAGCTCTACCTCCAGCCCATCCACCACCAACAATCATTCCAACGGCAGCAATTTCATCCTCTGCTTGAATAACTGCGCATGTTGATTTACCATTTTCATCCAATCTAAGTTTAGGAATCCATTCAATAATTGATTCTGCTACTGATGAAGATGGAGTAATTGGATACCAAGCTAAGAGATTAACCCCTCCGTAAATAGCTCCGAGGGCTACAGCTTCATTTCCTTCAACCAAAAATGCATCCTCGTCTTTTTCTCTTTTTTCAATAGTGTAAGAATCTTCTTTTGTGAAGTTTTCTTTAAAGAATTCTCTCCCAGCATTTGCTGCGTCTACATTTAATTGAATTGCTTTTTCCTTGCCTAAAAATTGTTTAGAAATAGCCAATTCAAGTTTTTCTGAATCAAGATTCAATAGTTCTGCTAATATTCCAACGTAGATTATGTTGGCAATCATTTTTGCTAACTTTGGATGAATTTTTTTCGCTAATTTCGTCATTGGAACAGGGTAAACAATGCAGTCTTCCCTTTCAACAGGCATTTTCACATCAGAGTTGTAAATAATTACTGTGCCGGGTTTAACGGATTGTATGTCTTTTTCCCATGTGGCTTTATTCATGAGAATTTGAAAATTAACTTGATCACCAGGAGCTTGATAGCCTTTTTCTGAGACTCTAATTACATACCAAGTTGGTAAACCAGATATGTTAGATGGAAAGAAGTTTTTACCACTTACGTCAACGCCCATCTCGAATAAAGCTTGAAGAATTATCAGATTGGCGCTTTGTGAACCCGTCCCATTCGCAGTTGCGATATTAATCACGCAATCGTTTACAATGTATCCCATTCTGAACTACCTTTTAAATTTCAAGACTTGAGGTTACCGCTTTTTACTTCCCCTTGAATCACATGGTTAAGATTACCCTCCTTCAAGGTATTGGTTAAATGTAAGTATAATTTTTTCATCATCTACTTTCAAAAATAAGTAGCAACTCCGCCTTGTTATGGCGAAGACCTCAGAGTCCTATTTTGAAAAAGCTGAAAAGTTATTGGAACAAAATAAACCTGAAGAAGCTTTGGAAATTTTGAGAGAGAATTGGAACGAAGAACAAGAATCATCAAAAATTTATAAATTAGCAGGAGATTCTAAGAAAAAAATGGCTTTGATGACTGAAAGCAATTCTGAAAAGAAAAAAATGCTTAGAGATGCATTAAAACAATATAAAAAAGCATTGGAGTTAGATCCAAAATTTAAAGAGGTTGTTCAATTAAAAAATGTGCTAGAAAATGAGATGATGGAGGCCGGAATTAGAGCTTCAAGATTTCCTAAACTAGTTAGTGATCAAACACCTACATTTTGGGGATTAATTTTGATACCTGTGGTGATGATTGGAAGTATTATTGCAGCTAAAGCTATTCTAGATTCACAAAATCAATCAGATATAATGATTGAGGTTGATTTCAACGATCAATTATCCTCAACTCATGTACAAAATTTCAGATTACACGCTGAAAATGGAAATTATGATGGAGTTAAATTCCATCGAATTATAGACGGATTTATGGTTCAAGGTGGAGATTTTGAAAATCAAGACGGCACGGGAGGATATGCATCAGCTTGGTACGGATATTGTAATGGACAAGCATCAGGGGATTCTACGTGTTCAGGTCAAGGTGAAAAAGCTTGGACAGTACCAGATGAAGCAAATAATGGTTTAACCCACAAACCAGGAGCCCTAGCTATGGCTAAAACACAACAAGCGAACACAGGAGGTAGTCAATTTTATTTTGTAGATAAAGATAGTACACCTAGCCATTTAGATGGAGTGCACACTGTTTTTGGTCAAGCCGTATCTGGAAAAATAGATGGTGCAGTTGTGTCGGGTATTGATGCTATAGATTATATCAGTGAAGTTACAACCGATACTTCAGATAATCCAGTTGATGAAGTGCCCACGATTAAAAGAATAGAATTACAAGGAGAATGTGATTCTATGGTTGATTCGGTATGCAAGGCATTTATCTACATTGATCTGCTTTAAAATTATAGAAGGCACCTTCATAGCAAGACACTATTTGGGTATTACTCATGGGTCGTAACAAATCATCGTCTTTGAAAGAATTTGATTTGCCAGACAATAAAAAAGGATTGTTCTATGATCTATCATCTATTGAAGGATTATATGGTTGCAATATTGACAAATTACCTTATTCTATGAGGGTGTTACTTGAAGGAGCTTTAAGGAATTGTGATGACTTCCTAATCACAGAAGAAGATGTAAAGAATATTGCATCGTGGGAACCAAACGGTGAGCGTGGAGAAATTCCATTTAGGCCTTCAAGAGTAATTCTACAGGATTTTACAGGAGTTCCCGCCGTAGTAGATTTAGCAGCATTGAGAGATGCAATGGTAGAAATGGGAGGGGACCCGAACAAGGTTAATCCTCAGGTTCCAGTGGATTTGGTTATAGATCACTCTGTTCAAGTAGACATTTCAGGAATTAATGAAAATGCTTTGAACTTGAACCTTGATATTGAATATCATCGAAATATGGAACGATATAAATTTCTTAAATGGGGTCAGCAATCTCTAAAAAATTTCCGAGCAGTACCCCCTTCCAGAGGAATTGTGCACCAGGTGAATTTAGAATGGATTGCTACCGTTGCTCGAGAAGAAAATGAAATATGGCTTCCTGATTCGCTTGTCGGTACAGATTCACATACAACAATGATTAACGGACTGGGCGTATTAGGATGGGGCGTAGGTGGAATAGAAGCAGAAGCGGTAATGTTGGGACAACCTATCTATATGCTATCTCCTGATGTTGTAGGGTTTAGATTGTTAGGTTCATTAAACCCAGGAGTCACTGCTACTGATATGACTTTACGAATAGTCCAATTATTACGTGAGCACGGCGTAGTAGGAAAGTTTGTTGAATTTTTTGGAGAGGGTATGTCAGTACTGTCTTTGCCAGATAGAGCCACCATTGCTAATATGGCGCCAGAATATGGTGCAACATGCGGATTTTTTCCTGTTGATGAAAAAACAATCTCATTTATGCGATTATCAGGAAGAGATGAAGAAGATATTGCTTGTGTTAGAGCATATTGTAAAGCTCAAGGATTATGGTATGATCCGTCTTTGCCAGAGAAAAGTTATACTTCTGTATTAGAAATTGATCTCTCAACCATTGAACCTGCTCTTGCAGGACCAAAAAGACCCCAAGACAGAGTTACGCTTTCCAACATGGCTACACATTTCAAAGAGTCACTAACTCATGAAGTTGGTCATCAAGGACATGGTTTATCAGATTATGAACTTTCTAATTCTTCATCTGTTAAAGGTGAATACGATTTAAAGCATGGAGATATTGTAATCGCAGCCATAACATCTTGCACGAACACTTCAAATCCAGGTGTGATGTTAGCAGCAGGGTTGTTGGCTAGAAATGCTCGTAAAAAAGGCCTTAATGTCAAACCTTGGGTAAAAACATCTCTTGCTCCTGGTTCTAGAGTCGTAACCGAATATTACGCTATTAATGGATTAGATGTAGATTTAGCGGCCCTAGGTTTCAACAATGTTGGATATGGCTGTACTACTTGTATTGGAAATTCGGGCCCATTGTCAGACGAAATAGAATTGGCTATAGATTCATCAAATTTGATTGTTGGTGCAGTAACATCAGGCAACCGTAATTTCGAAGGAAGAGTTCATCAGAAAGTCAAGGCATCGTATCTAGCAAGTCCACCTTTGGTGATAGCATATGCCATCGCAGGAAACTTAAATATTGATTTAACACGAGAACCTTTAGGTATTGGGAAAGATGGAAACAAGGTCATGTTAAGTGATGTTTGGCCAACTGAAGAACAAGTGTTTGACGCAGTTTCAAAAATTACCCCCGAGATGTTTAGGGAGCGTTACTCAACAGTTATGCAAGAAGAAAGATGGGACTCAATTCCAAGTGAGCCATCTCCGTTATATCCTTGGGAGGAAGATTCAACTTACATACGATTACCAACTTTTTTTCAAGGTTTATCTAAATTGCCGCAACCTATCAAATCAATTTTTGGAGCCAAAGTATTGTTAAAGTTAGGTGATACAATTACCACAGATCATATTTCTCCAGCTGGAGCATTTCCCGCTGATGGTCCTGCAGGCAAATGGTTGACAGAAAGGGGGGTTGAAAAAACAGATTTTAATTCGTTCGGAAGCCGTCGTGGAAACCATGAAATCATGATGCGAGGAACTTTTGCAAACGTGAGGGTTAGAAATCAAATGGCACCAGGAACAGAAGGCGGTTATGCTCTAAATTATAAAAATAATGAGATCACATCTGTTTTCGAAGCTGCTATGGATAGTGATGTTCCAATGATTGTTTTAGCAGGTTCTCAATATGGTACAGGTAGCAGCAGAGATTGGGCTGCTAAAGGTACATTTTTATTGGGGATTAAAGCTGTTATTGCAACCTCATTTGAAAGAATCCACAGGTCGAATTTAGTTGGAATGGGAGTTTTACCACTGACATTTAAAGATGGGGAAGACGCAGATTTATTAGGTCTTGATGGGACAGAATCATTTGATATTCCTGTTAAAGATGACGTAAAGCCATTGCAACAACTTGAGGTAATTGCTCACAAGAATAATGGTGAGATTATTAAATTTTTAGTTGATGTGAGGTTAGACACTCCCGTGGAAGTAGATTATTACCGCAACGGTGGAATTTTACACACAGTATTAAGAAATTTGGCCAAATAATCAATATTATAGTTATAAATAATTGATGATAAATCCGTGCACGTGCAGACCGAAATCTCAGGGGCTGTTAGGTATGTTTACCAAGATATTGAAGAAGATATTGAAGTAGTTATCGAAGGAGAATCTGCTTGGGTGAAAAGACTAATCACAGAATTGAATTTAGACGAAAAAGGTTGGTTGCAATCTATCACAAGTAATGAAATATTTGAAATTTCAAGCCTTGAAAACGAATCTTTGATATTGGAGGATGGAAATGTTGTCAATATGGGTCCTGATCCAAATCCGTCTAGAATCCCAATTATTCTTCGACCAGTAGGAAGCCTAGATATAGATTCTAAACTTGAAAATTATGGAGCAGTGTCACAGGAAAATCCAACAATGGAGGATTTAGCGAGAGAATTTGATAAATTACCATCTCCAGAACCTAAATCTGGACCTTTGGTACTTAATCCAATGTCAGAAGCATGGCTCGCAGAATTATTTAAAATAGCTTTAAACCAATTTGGAGC
>CETP01210990.1_pt1 | contig 28007 bp, 27 predicted proteins | sample 531311 | NCBI WGS metagenome assembly CETP01 (sample SAMEA2622657, study PRJEB7988) | marine metagenome | biome: marine biome (ENVO:00000447); feature: surface water layer (ENVO:00002042); material: "saline water (ENVO:00002010), including plankton (ENVO:xxxxxxxx)" | depth 5 m | reverse complement strand
AGTATGTATATAAAAGTAGCACCTTTATGTAAATCTATATAGTTTTTTTGCTTCATTTGTTATCCTGTAATTTATTAATTGATTCAATATAACCTAATTTACCTTTACCTATTATAGTAAATGAACATACATCTGAAATAACTAATTTCTTTCTAAAATCTTCTCTATTTTCTACATCTGACAAGTGAACCTCTGCTACTGGTATGTTCACAGATACTACAGCATCCCTTATTGCATAAGAGTAGTGAGAAAGTGCACCAGGATTTAAAACTATTGCATCAAAAACATCAGCAGAATCATGAATCTTATCAATTAATTCTCCTTCATGGTTTGATTGATAAAATGAAAAATCAATGTTTAGAAAAGAATTTGAAATATAATTAAATAAATCATCTTGAGAATCAGATCCGTAAATATCAATTTCTCTTTTACCAAGCATATTTAAATTGGGTCCATGTAAAATTAAAATTTTCATGCTTAAATTACCTCTTTTAGTTCATCGAGTTCTATATTATCCACTAAAATTGGTTTACCTACGTCTTCTAGTAAAACAAATCTAATATTATTATTTTTAGATTTTTTGTCTGATTTGATATTTTCTAAATCAGAAGGATTTAATTTATAGGTATATTCAATTTTCAGTAGATTAAATTTATCTAATATACTTTTGTATACAGATTCATTCATAATTCCTTTTTTGTATGACAACTTAACGCTTAAATAAATACCATTTAATATAGCCTCGCCATGAGAAATATTTTGAGCTTGATATTTAATTTCAATTATATGGCCAAGCGTATGCCCAAAATTCAAAATATTTCTGAAGTTACGGTCTTTAACATCTTTCTCAACGAATATTTTTTTTGATTTACAACTTTCTAAAATAATATTTTTAATTAAATCTTTATTTTTTAGTTGTATTATGCAATCATAATTTTCGCAAATTAATGACAGTAATATAGGGTTTTGGATGAATCCATATTTAATGATTTCCCCTAATCCACTTCTTATGTGATTTGTATTGAGAGTATCCAGAAAACTTGTAGATATAAATACCCCGCAAGGCTGATGAAACGTTCCTATTATATTTTTTACATCATTTGAATTTATGGCAGTCTTGCCTCCCACTGATGAATCAACCATAGAAAGCAAAGTTGTAGGCACGTTTATATATTTAATACCTCTCATATAAACTGAGGCTAAAAATCCAATTATATCCCCTGTTGTTCCTCCGCCAATAGAAATCAGAATAGAATCTCTTTGACAATTCATTTTAATTAATGCTTGCGTAAGATTTTTTAGGTTACTAAAATTTTTATTTTCTTCACCGTCTCTTATTTCTAGGCTTAAAATATTTATCCCAAATGATTTCAAATTTGAAATAATTTTCGAAATGTGAAATTTTAAATTTTTTGGGTAGCATAAAATAAATTTTTGACCTTTATTAAGCTCATTTATGTAACTGTAGAAGTTTTTGTTTATGTATTCATCTACATAAATATTATATGAATTATCTGAAGTTTTAATTAATAAACTCATTTTTTATCAACTCGTTCTTTATTTTTTCAACAGTTTGACTTTGATTTATATTATCAGTATTAATCGTAATACTTGATATTTCAGAATAATATTTCATTCTATTATTATATAATTTTTTTAATGATTCAATATTAATATTACTACCAGGTTTTGTTTGAATCAGCGGCCTGAATTTATTTGAACTTTGCAAGCGACTTAATAATTGAGTAATTGATGCTTCTAAATGAATACAATAAAAATTTTTTAATATATTTCTATTATCTAATCTTTCAATTATCCCGCCACCTGTAGATATGATTGATTTTTTATTAATAATACTCCATTTTTTAAGTTCATCATGTTCTATTTGTCTGAATTTCTTATCTATTTTATATTTATTAAGGCTATTTATATCAAGGTAGTCATCTATATCAATAAAATGAACACCAACATCCATTGCAATTTTTTTTCCTACAGAACTTTTTCCTACTCCAGTCATTCCGATTATAAATACTTTATCTATCATCTTTAAAATTTTGCGCTTGCCTTATAATGTGTTTTAAATTGTTTCATAGAGTCGCCGCCAAACTTATCTAGCAATAAATCTACAAGTGCAAATGATAACATATGTTCACATATTATTGATGCAGCTGGAACGGCGCATGTATCTGATCTTTCTTTATGAGCTGATTTTGTCTCTTTAGTTTTTATATCAACTGATTGCAAAGGACTGCTAAGCGTTGAGATTGGCTTCATAGTCATGTTTAACAGTAAAGGCAATGTGTTACTCATACCTCCTTCAATACCACCTGCACTATTTGATAATCTTTTATACTCATTTTCTTCCCATGATATTTCATCATGATATTGACTTCCAAATAGATTATTTTTTGACCCTATCGTTAATGATTTAAATGCATTAATAGATAAAATTAAAGATCCAATAATGGAATTTAATTTTTTATCCCATTGTATATAACTACCTAGACCATATGGTAGACCTAATGCAACAACCTCTATATCTCCTCCAACAGTATCACCTCTTTTTTTACAGTTATCAATAACATCCGTCATGTTTTTATCTAATGATAAATCGAAACAACGAAATTTAGTATTATCAACTTTCTGATTTAATTTACTATAATCTTTAAGACTTAATAAAGTTTTGTCCACTACATCACCAATTCTTGATACTCTACTTTGAATAGATATGTTTACATCTTCAAGAAATTTCATACATATTGCACCAAGAGCAACTCTCATTGCTGTCTCTCTCGCAGATGATCTTTCAATAACATTTCTAATATCATCAAAATCATATTTATTAATGCCAGCAAGGTCTGCATGTCCAGGCCTTGGTAAAGTAATCTTATTTATTTCTTTATTTGACGGCTCTGTGCTCATCCTATCTTTCCAGTTTTGATAATCCTTATTTTCAATCATAATTGAAATTGGAGAGCCTATTGTCTTTCCAAGTCTAACTCCAGATATTATTTTTACAGAATCAGATTCAATTTTCATTCTAGCACCTCTTCCATAGCCAAGCTGCCTTCTTGCTAAATGATTATTAATATATTCTTTAGATATTTCTAATCCAGCAGGTAAACCCTGAATAATACCAACTAGGGCTTTTCCATGAGATTCACCAGCTGTTAAAAATTTTAATTTTGTTAGCATATTTTACCTTTTAATCAATGATTTTAAATCGTTAAAATCTACATTTTTTTCAATATCTTTTCTAAACCAAATATTAATTGAAGCTAATGCTTGGTAGATTAGCATATCAATACCATTCAAATATAATTTTGAGTGCCTTTTATCAATTTCAATCAAAATTTTTGTTGATAACTTTGTGTACAGTAAATCTATCCACATAAATTTACTATCAATAAAATAATTTAAAAAATCAGGACTATCATTAATAAAGTGCTTTGGTGTGCAGTTTATTACTACATCATTTTTTCCGAGTTTCAATGTTAAAATATCATTCAAATTATTTCTATTAAAATGATATATATTTTTATATCCCGTTTCTTTCAACGAAAATAATACTGCCTTAGATGAGCCTCCTGATCCAATTATAAATATATTTTTATCAGATAATAAAATATTATTTTTTTGAACCATTTTTATAAATCCGTAACAATCTGTATTGTAACCTTTGAGTTTATTATCTACACAATTTATAGCACCTATTTCGTATGCTTTCTTGCTGATTTTGTCTATCCTATTCTTAATAACATCCTTATATGGAGTTGTTATATTTAATCCATAGATATTATTAGCCTTTATATCATTGAAAAATCTATCAATATCATTTGCATCGTTTAAATCTGCAATAGAGTAACTTGCATTAATGTTTAATTTTTCATAAACATATTCATGAATAATAGGACTTAAGCTTTTTTGTATATTTTTACCTAATAAATAAATTTTTTTCATTTTATTATTCTATCAATGCATTCTAAAAAGTCTGGAAAAGATTTTTTATAACAATCTACATTATTATCAAATCTGTAATTTTTATTGATAATTTTGTTCGCAATATAAAAAGACATAAATATTCTATGATCATTAAAATCAGATATTGTTGTATTATACAACTTTTTATTACCATATATAATCAAATCATTACCAATCTCTTTTGCATTACCATTCATTAGTTTAATATTTTCAATGATAGCTTTAATTCTATCTGATTCTTTAACTCTCAACTCTTCAACATTCTTAAACGTTGTTTTACCATTGGAATACAAACATAAAATTGAAATGACTGGTATTTCATCAATAAGACTTGGAATATTAATTTTGTCTATTGTTATTCCCTTAAGATTTCCTGTATATGATGCATGTATATCTCCAATATTTTCACCATGGACATTTCTTTTGTTATTAATCTTTATATTTCCGCCCATTTTAATTACTGATTCTAAAAAGCCCATTCTATATCTATTTAAACATACATCTTTTATTATAATAGATGATTCTTTTGATAATAATGCTGCACAAATTAAAAACGACGCACTTGATATATCTCCAGGTAAATTTATATTGATATTATTCGATTTATTTTTGTTACCAACTATTTCAATTCTATCTTTTCCTACTTTAATTGGATATTTTAAATCTAACAACATTCTTTCCAAATGATCTCTTGTTTTGATATTGCCACTTATTATGCTCTTTCCATTTCTACTCATTGCATAAAGTATGAGTGATGATTTTATTTGTGCACTTGGAATAATTAACGTTGCATTAATAGTTTTTAATTTTTTTGATTTAAATATATTAACAGGTAAAAGATTATCTTTTGATTGAATGTTAACACCGGCATCTAAAAGTGGAAATATAACTCGATCCATTGGTCTTTTTCTTAAAGTTTTACGACCTATTATTTTACAATTAATATTTATTCCTGAAAAAAATCCTATCAATAATCTTGCTGTAGTACCTGATTCATTACAATCAATTTCTATTTCATTAAATTTTATATTTGTAGAATCAATGAAAAGTGAATTTTTTAATAATTGATAATCCATTCCAATTTTATCAAATACATATAAAGTTGATTTTATATCATCACTATTAGGTAAATTTTTGATTTTGTGTTTACCTTTAAAATAAAGACATAAAATCAAAGATCTAATTGCTATTGACTTATCACCTTGAAGATAAAATTTGGTTATATTTTTATTTGACTGCATTATTAATAAAGTTTTCAATCATTTGCATACCGTAAATTGTTTCTATAGATTCAGGATGAAATTGAAGTCCGTAAATATGATGCGTTTTATGCTTTATTGCCATTATTTCATCATCTTTAATAGTTTTAGCAGTTATTTCTAGGCAGTCTGGAAAATTTATTTCAGAGGCTACTAGCGAATGATATCTAGTTCCATAAAAGTTAGTTTCAATATCATTAAACATTAAGCAATTTGAATAATGGTGAATTTCATGCACTTTTCCGTGACATACATTATTTGCATTCTGTATTTTTCCTCCAAAACTTTCTATTATTGCTTGATGCCCTAAACAAATACCAAGTAATGGTACCTTGAATTTATAATAATCTATTATTTTTGGCATTTTTCCAGCACTTGAAGGTTTACCTGGTCCAGGAGAAAAAATAATAGCTTTTAATTTGCTACAATCTAAATTATCAAGAAAATTGTCATCGTTTTTGCAAACATTTACATCACTATAAAAATTGCCAATATATTGAAATAGATTATAAGTAAATGAGTCATAATTATCAACAAGGATAATCATCTCATACTTTCTAGAATATAACCTAAATGAACGATATTGCGATTATCTGGTATTATTTTTTGCGCAATTTCATAATGTTTCCAACTGTTTTCTAAATCTTTAATTTCTAAGAAACAAACTCCTAAATACGCATGATATTTACCAATTTCCATTGGGTAATAATTTACCAAATTTTCAAAATATGGTACAGCTTTTTCAAAATTTCGTTGTTCATAAAAACTCATAGCCTGATATTGTGAAAATTTTAAAAAACCATTAAAAAACATAAAACAGATTGCAAAAATAAAAATAGGCTTTCTAAAACTAAGAGAAATTTTAGTATTAAATATTATTAAGCTAATAATAGAAGAAACGCCAAAAGCCAACATATGCCCAAAATGAAACAGGCCATCTAATAACAATCCAAATACTAAACAAAAGGGAATTATAAAAAAATCTTTATCTCTTAAAGATATAAAATTAGACTTTATTTTTTCATTTAAATAACTTGTTTTTTGGTATGCAAAATCTAAGAGGTTGATATTATCATAATCATTAATTGGATTTTTAAATTTATATCCTAAAGCCTTTTCTGGGCAATCATCAATACAAATCAAACATGAAGTGCAGTTTGAATTAACAACTTTCTTAAACTTATTGATTTCATGATTAACATCTATACCAATTGGACAACTCAATGTACAACTATTACAATCAGTACAAGAATTAACTTTTCTTACTTTAAATGTTGATAGTGAAGTTGGAAATTTAAGAAATGCCCCCCATGGACATACAAATCTACAGAAACCTTTTCTACCTAGAAAATAAACAATTAAAAAACCATCTACAATAAAAGTTAAACTACCAATAATAAATCCTGGCAAAAACCTCCATACTTCAGGATAAGCTAAATTTGTTGACAATTGCCAATTTGAACCACTCCCAATTGCTTTTGAAACGTTAGGAATTATATAAAAATTAAATAGAATAAACAATGGTAGAAAAGTTAGCAATCTAGAATTTATTGTTTTAGGTTTAATGCCAAGTTTATCAAAAAACCACCATGCTAATTCTTGAACTGCACCAAAATGACATAACCAGCCACAAAAGAATCTTCCAAAAATTAATGTTGAAAAAAAAGCAAAAATTACCATTATTGAACCAGCATTTAATATGCCTTGACCAATGAAACGATCAAAAAATTCTTGAAAATCAAAACTTCCTAAATGGCTATTTTTTAACCATAAAACATGAACTAAAATTAGAATATGAACTACAATGAAAGATATAATACGATATTTTTGCATGACATGCTAATGTACAAAAATAAAGTTCACAAGAAAAACAATATCAGTAATATCAACAGCATTATCTGAATTCATATCTGCACACCAAAATTGTTCTTGATTGAATAGAGTCTCATCAAAGAAATAATTTATTGATGATAGCACATCAAGTATATTAACAATCTGATCGCTATTTGTATCACCTTTTGTAAATGTCAGTAAATAATTAATATCTTCGAAAATAGTGTATCTTTGATTAGACTGAATTGGTCCTTGATAAACTATTTTCTTAGGCTGATTAGTATTGATGTCTAAACTGGGCCACTTCACTGTAATACTATCAATATTGTTATGCTGACCTAAGCCAAAATGTAACTGTAAGGGGTCCATGCTACCATGACCTTTACCTGCTATTATTTCTCGTGAAATATTTTTATCAGGCAAATGTACAATAACTCTAGCTCCAATAGCAGAACGATTAGCATTAGGTGACCAGCCTTGGTTTGGTATTCCTACAACCGAACCTTCTAAATCTAATTTCAACCAATTGTTAATTGCAGTTAAAGAATCTGGAGAAATATTTTCATATAGTAAACTTGTATATTTAGGACCATTATTACCACCAATCATTTGCAATCCTGGAGCAAAAACATCTAGCCATCCATCATTATTATAATCTCCAGGAACAACATCTTGTGTAGCAGATTGAAAAAAAGGGCTAAATGAAGCATCCCATTCACCATCTCCAGAATTTAAAAATAAATCATCTTCTTTTTTTATGTTAGCTGCCCATATATCTAAATATCCATCATTATTAAAATCTCCCCATGCAGAACCATTACTTAATGAATCTGATTCCAGGGAGACTTCGCTACTTAGATTAATAAATGATGCTCCTTGTTCGTTCTTAAATAAAATATTATCTCCCCAATTAGATAAATATAAATCGAAATTATCATCGTTATCAAAATCTCCCCATGCAGCACCATATCCAGTGCTTCCAGTTGGGCTAGCATTAAAATCATCAATGCCTTTATTAAGAGCTACTTCAACAAAAAACGGATTTGGGTTAGCATTGTATACCACTTCATCACCTACTCTTGTTAATGTTTGATTTTCTAACATCCAATTTATTCCAAATTTGCGAGGAATATATACATCTTGATCACCATCATTATCATAATCAATAATTGCAAGCGCTCTTGATGAACTAGTATCCAACCTTGATTCTATGAAAGCATTTCTAAGAATAGGTTCACCTGCGTTATTAAAACCTTCATTAATAAAAAGATGAAATTGATTAAAAAATTTATCTTCAATTATTACGATATCCAAATCACCATCAAGGTCTGCATCAATAAAACCTTGACTATGAATGAAAGGTACTAAATATGATGGTAGATATTCTTTTGTCTCATAAACGTGATTACCATGATTCATAATAATTTGATGAGGTGAATTGTCAAATTCAGTATTATAACTATCCTCTAAACTAGTACTGGTAGAAGGGGTAAAACGCCATTTTAAAATATCAGGATAACCATTGTTATCTATGTCGCCTGCAACAAGTCCTGTACTTCCTGAACTTTCAATATTATAAACATTAGTTCTTTCAGTAAAAAAACCATCCTGATTTTCAAAAAAATAGGACTTAGAAAATCCATAGTATAAATCCAAATCATCATCTCTATCAAAATCTATCATAATTGCACTTTTGGCTTTCATTTCTAAATAGTTTGAATTCTCACCAATATAGGAACTAAATAATCCACTAGAGTTTTCTTGCGGCGGCATATCAGAATCTGGAAACACTTCTGCTCTATTGCTATTGACAACAAGAAAAAATACTTCATATGCTAAAAGAACTGCAAAAAATATTGTCAGCGCTAAAATAGATAATCTTAAGTTTTTTAATGATATAAATTTCATAAACTAAATTAAAATTTAAATTTGAAATAATAAAGAAACAAATTGTTACTATATAAAATTTAATGATGAATTTTATCTACAATAAATATTTTTGATGGTAACTGATTTTTAGATAAATTTTTTAATAAATAATTTTTAATATCCTTTTCGTTTAAACTCAAAGTTGATAATTCAATATAAATATCAATAAGAGTACCAAACTCATCATCTTGAAAAGTTTCTATATAAACATCAGATATTGATTCGTGTTTGAGTAATATATTTTTTATTTTACTTAAACTAATATTTTCTCCACCTGATATAACAATATCATCACTTCTTCCTGTTAAGTACAAAAAATTTTTATCAAAGTAACCGGTATCTTTTGTATAAACTGTATTAGATTCTTGTTTTTCATTTTCTAAAAAAGGTGAGACAGTTGGTCCAGAAATTTTTACATGATCATTTATAATTGTGATTGAGTTGCCCTTAAAACGTTTTCCAACAGAATCTATCATTTCAGGATGTTTATGTAGCCAAAATCCAGACACTCCAGAGCATGTTTCAGTCATACCATATGTTTTAAAAATTGGTAATTTATTATTAAGCGCATATCGCATCAATTGATTTGAACAATTATCACCCCCAACTACTATTGCTCTAAGAGTACTTGGAAATGCTCTACCTTGCCTATGATTTATCAATCGTTTTAACATACTTGGAACTAATGAAATCAATGTTGCGCCATTATCTATCATATCATTTATTAATGAAGTGCTAAATTTATTTACTAAAATAGATTCAAATCCTATCATTTGAGATCTGATAATTATTGATAGTCCTCCAATATGATTTAAAGGTAAACACTGTATGTATTTATCATTTTTTAAAAAACATAACTCATTGTTCCATTGAGAAACGCTATTAATAAAATTATTAAAAGTTAAACCAATTAACTTTGGTATACCTGTAGATCCAGAAGTTAAATGCAAGGATTGTATATCATTTAAATCTTTAATTTTTGATTCAAACTCTATTGGTGAGCAACCTCCAAAAGATGATGACAATTCTTGAATGTGGAAAAAAGATGTTTTATCAATACTTGATATATTTTTTTTCTGCAACCATTCTGTAATTACCAATTTAATTTTATTTTCAACAATTATTTGCTTTAACTCTTGAACATTAATATCAATGGGAAAAATAATGGGTACTTTATCAATTTGTATACATGAAAAATAAATTTCAATTATGTCAATAGGGTTTGTTAAATATATACCAATTTTTTTATTATCTGATATATTTAATCTTGATAATGATCTCGATTTTGAAGAAACATTATGATAGAATTCACTAAATGTTATTTTTTGATTTTTATAAGATATAAAAATATCATCATTAAAATTTGAATTCGAATTTTCTATAAAATGATTCATCATTTATAACCTAGCCCAATCATGTCAGGTATCACTACTTTACCTTCAATAACATTTGGTATATATTTCTGCTCATCTTTATAGATAGTATCAAAACCAAGTCCACATGCTGTATTAATTAAATTAGCTGATGCTATATGCATTGTCGATAATCTGCCAATTATACCCTCTAAAGATGAAGTCATTACAGGTATTTTATTCGCTTCTTCAATAATTTTAAAAGCTTGATTTATATCTGAAAAACTTCCAAAGGTTTGAGGTTTAATTATAAAAATATCTCCACAATTTAATTTTAATAAATTTTCAATTGAATCAATATTTTTAATAGTTTCGTCAAGAGCAATTGGTATGTCAGTATGAAAACTAAGTTCTAATAAATCTTCTATATTATCTTGCTTAATAGGCTGTTCAATATATTCAATATTATATTTAGCAACCTCTTTAAAAAATCTTATTGCTTTTACTAGATCATACGACTCATTCAAATCAATTATTAACTTTGTTGATTTTCCATATTTATCTGTAATGGATTCTATCAATTCGATTTCATTATATAAATTTCTAAAACCACATTTGATTTTTAAAATATTATATTTTTTTACTTCACTTAAATTATAAATACCATTGACTGAAATTTTTGGGCTTGCATTAGAATTTAAATATAAATTCATAGGTAAATTGTTTTCTTTTGCTAATAAATCATATAAAGCCGTTTCAATTGCAAAACATGCAGAGGGAGTATTTATAGTGTGTACTTTTGCCAGTATGAAAATTTCTTCTTTTTCAATATTAGTAATGCCAGATAATGCTAATTTAAAGCCTTCCAAAGCATAGCCAGACTCTTCATATGTTTCATTATTAAAGTTAGGTAATGGAGAAGCTTCACCATAACCCTTAATATTATCTGTATTAATAATTTCAATAATCCAACTATCTCTATCACAATGATTAAAAGAAGATGTTTCTAAATTAGAAAAACTTTGATGAATCTTTGGATAAATTTTGATTTTCTTAATTTTCATAAAATGATACCAATAAATAATAAAATGAAAAACAAACGTAAAAAATTAGATGTGCCAAATAATACTTCATTTAATTGAGAATCTTTTTTGTTGTGTATATCAATAATTAATTTTATTGCAACTGGCAAACTAAGAAATGTTAAAAGAAGATCATAATCCATAAAAAAAATTGAACGATTTAATAAAATAATGATAAAAAAATATGGCAAAATCATCATTAAATCATATAAAATAATAATAGGAAATTTACCAAATCTAACAGCTAAAGTTTTTTTGCCAACATTTACATCTGTTTCTACATCTCTTATATTATTAACACATAATATAGCTACAGCAATAAATCCAATTGATGAACCTATTAAAATACTATCAAAATCAAAAATTTTTCCGCTTTGTAAATAATAAGTTCCAGGAACAGCTATTAATCCAAAAAAAATGAACACAAAAATATCACCTAAACCATTATATCCTAATGGATATGGACCAGCAGTGTAACAGTAGGCAGATATCAAAGCAAAACTGCCAATTATTAATATTGGCAAACCACCAACAAATACTAAATAAAAACCAATGATTAGTGCCAATAAAAAACATAAATATGCACCTAATTTCATTTGATTTTTGGTTAGTATTCCTGATTGGACAGCACGTTGTGGTCCTAATCTATTAATATCATCTGCCCCGCTTAAAAAATCATATAAGTCATTAATAAAATTAGTACCTAATTGAATGAGAATAGAAGCTAATAGAGTCAAAAAGGCAACCAAAAAACTTGAAAATTGATTTTTTTCAATTGAAAGAGCTATCCCCAATAAAACCGGAGCAATAGAAACTATTAGCGTATTGAGCCTTGCAGCTATCAACCAAGATTTTATTTTCATAAAGAATTATGGTAGCCTTGGATATTTTTTAAAATTTGGCTTTCTTTTTTCTTTAAAAGCATCTCTGCCTTCTTGAGCTTCTTCACTCATATAAAATAGCATAGTAGCATCACCGGCAAGTTGCTGTAATCCAGCTTGGCCATCACAATCTGCATTTAAAGCTGCTTTTAAAATTCTTATTGCCATTGGTGATCTTTCAAGAATCTCATTACACAAATCAACAGTTGTAGATTCAAGTGAATCTAATGAAACAACATCATTTACTAAACCCCAATCAAGCGCTTGTTTTGCATCATAAAATCTGCATGTAAACCACATTTCTCTTGCTCTTTTTTGACCTATGATTCTTGCCATATATGATGCACCCCAACCTCCATCAAAAGAACCGACTTTTGGACCTGTTTGACCAAACTGTGCATTTTCTGCTGCTATAGTTAAATCACACATCATATGTAAAACATGACCACCACCTACAGCATATCCAGCAACCATAGCAATAACAGGCTTTGGTATGACTCTAATTTGTCTTTGTACATCCAAAATATTTAATCTTGGAACACCGTCATTTCCAATATAACCCTTGTCTCCGCGAATTTTTTGATCACCACCAGAACAAAAAGCTTCCGGCCCCTCTCCAGTCAAAATGATTACTCCAATACTTTGATCCTCTCTAGCCAAAGTAAATGCTTCTTTTAATTCAAATACTGTTTGGGGTCTGAAAGCATTTCTTACTTCTGGTCTATTAATAGTTATTTTAGCTATACCAGCTGTATGATTAATTCCAGATTCATATTTTATATCTGTAAACTCTTTTATTGTTTTCCACTTTGTTGACATATTATTATGATAAATTCCTTTGATTTGTTATTTTCTAGTTATAAATCTTATGTAAAATATAACAATAATGAATTATAAAATTAATGATTAAATCAACTTTAAAGTATGTTTTATTCTTACTATGTATGGGTTTTTTTATAAACTGTGATACGGAAGATATTTTAGAAAATTTAACAGGCGTTGAAATGATTTGGCTATGTCCAGATTCAAGCATTGTTTTTGATAGCACTGATATGTGTAACGGTTTATGTTCATCTCAATGTGTAGGATACGAATCAGATGATATACCTTTATCATGGATGTATTATTGTGAAGAAACAGAAGAGTACTATCAAACTATTCAAGATTGCCAAACAGATTGTTCCACAAACTGTAAAGTTGAAGTTGTTCCTTAGTAATGGCAATATTTAAGATTATTCATCAATCAAAAAATAGTTCTGCAAGAATTGGCGTTATTAAAACTGAGCATGGGAATATCGAAACACCTTTTTTTATGCCCATTGCCACCTATGGTGCAGTCAAAACTCAATCATCAAGTGAAATAAAAGATTTACCAAGTAAAATTTTATTAAGTAATACATACCACTTGTATATAAGACCTGGTACAGAAATTTTAGAAAAAGCTGGTGGATTGCACAAGTTTATGAACTGGGATAGAATAATCTTAACTGATTCTGGAGGATATCAAGTATACAGTTTACAAGGAATGAGAAAAATTTCAAATGATGGTGTAACATTTCAATCACATTTAGATGGTTCAAAACATCATTTTACGCCTGAAAAAGTTGTTGATATTCAAAGAAGCATAGGTTCAGATATTATGATGATGTTAGATGTTTGTCCTCCTGGTGATGCCGATAAAACTAAATGGATTGAAGCATTGACCTTAACAACTGAGTGGGCAAAAAGAGCAAAACGATATTTTGATGAAACAGAACCATTATATGGGTATAATCAAATTATATCCCCTATAGTTCAAGGGGGAACTGATTTAGAACTAAGAGAACAGTCAGCCCTAGAACTTATGGATATAGATTGCGCAATGTATGCAATTGGTGGTTTAGCTGTTGGTGAGCCAAAGCATGAAATGTTAAAAGTAGTTAATTTCTTAGATACTATTCTTCCTAAAAATAAACCAAGATATTTAATGGGCGTAGGAACACCTGCTGATTTAATTGAAAATATATTAAATGGAGTTGATATGTTTGATTGTGTTATTCCAACAAGAAATGCAAGAAATAGCCAGCTTTTTAGTTATGATGGAAAATTAAATATAAGAAATTCTAAATATAAAGATGATTTTACTCCTATTGATACTAATGGATTTAGTGTTTCATCAGAAATATATTCAAAAGCATATTTGCATCATCTATTTAAGACAAATGAAGTATTGGGTCTAAGAATTGCAACAGAACATAATCTTAAATTTTACATTCACCTAATGAATGAAGTGAAAATACAAATTAAAAATGATAACTTTGAAAAATGGGCAAAAGAATTTTTAGAAAGATATAATAATGAGTAATATAAAAGTAAGAGTTATTGATTGTCATATTGTGTGCTATAATGATAATAAATCAGATTGGGAATTTTTACTATTAAAACGAAGTATGGATACAATATATCCAGGAACATGGCAAGGAGTTACAGGTAAAATAGAGCCATCTGAAAAACCATACAAAACCGCGTTAAGAGAATTAATGGAAGAAACTGGATTAGTTGCAGATAGGCTTTTTACTGTTGATAAGGTAAATACATTTTATGATGCTAAAAGAGATACGATGAATCTGATACCTGTTTTTGGTGCTATTGTAGAATCAGATAATGTTAAATTATCAAAAGAACATACAGATTTTAAATGGTGCAGTGTTGATGAGGCAAAAAGATTAATTACATGGGACCAGCAAAAAAAAGGTGTTCAAATTTTTTATGATATGATAACAAATGATGATAATAGACTAAAGTTAATGGAGATTGAAATAAATGAATAAATGGCTTTGGGGAGGCTTAGGTTGGGCAATTGGAGGCCCTATTGGTGCAATAATGGGGTATGCATTAGGATCAATGGGCTCACAAAATCATAACTATACAAAAACAAGAGGTGGTGATTTTGGTGCTGCAATGTTAGTTTTATTTGCGGCAGTAATGAAAGCTGATAACCAACTCAAAAAAACAGAATTGGAATTTGTTAAAAGATTTTTTATCGAAAATTTTGGTACAAATTACACTAGACAAAGAATGGAGTTGTTTAAAAAAATATTAAATCAAAAAATTGATATTCAATCTGTATGTAATCAAATTAAAAATAATATGGATTTACATAGTAAAATACAATTGATACATATTTTATTTGGTTTATCAAAAGCAGATAATAACATTCATAATGATGAATTAAATATTATATCTGATATTGCAATGTTAATAGGTTTAAGCAAAAAAGATTTTAATTCAGTCAAAGCAATGTTTATAGAAGATACAAAATCTGCATATAAAATTTTAGGAGTTGATTCAAAATCGGAAGATTCTGAAATTAAATTAGCTTACAGAAAAATGGCAACTAAATTTCATCCAGATAAAGTTTCACATTTAGGTGAAGATTTTACAAAAATCGCTGAAGAAAAGTTTAAATCTATCAATGACGCCTATCAAAAAATAAAAAAGGAACGTAATTTATAGCAGATGAAAAAAACAAATTCTAACATTGAATTAAAAAAGTTTTATGGAAGTTTAAAAAATCATAAACCAGGAAAATATCCTTACACACATGGCATATATCCAAATATGTATACTGATAGATTATGGACTATGCGTCAATACTCTGGTTTTAGTTCTACAATAGAAAGTAATAAAAGATATCATTATTTATTAGATCAAGGAGTAAAAGGATTATCTGTAGCATTTGATTTGCCAACTCAAACAGGATATGATTCTGATAATATGCTTTCAGAAGGTGAAGTAGGAAAAGTAGGAGTGCCTATTAGTTCTATTGATGATATGGATTCTTTACTTAAAGGCATACCTCTTGATCAAATTTCCATTTCAATGACAATTAATTCTACAGCAGCAATTTTGCTAGCATTTATTATTGCCATAGCAGACAAAAGAGGAATTAAACGTTCATCTTTAAAGGGAACAATTCAAAATGATATTTTGAAGGAATATATTGCCAGAGGAACTTTTATTTATCCTCCACAACCTAGTATGAAAATAGTTACTGATATTTTCGAATATTGCAGTAAGGAATTACCAAATTGGAATACAATTTCTGTGTCTGGTTACCACATAAGAGAAGCGGGTTCAACAGCAATTGAAGAGTTAGCCTTTACATTTTCTAATGCAATTGCATATGTCGAAGCAGCAATAAAACAAGGCTTAGATGTTGATAAATTTGCTTCGAGAATAAGTTTTTTCTTTAATAGTCATAATCATTTTTTTGAAGAAATAGCAAAATTTAGAGCAGCAAGAAAAATTTGGGCAAAAATAATGAAAGAAAGATTCTTTGCAAAAAAAGAAAAATCCATGATATGTAGATTCCATACTCAAACTGCAGGTTCGACACTTGCAGCACAGGAAATTGATAATAATGTAGTTAGAACAACCCTACAAGCTACTGCAGCAGTTTTAGGAGGAACTCAATCACTTCACACAAATAGTAGAGATGAAGCATTGGCATTACCAAATGAAGATTCTGCATTACTTGCATTAAGAACTCAGCAAATCATTGCTTATGAATCTGGAGTTGCTGATGTAGTTGATCCTTTAGCTGGCTCCTACTTCATTGAAGAATTAACTGAAACATTAGAAAAAGAATGCTTTAAACTAATAGATAAAATTGACAGTTTAGGTGGTGCAGTAAATGCAATTGAACAAAATTTTCAACAAGCTAAAATTGCTGATAGTGCTTATGATTTTCAGAAAGACATTGATAGCAAAGAAAAAATACAAGTTGGGGTTAATAAATTTATTACTGAAAAAGTTCCATATCATAACATTCAAAAGATTGACCAAAATGCTGTAAATCTACAAATTAATAATTTGGAAAAATTTAAAAAAAATAGAGATGATATATCAGTTAAAAATGTGCTGAATAATCTAAAAAAATCAGCAGAAAATAATATCAATATTTTTCCTTTAATTATTGAGGCTGTTAAAACAAATGCTACTTTAGGTGAAATTTCTGATACTCTTAGAGAAGTATACGGAGAGCATAAAGGGTAAAATGTTTGATTATAAAATCTACGAAGAAAATCTGAAATCAAAGGTTTTTGGTAGAAGTTTTAAATATTTCAAAAAAATAAAATCCACAAATGGCGAAGCTAAAAATAATTTAAATGCTGCACACGGGCATCTTATTTTTACTAATAATCAGACTGATGGTAAGGGCAGAAGAAATAATAAATGGTTTTCGTTACCCAATAAAAGTTTAACATTTAGTATTATGTTAAATAAAAATGAAATAATAAATAAAGATATTCTTCCTTTGTTAACAAGCGTTGCAATAGTTAAAGCTATTAAAAAGAAAATTAATATTAATTGTAAAATAAAATGGCCAAATGATATTATGTTAAATGACAAAAAAATAGGAGGGGTTTTAATTGAATCAAAATCAAATTACTACATAGTTGGAGTTGGTTTGAATATTAATCATCAGGAAAATGAATTTAATGGTAACCTTTCAAAAATTGCAAGTTCGATTTATATACATACAAAAACCAAACTTAAATTAGAAAAATTATTAGCAAACATTGTTAATGAGTTTGAATTGACAATCAAAAAAGATAAAAAAAATATTCTTGAATATTGGTTAGACAAATGTAACCATTTAAATAAATCAATAAAATTTCATAGAAAAGGAAAATTAGTTAGTGGTAAATTTATGGGTATCAATAAAAATGGTGAGGCTTTAATTAAAACTAATAAAAAAATTATCAGTATATCTTCCGGAGTCATATATTAATGATACTAGTTATAGATATTGGAAATACCAACACTGTTTTAGGAGTTTATGATAAAAATGAATACCTATATACAAGTAGAATTAATAGTGAATCTCAGTTTGAGGTTGAAGTAAAATCTTTAATCAAATATAATATTGATGAGATTGCTATTTCATCTGTTGTACCAATATTAACAAAATCAATTTCTAAAATTATCAAACAGTATTTTCAAATCGATCCATTTTTAATTTCATTCAATAATTGTAAAAAGATAATTTTAAACGTAGAGCATTCTAAAGAGGTTGGGAACGATAGAATATGTAATACAAGAGCAGCAATTGAGTTAACTAAGAAAAATTGTTTAGTATTAGATTTTGGTACAGCTACAACATATGATGTTATTAATGATAAACAAGAATTTATCGGAGGTGCAATTGCTCCAGGAATTAAAGTTTCTGCTGATAATTTAATTAATAAAGCATCACTTCTAGATAATACAACTTTTGATTTTCCAGATAAAATTGTAGGAAGAAATACTATTACTAATATACAATCTGGCGTAATGTTTGGAGCAATTTTTTCAATTGAAGGAATGATTCAAAATATTGAAAAGGAATTAAATGCTAAGCTTGATATAATTTTAACTGGTGGTTTTAGTAAATTAATTTCTAGTAAACTTTCATTTAAACACAAATTAGAACCAAACCTTACACTTGATGGTATAAGACTTATTTATGAGGATAATCATGTCTCCAAATGATGAAATTCTAAATATTTTTACTGATGGCGCTTGTAAGGGAAATCCTGGTATTGGAGGATGGGGTGCAATTTTAGAATATGGAAATTCAAAAAAAGAAATAAAAGGTTTTAGTAAAAATACTACAAATAATATTATGGAATTAACCGCTGTAATAAAAGCACTTGAATGCTTAAATAGAAAATGTAAAATAACTATTACTACAGATTCAAATTATGTTAAAAATGGAATTACAGAATGGATTAAATCATGGAAAATAAATGGATGGAAAACTTCTAAAAAATCAACTGTTAAGAACAAAGAACTATGGGTTAAACTTGATAATTTAGTAGCGAAACATGAAATTAATTGGAAATGGATTAAAGGTCACTCCGGCCATCCACAAAATGAACGAGCAGATCAACTTGCTAATGAAGCAATTATTTTAGAGGGTAAGTGAAAAAGAGTTTAATAATATACCAGGACACTCAGTACCACCAAACGATCTGCTTGAGTATGTTCCAGTATCAGGTATAAACCTTGATTGATCAGAAACAGCCTCTAAATTTTTACCAAAAATATTATAAATAGTATCATCGAATCTCATATTTTCTATTGGTGCTACTATTTTTCCATTTTCAACCCAAAAACATGCATATCTAGTCATTCCAGTAATTCTGCCTCCAACATTATCACTCCAATTTAAATAATGCAGATTATTTAAAAATACTCCTTGATCAATTCTTTCAGTAATTTCATTTTCATTCATGTCGCCAGTTCTCATTACAGGGGAACGTAGTCCCTCATAACTGCTTGCATAATTAGAACTAATCTCATACTCTTGAGCAGTTCTGGAGTTAATTAATGTATTTTTTAAAATTCCATCATTAATTAATGGTAAATTTTTAACAGCAAGTTCACCTTCATCATTAAACATAGGAGTTAAGCCAGTAGAAAAATCTTCGTTTAAAGTAAAACATGGAGATAATGTTGCTTTATCATTTCTCATTTTTAAAAAAGCACTTTGCCCTCTTCTTATGGCACCTTCACTAAGCCCATTCCAAGAAAACATTCCCAGTAAATCAGATACACCAGCTGGGGCTATGTAAGTTCTGTAATCTCCAGGATTTAATTTAACTGAATCTTTATAAAGCATTTCAAGTTGATTAATAGAATTATTCATAAAAATATTATATTTATCTAGTTCAAAATCTGTACCAGCAAATGTATCTTTAACCATTCTTTCAGATTCAGTTACAAGAGAATAATCAAATGAAAAAGAATCAGTTGAAAACCAATGAAATAAACCTTTAGAATTAGCATATCCAACAAAAATATTTCCTGATGCCCAAATACCTGCTAAATCTACATCTTTAATTGATGGAGATATTACATCAACAACTTTATCTATAGGAAGTAATTGACCTACTTTAGAAGAAGAACTAGATTGACCTTCTGCCGGATAAACAATAAATGGATCTTCAGGTAAAAATTTAATATCTTCTCTTAGTTTTTCTAAATGATTAATAGCCATAGATAAATCAATCATTGAATTTTTAGATAGAGAAAAAGATGTTGAGCAAGTTCTTTGTTTTGATATTAAAGTTATAGATAATGTTGCATCAGAAACAAAACCATTTTGTCTAACTTTACTTTGATTAAATCTTGCAAAATGACTATCCTCTCCCCAAAAATTCAACATTAAATCTTCTGTATTATAGATTTTGCTCAATATATTTTGAGATAATTCTTTAAAAAAATTCTCCATATTTCTAGGCACCTCCAAATACTTCAATATCATTAAATAAACAGGTTGGAGAAGCGTGTCCAACTCTTACTGATTGATTTGGTTCTCCTTTACCACAATTAGGAGTACCAAAAACTTCAAACGTAGAATGATCGCCAACTTTACTCAAATTATTCCAAAATGGTGTTGTTACACCTCTATAATTAGGATTTTTTACAGTTTTAGTAAGTTTACCATCCTCGATTAATTTTCCATATTCACATCCAAATTGAAATTTGTTTCGATAATCATCAATAGACCATGAACGATTAGATTCCATGTATACACCTTTTTCAACAGATGAAATAATATCCTCAAAAGTGCTATCACCTGGTTCTAAATTAAGATTCGCCATTCTATCGATTGGCGGACGATTCCATGAGCATGCTCTAAAATTAGCCACACCTTTTATTCCTGATCTTTGTTCAGATTCAGTTCCACCTAGACCTCTTAATAAAATTCCATCTTTTATAATATATTCTTTTTCAGCTTTTCTGCCACTATCATCAAAAGCATATGAAGCTAATTCATTTTTGATTGTTGGATCAAAAGTTATATTCATTTTATCTGAGCCATATTTTAAATTTCCAAAATCTTTTTCTCTTACAAAACTCCATCCTGCATAATTTCTTTCATCTCCAAGAATCCTATCAACTTCAAGTGGATGACCTATACTTTCATGTATTTGTAATAACATTTGATCAGGTGCTAAAACTAAATTTGTTGTTTCTGTTGGACATTCATCTGCATAAAGTAATTCAACAGCTTGGTTTCCAATTCTATCACACATATTAATCAATTTAGATTCATCAAATACTTCATAGCCAGATTGAAACATTCTACCTCTACCATTATCTGTTCTTCTTTGTGTTATACCATTATCTTGAGAAATTGCATCAAAAGAACTACCTATAATTAGAAAATCTTGTTCAATATCTGCTCCATCAGACGATAAATATTGATAGTTTGTTTCAGTAATTCTTGCCATAGCACTTGCGCTAACTATTTTATCTGAAACCTTTAATGATTCATAAGATTTTCTTAAAATATCATTTAAATCTTTTAAACCAATAAATGTATCAGTCCTCTGAGATTTGTATTTACCTTTATTAGAAGGTCTTACATCTTTTGTAAAATTACATAATGGGTTTTTAGAAGATGATTCTGCAATTAATGTAGCTTTATCTATTGCTTTTTGAATGCTTTCTACAGACATGTCGCTTGATGCTGCGTACGCAAATTGTCCATTTTTTAAAACTTCAACCATTATTCCATGTGATATACCTTTACTATTTGCTTGAGGGTTGCCATCTCTAATCATTCTGTAAGTATTAGATTCAATAACTTTTCTTATGCCAAACCATTCAGCATTTACGTTTAGTGCATTATAAATTGATTTTAAATTGATTTTTTCCATAGTTTAAATTTAAGAATCTTTGCATACCTTAAAAAAATATTATTTTATTTAATTGTAGAGTTATTTTCAGTAAATTACAATCCTATTCAGGAAAATTTGAGTCTTTATTTTGGGGGATTTTATGTTTAAATATTTAAAATTTTTAGTAATTAATCTTTTAGTTTTATCTTTTTTTGTTGATTTTGCATATTCAAAAATCAAAAGAAAGGGTGGTTCAAAAACAAAAAATAACACTACTGAATTAACGGTTGAAGAATTAGAAAATCAGGGCTGGATAACTAATAAAAATATTTTTCCTAGCGGTAGTCCAAATGCTATAAAAGGTGGTATGATAACAATGCTAGGAGGAGCTGAATATCCCTCAACCTTTAGAGATATAGGAAAAGACTCTAGAAGTCAAATAAACGGATTATTGGCTGGTTTGCAATATGAAGGATTATTATCATTTGATTATGAACGTTTAGAATGGTCGCCAGGTTTAGCAACTCATTGGAAAATTTCATCTGATTCTTTGACTTATTGGTTTCGTTTAAACCCAAAGGCTAAGTTTGCTGATGGAAAAGATGTTACATCTGAAGATGTAATTGCAACTTTCAAATTATTAATAGATGATGGGCATCAGGATCCAAATGTAGCAGGTTTTTGGGATGATTTATTTGAAATTCCAATTGCAGAATCAAAATATACATTCAAAGTGACCGCAAAAAAGAAAGACTGGAGAACATTTAGAAACTTTGCCTCTTTAACAGTAATGCCTTCAACTTATCTAAATAAAGTTGATGGTGCTGGTTATATAGAAAAATATGACTTTAATTTTATGCCTGGATCAGGCCCATATGAATATGATAGAGTTAATTCAAAAAAAGGTAATGAGGGCTATATTATCATGAAGCGACGTGATAATTGGTGGGCTAAGGATAATCCAGAAAACATAGGTATATACAATTTTGATAAAATTAAATTTATTTTCATAGAAGATGAAAATCAACAAGTGATAAGTTTTTTTAATGGAGATTATGATATTTATCCTTGGTCAAGAGCGCAATGGTGGGTGGAAAGATTTAATGAAGAAAAATACAATGAAATTAAAAATGGATGGGTACAAAAAATAAAAATTTTTAATTTTCTTCCTAAGGGACCTTCAGGTGTAGTATTTAATACAAAGAAAAAACCATTTGATGATATTAGAATTAGAAAAGCGTTTACACATCTTTTTGATGTTGATAAATTAAATAAAAGATTATTTTTCGATGAATATGTTAGGTTGAACACATACTTTTATGGAACACCTTATTCTAACCCTCGTAATCCAATGCTAGATTTTAGTCCTCAAAAAGCTTTAGAGCTTTTGAATGATGCAGGTTGGTTGAGAAAAGATGGTGAGCAGTGGTTAACAAATGAAAATAACCAGATTTTTGAATTTGAATTTTTAATCTCTCCTGGTGAAGATAGAATTTATACAACATATCAGGAAGATTTAAAAAATGTTGGTATCAAGATGAATTTTAAACAAGTAGATGGATCGGCTGCATTTTCTAAAACAATGAAAAAGGAGTATGAAGTAACCGGTCAAGGCTGGACTGGAGGATTTTTCCCAAGCCCAGAAGGACTAATGCATTCAAAATATGCTGATGAAGTTGAAGTTACGAATATTACATCTATGGCATATCCAGAACTTGATAAATTAATTGAAGCATACAATGCTGAATGGGATGCAAAAAAAAGAATTCCTATTGCTCATCAGATTGATAGTATTGCTGTAAATTCATATCATTATGCACTTGGGTGGACATCGCCCTATGGTGCAAGAATGTTATATTGGTATAAGTTTGGAATGCCTGAATCTGGAATTACTTATGTTGGTGATTGGAGAACACCATTATCACATTGGTGGGTTGATAACTTCAAAAATAAAAATTTACAAAAAGCAAAAGATTCAAATACTAGTTTATCTATTCAGCCAACAATAATTGATCATTGGAATCGTATAAAATAAATTATGTTTGAATATATTATCAGAAGATTACTCCTTATGATTCCTGTTTTTTTTGGCAGCACTTTACTTGTATTCTATATTTTACAATCAGTGCCTGACGGCCCATTTGAACAAGCAGTCAAACAAATTAAAATGGCTCAAATGGCTAGTGGTGAAGGAGGTGCCGCTACTGGTGGTAGTGAAAATAATTCAATGGAAATATCTGAAGATGTACTAGAAAAATTGAGAAGACAATACGGATTAGATAAGCCAATATGGAAAAGATATTTAATTTGGCTTGGACTTTTGGATAAAGAAATTGAATATAAAGAAGTTGAATGGGGTGTTCCATTTAGATATACAATAAAAAATTTAGGCCAAGGCGAATATGCTCCCGTTTCGCTACAAAGATGGATAATAGTTAATTTGGAGGATAATGGAGAATATAAAATTTATCATAGTAAGCAGGGTACAGATTTTAAATGGGATGATAAATATGAACTTTTGCCAAATGAGGATCAGTTTTGGGAACTAGTTGATAGTGAAAGTTATAATTATGATGAAGATTATTTAGTAGAGTCAAATTGGAACATTGCTAAAATTATGGAAAATGATATTGTTGGTATTTCTCTAAAAAAAAGACAAGGAATATTTACAGGGTACTTAGGTCATTCTGAAAAACACAATGAAAGTGTTGGTACATTAATTTGGAATAGACTTCATATTTCTGCATTTTTTGGTTTGACTAGTTTCATTCTAACTTATTTAGTTTGTATACCTCTCGGAATTCTAAAAGCATTAAAGCACGGTGCAAAATTTGATACTTTTTCAAGTTTTATAGTTTTTCTTGGTTATTCAATACCACCTTATGCGTTAGCAGCAATGTTATTATCTATGTTTGCTACTACTAATATTTTTGATTCACCAATTTTACCAAGTAGAGGTTGGCGTCCTGAAGATTGGGAAAATTTAAGTTTACTTGGAAAATGGATTGGTCAGATCAAACATGCCTTATTACCAATTATAGCTTACATGGTAGGTTCTTTCGCTACGTTAACTATATTGATGAAAAATTCTTTAATGGAAAATCTAAGTCAAGATTATGTAAGGACGGCTTTTGCAAAAGGTTTAACAGAAAAAAAAGTTATATTTTTTCACGCTGTTAGAAATTCATTAATCCCAATAGCAACAGGCATAGGAAATACTATTGGTTTATTTTTAGCAGGATCCTATTTAATTGAGAAAATATTTGGTATTGATGGTATTGGACTTTTGACATTTAAGGCAATAGGTACAAGAGATTATGGAATTATAATGGGTTTTCTCGTAATTGGCGTATTAATTAGATTGTTTGGAAATTTAATATCAGATTTATGTTATGCAATTATAGATCCAAGAATAAGGTTTAAATAATGAGTGTTAATTTATCTGAATCAATTCTTCAAAAAAGAATAAAAAGATTTAAATCAATTAAGAGAGGTTATTACTCGTTGATTGCCATTATATCTTTGTATATTTTATCCTTATTATCGCCTTTGTGGGTAAATGATAAACCATTAATGGTTAGATACGCAAACAATCAATATGATTTAGGTGAAAAATTTGAGGATTTGAATAAAAATAGTATTAGAGATTATGATGAACCCTTTAGTGATAAATATAAATATTTTTTTCCAGCCTTATGGGATTTATTAGACTTCATTCCAGGAATATCATATCCTATATATGAGTCACGATATTTCAACCAAAACACAAATAAATTTGAAGTTGACTTTAGACGATTAGATAAATCGTGTGAAAAAGAGGGTTTAGGAAATTTTGTGATTATGCCTTTGTATCCATACCATCCACATGAAGATTTAAAAGATGAATTAGATGAAATATATGAAGATAAAAATGATAATGGCGCATATGATTTAGGTGAGCCATTTATTGATCAAAATCAAGATGGCTTATGGAATCAAAATAATCCCCCAACCAAACCAGATGGTTTTGGTGGAAGACATTTATTAGGAACTGATAATACTGGAAGAGATGTTTTTGCAAGAGTTATAGATGGATTTAAAGTTTCAATTACTTTTGCAGTAATATGTACATTTTTATCTTATTCAATAGGTATACTAATTGGAGGGACTTTAGGTTATTTTGGTAGTAAAGTAGATTTATTTGGTGTGAGAATTATGGAAATATTTAGTGCTTTACCTTTTTTATTTATCGTCATGATTTTATCAGGATTTATGCAGCCAAACTTATTTATACTCGCTTCCATTTTAGTATTTTTGTCTGGATGGATAGGAATATCATATTTCATTAGAGGAGAATTTTATAGAGAAAAAGCTAAAGATTACGTTTCTGCAGCAGTTTCTATGGGAGCGTCAAATAAAAGGGTAATGTTTAAACATATACTTCCAAATGCTTTAACGCCAATTATTACTTATGCACCATTTGCTATAATAGGTTATATAGGAACATTAAACATGCTAGATCTTTTAGGTTATGGGCTTCAGCCTCCAGCTGCAAGTTGGGGTGAAATTTTAAAGCAGGCATTAGAAAATCTAGATAATTGGCATATGCTAATATTTCCAATTATAGCTATGACTATTACACTATTTATGATAACATTTATTGGTGAGGCCATTCGTGAAGCATTTGATCCAAAAGTTTATTCGAGATTAAGATAATGAGTAAAAAGTTAATAGAAGTTAAAAACTTAAAAACATATTTTTATACAGAAGCTGGAACTGTTAAAGCTGTTAATAATGTTTCATTTGATATTTATAAAGGTGAAGTGCTTGGTATAGTAGGAGAATCTGGATCTGGAAAGTCTGTCACGTCACTATCAATTAATAGATTAATTCCGAATCCACCAGGTGAAATTGTTAGTGGAGAAGTAATATATAATAATCAAAATCTGTTAGATTTATCTTTTGATGAAATGCGTAATATTAGAGGTAAAGATATTGCAATGATATTTCAAGAGCCTATGACTTCACTTAATCCGGTTTTAAAAATTGGTGTACAAATGAATGAAGTGCTAATCAAACATGAAAATTTATCAGATGAAGAAGCAACAAAACGTAGTATTGAAATGTTAAATGCTGTAGGTATACCAAGTCCGGAACAAAGAATTAATGAATATCCACATCAATTTTCAGGTGGTATGAGACAAAGAGTTATGATAGCAATGGCATTACAATGTAATCCAAGTTTATTGATTGCTGATGAACCAACTACTGCTTTAGATGTAACCATTCAAGCACAAATTCTTGACTTAATGATGGATTTAAAAGATAAAAGAAAAGAAGCGGCTATTTTACTTATCACTCATGATTTGGCAGTAGTAGCCGAAACCTGTGATAGAATAATTGTAATGTATGGTGGTGAAATACAAGAAATTGCACCAGTAGAAGAATTATTCAAAAATCCATTACATCCATATACAAAAGCGTTGATGAAATCAATTCCACATCTTGATACTAAATCTGAACGTTTATATGCTCTGCGAGGAATGGTACCATCATTTATTGATATGGGAGATGAATGTAAATTTTGTAATAGGTTTGATCCTGATGATTGTGCATGCAAGGGTACAAAAAAAAGTTATAAATTATTTGAAGCTTCTCCAAATCACTATGTTAGATGTAATAAGGAATTAATTAATGGCTAATCCAATATTAAAAATAAAAAACTTAAATGTTGAATATCCATTATTTGGAGGTATTCTACAAAAAGAAGTGAGTTGTGTTCACGCAGTGAAAAATTTAACGATAGATATACCAGAAGGAAAAACTGTAGGAATAGTTGGAGAATCAGGCTCTGGAAAATCAACACTTGGTAAGGCTATTTTAAATGTACTTAATTTAACTGCTCCAGATGTTAGAATTAGTGGAGAGGTTTTATTAAATGAAAATGGAAATTACATTGATATAATGTCCTTGAGTAAAAAAGAGCTCATTAATTACAGACCTAAAATGCAAATGATTTTTCAAGATCCTTTTTCTTCACTTAATCCAAGAATGA
>CETP01210994.1_pt1 | contig 29055 bp, 24 predicted proteins | sample 531311 | NCBI WGS metagenome assembly CETP01 (sample SAMEA2622657, study PRJEB7988) | marine metagenome | biome: marine biome (ENVO:00000447); feature: surface water layer (ENVO:00002042); material: "saline water (ENVO:00002010), including plankton (ENVO:xxxxxxxx)" | depth 5 m | reverse complement strand
AAAAAGAATGGTGGAGGGTTTAAAACCCGTAGATTCTGTCTACATTGGAAACCCTCCTGGAATTTCGATGTTTGAAATCTTAGTTGATATTGAACCGGATATTATTGCATTAGGATACGATCAAGAACATGCTGAAGAGTGGATTAGAAAAGAATTAGATGCACGCAATCTATCTCACATAGATGTAAAAAGAGTTGAAGGTTTGGAAGGAGATTTAGACGGAACAAGAAAAATTGTTAGTAAAATCATTGACTTATGGAATGTAGTTAAAATGGATGAGTGAAATGTTTTCGGGTATTGTGGCAGGGCTTGGAATTGTTGAACATATTGAAGATAAAAATCAACTAAGACATATTAGAATTAGATTGCCTGAAGGAGCTAAAGAAAATATATCTCAAGGTGCTAGTATCTCACTAGATGGTGTTTGCCTTACTGTTGTAGAATTTAGTGAACATACGGCTAGTTTTGATATCATTGATGAAACATTGAGTAGAACTACTTTATCAAAAGTTGAAATTGGTGATATGATTAATATTGAGAGAGCAATGAAATATGGAGATGAAATTGGTGGCCATAATGTTTCTGGACATATCGATCATATGGCTGAAATAATTAAAATAAACACTCCAGAAAATAATCACATTGTCAAATTAAAAATTCCATCAAATTATATGCCATATATCATTGAAAAGGGTTACATTGCATTAGATGGTTGTAGTCTTACAATTGCTGAAGTATTCAATGATGGATTCAATGTTTGTTTGATTCCAGAAACATTACGTCGAACAACCTTTGGATTCAAAAAGGAAGGCGACTTCGTGAACTTTGAGATAGAGGCCAATACCAAGGCAATCGTAGATTCAATCAATAGAAAGAAAGGTGATTAAAATGAAAGGTTCAATACATATTATTTGTACATCATACCATAAACCACAAATAGAAAAAATGTTGGAAGTGGCTAAAAAAACTGCTAAGGAAGAGGGTAGACAAATAGGTAAAGTTTATTGGTTACCTGGGGTTTTAGAGATCCCATATGGAATTAGGAAAATTTCGCATATAAATACGGCATATGAATATGAAAAAACTCAACATGATGGTTTTGTTGTGTTAGGAATTATTGAGAAGGGTAAAACTAAACATGGTAAAGTGATAGGTCAAGCAGTGATTAAAGACTTAATTAAATTTCAAACAGGGAAAGGTGGAAGACCAGTGGGAATTGGAATCATAGGCCCTGATGCAACTCCAGAACAAATTGAAGAGAGATTGGAAATGCATGCTAAAAATGCAGTTTTGGCAGTATCACACTTAATGAAAAGAATTAGTGAATGGGAGTGAAAAAAAATGAGTGATATAAGAAATGTAATAATTATTGGAAGCGGTCCTGCAGGTTATACTGCTGGACTTTATACTGCTAGAGCCATGTTAAAACCTTTGATGTTCTCCGGCTATGCTTCAGGTGGACAGTTAATGCTGACAAGTGATGTCGAAAATTTTCCTGGATATCCCCAAGGAATTACTGGACCAGAGATGATGATGCATCTAAGAGAACAAGCAGAAAGGTTCGGTTGTGAAGTAATTGACAAAAATGTAGCATCAGTTGATTTTTCTTCTAAACCATTCAAAGTTACGGTTGAAAATGAAGTATTTCAATCTCATGCAATTATTGTTTGTACTGGAGCTGAAGCAATTTGGCTCAATGCAGAAAATGAAGAAGCACAAAAAGGAAGAGGAATCTCTACTTGTGCTACATGTGATGGAGCATTTTTCAGAGATGAAGAAGTGTTGGTAATTGGTGGCGGGGATTCTGCTATGGAAGAAGCAACATTCTTGACAAGATTTGCAAGTAAAGTTACAATTTTAAACAGAAGAGATGTATTTAGGGCTTCTACAATAATGTATGAAAGGGCCGCTGCAAATCCCAAAATTGAAATTAGACCATTTAGACAAATTAAGAAATGGCTTTCAAATGAACAAGGCCTTACTGGTGCTTTAATTGAAGATCCGAGAGACGGTTCAACAGAAGAAATTAGCGCTACTGGTGCTTTTATTGCAATAGGTCATAAACCAATCACTAAATTTTTAGACGAACAAATAGAAACTGACGATGAAGGATACATCTTACATAAAGAGCATACAATGACTTCAATTCCCGGTGTTTTTGCAGCGGGAGATGTAGTTGATACAAGATATCGTCAAGCAATTACTGCTGCTGGAATGGGATGTCAAGCAGCAATAGATTGTGAACGTTGGTTAGAAGATAATGTCCATTGAGGTATATTTGTGTTAGATGACCGTTATGCTCGTCAAATAATCCTACCAGAGATAGGAGAAATAGGTCAGCAAAAATTGAAAGAGTGTTCAATTGTTGTAATTGGTGCAGGAGGTTTAGGTTCTCCAGCTCTTTTGTATCTTGCAGCAGCAGGTATTGGAAATATTACAATTGTTGATGGGGATCTTGTAGAATCTAGTAATTTACATAGACAAGTATTGTATAATGAATCTGATATAGGAACAAAAAAAGCAGAAACTGCTGCTAAAAAATTAAAAGAAATAAATTCTCAAATAGAAATTAAGTTTATTTCAGAATTTTTAAATGAAGAAAACGCTAAAGAAATTGTGCAAAATCACGATATTCTAATTGATGGTAGTGATAATATCCCTACTAGATATATTTTAGATGATATCTGTAAAGAAATAGGTATCCCTTGGGTACATGCATCGATACATCGCTTCGAAGGGCAAATAGCTTGCTTCAATATTTCAAATGGCCCTGGTTATCGCGATTTATTCCCAGATTCAGCATCTGCCGAAAGTGTTCCGAACTGTGCTGAAGCTGGAGTATTAGGAGTACTTCCTGGAATTATAGGTACCATTCAAGCCACTCAAGCTCTGAAAATTTGTTTGGGTATCGGAAATGATTTGAGAGGTAAAATATTGCTAGTTGATACAAAAACAATGAATTTTAGAACTATGGTTTATGAGAAAGAAAGAAGAATAACTATTAAGGAAAAACCTAAAAATATTTCTCCAAGAGAAGTTAAAGCTTTGATTGATGACGGTTGGGAGCCATTTATCATTGATTGCAGATCCCAAAAAGAGTATCAAATTGCAAAATTGAAGAATGTGGATTTATTTGTAAATCACACTCAAATCGAGTCAGTGATAAATAAAATACCTAAAGACAAAGATTTGCTTGTATATTGCCATCATGGCACGAGATCAATGTATACAATTTCGTACCTTTATAATAATGGATTTAGAGGTGAAAATTTATTCAATCTAGCTGGAGGAATTGATTCATGGGCCCTAAGTGTAGATTCATCCATTCGGAGATATTAATTTAATATGCAAAATAGAAAATATTTACAAATTCTTTGATAACATTCATTTGAAGGTGTCCCTACAGGAGTGATTAACATGGCGAATCTCATCGTTGCGGACGAAAATAAAGGCAGGAGAGATTTGCTGGCAATTAATTTAGGAAGAGAAGGTTTCAATGTTACGAGAACCTCAACTTTGAGACAAACCGAAGGAACTGCTCTAGCCACGATGCCAGAGGTACTTGTCATGGATGCCGAATGGAGATCCGCTGACGCTTTAGATACAGCTCAAAGGTTAATGGCCGATCCCGAATTTTCATTTAAGTCAAGAATAGTACTTTTAAGCAGAGACACTAGTAATGAAATGCTAGTTTCTGCTGCAAAAGCTGGAATTCATGAGGTTTTAGGTAAACCACTAAATATGAATATTCTTATTACACAGCTTTGGAAACATGCAAAAAAACAATTTGTCCCCCCACCAGCAAATGTTAACACACATACATCTCAAGGTTTTTTTGATGTAAATTTATCATTAAAAGATCCTACTTGGGCTATGCCAATGTTGCAGAATATGCTTAACCCCGAAGTAATTAACCCTCAGTTCGTTGATGAAATTTTAGCAAGGTTAGCAGAAAATGAAATAGAAATAGAAGGTATAGATAGTTCCAACCTCGGCTCATTACTAAAAACAGTGTTTGGACAATTGTTAGAATCTCAGGTAGATAACGATGAAAATCCTCAAAGTAAAACCGTTCAAGAGAATATTGCCAATAAAAATGTTCCAAAATTGGGAACCTCATTAGAAGAGATTCTGCAAGACGAAGCAGATGAGTTAAGAGAAGAGATCTTAACTAAAATGGAGGAAATCCTCAGCGAAGAAATTCCGGAGATTACGGCTTTAGAGGATTATGCAAAAATTAAAGTCGATCCAGAGTTCATTAATTTGGTTAAATATACCTCACAAAGCCTTGAAGAACTCTTGTGGGAAATTGGAATTCCTGGCAGACTTAATGACCCTAGCTTGAGTATATGGGTTGAGGATTCTTTAAAATCTGTTCAAGACATAATAAAAAGTATTCCAGATATACCGATTGATGACGAAGAATAATTAATTAAAAATTAATCTTTCAGCTATTTTTGATACTTTTTCAGTTTTTCCATTTAAGGTTGTAACATACATTACAGCTTGACTAACCTGTCTAGTTCTTAGTGCATCGGCTAAAGGTGTATGTTCCTTAAACCATCTGAATTTCCCATCTTCTCCTTCTATTCTAATATCTACCTGAGCCATCCTAGGTTCAGAAAGTAATAATTTCATCGAGGGGACATCTATTGAAACATATCCCTCAGGAATTTTTGCACGCAGTGCAATTTCATCTTCTAATTGCATCCGTTTGTGACTATCTTGAGCTATTTCTAATAATGCTTGAGTTTGATTCTCATCTAAATCTTGCTTTCTACGTGTCATTGCAACCTTAAACAACTGACGATATTTGATTCGGCGAAGGATGTCTTGTTGAAATCCTCCTTGATCGCTTAATAGTTGCCAGATTTCTGCATCGACCATTTTTTGCATATCCAGAGGGTCACTTGAATTGTCTGGCATTCTCTCAACTGCATGAGAAAGCATAACTTCTGTAATTCTAGTTACTCTATGGAAATATACAGCACTGTACATCAATGCTCTTGCAGTAAGCATACCTTCTAAGGCTGATAGTCCCCCTTCTCCAATGGCAACATCACCAGCATGTCTTTTAAGACAATGAATTAATCGGTGGTGATCTATTATTCCGTGCTTTACTCCAGTAAAATGAGCATCACGTAAAAGATAATCTATTTGATCACAGTCTACAGGTCCATGAACTAAATGACCCATTGTATGATCATCAGAACCAAAAAATCCTTCACCTTTTTTCCAAAATAGACTCCTTTCACTACCTTGAGCATCAGGACCTCTGATCAAGTCTGCAATCTCTTTTGGATTTAAATCGTATTCTTCTAAAATTTCAGGAATCATTTTTCTGTTTGAAATCACCGATTCTTCCCCTTTCCTTAATATATCATATTCCCCAGTTATTATTCCTTCAGTTACAGACATGTGGTCCATACCACCTCTTTCATGCAGAATATGCTCTAAAGTATGTGAGTAAGGTCCATGTCCTACATCATGTAACATCCCTGCAACTTGAACCATATTTTTTTCATGATCAGTTAAACCTATAGATTCGGACATTAAACCTCCCACAAAACTAACTCCTAAGCTATGTTCAAACCTTGTATGATGCGCACCTGGAAATACCAGATGAGCTAATCCTAATTGCTTAATATGTGATAATTTATTAAATTCTGGTGTTGAAAGTAATTCTTTTCTGGCTCCATCAATTATAAATGAGCCGTGAATTGTATCATTTACGATTTTGCTTTCCATATCATCCCTTAATCTACCCCAAGTGCTTGGTCCTCATAAAGAACCGCATAAATTAATAAAAAATAATTAAAATATGAAACAAATTATTATGTGTTCAAGCTGATCGATGTTTAATGCGAGAAATCGAATGTAAAATTATCGCCATCGCTGGTGGCAGTGGAGCAGGAAAAACTACTCTCGCAAACGAAATTTCAAGCTTTTTTAAAAAAAATGAATGTAAGATAATTAGCCAAGATAATTATTACATAGACTTAAGTGATAGATTTGACTTCGATGGAGGAAGTATTAATTTTGATCACCCTGATATGCTGGAATTAAATTTATTAGCTAAGCATCTGAAATTATTAAAGCAAAATAAAGAAGTTAACATCCCTACTTATGATTTTAAGACGCATTCAAGATTAGAAAAAACAGAAATTGTCAAACCAAGCAAAATAATCCTCGTTGATGGGACGTTATTATTAAATTCATACGAACTTAACTCAATTTTTGATTTGAGAATATTTATCAAGGTTTCTGACAAAATGAGGTTAAAAAGAAGAATCAAAAGAGATAAGGTAGAAAGGGGAAGAAAATTAATTGGGATCATGAATCAGTGGAAAAAACAAGTTTTACCAATGCACAATCGATTCGTAAAATCCACAGAAACATCCGCAGACTTAGTAATAAATGAAAACGAAAACCTCTACAAATCAGCAATTAAAATTTGTGATATTATTTCTAATCTCTAAATTCATTTTCTCATTTCAATTTCATCCCATCCACCTGTTGAAAATTCATCTGACTCAAATGCAGCGTTAATTCTCATTTCTTCTGAAATATTATCTCTGAATTTCTTACGATTCGATGCAGATTTAATCTGTCTGAATATCAGTAGAAGTAAAATGACTGAAAAAATTACTATTGCGAAAGAAATCATATTCTCAAACTCTAAATTTGAGGACAAATTCGAGTTTTCTGTATTCTGATTATTACAATCACACTGATTAATCTTACCATCTAAACCAGATGAATCAATTATTATACCTGTAGTACCATCTGAGCATGTGCATTCGATCAATAAGTTATTTTCATTATCTAAATCATCGGTATTATTCACCTTAATTTCTTCAACATCTTGAATGATCTCATTTTCAAAACAACTCACTCCATACTCCCACTTTGTTTCATCATCAGGACATTCGTCTACGAAATTTGCATATCCATCACCATCCGAATCTAAACATCCTACAATGTTGATGTATGACGTACCCTCTTCGTCAACGCAGTCATCAAAAGCGTCTGAATAACCATCATTATCACTGTCTAAACAACCGAATTTATCGATGTAAGATGTGCCGAATGTCAAAACACAGTCATCACCATTAAACCCATCCTCATTGTCTCCATAACCATCATTATCTTTATCAGACCACTGTGTAGATTCATCAGGGAATTTATCTAAGATATCTCCAAATCCATCTCCATCTGAATCAATACATCCCATTAATCCTAATTCAGTACTTGTACCGAAAAGTTCTGTACAATCATCGGCATTAATTCCATCTTTATTATCTCCAAATCCGTCACCATCAGTATCATTCCATTGACTAATCTCTAGAGGAAATCTATCATCGAAATCTGCAACTCCATCACCATCTGAATCTACGCACCCAAGATACTGCTCCATTTCTGATAATCCGAATTCATCAGGACACTTGTCAGCGTAAACTCCATCTGAATTATCCCCGAATCCGTCACCATCTGAATCATTCCACTGAGTTGGGTTATATGGTAAATCATCATTTAGATCTGAATACCCGTCTTGATCAGAATCAATACATCCAAAGCGATCAATCCATGAAGTCCCTGAAACATCAATACAGTCATCTGAATTATTCGCGGGAGGCGGACTATCTCCATAACCGTCTCCATCTGAATCTTTCCATTGTTCTGGATCATATGGAAAATCATCTATTTCATCCCACCATCCATCACCATCTGAATCTATGCAACCTAAATAATCTATAGTAGAATTACCATAGGTTTCAGGACAATAATCCGGAGAATTACCGTTGATATTATCTCCAAAACCATCGCTATCTGTATCATTCCACTGAGTAGAGTCTGAAGGAAACTTGTCTGGGTTTATTCCACTAATGTTGTCTCCAAAACCATCGCCATCGGTATCATTCCATTGTGTAGGATTCAGAGGGAATATATCTGGATTAAATCCCTCTAAATTGTCACCATATCCATCTCCATCAAAATCTGCCCATTGAGAAGAATCATTTGGAAATGCGTCAGCGCCATCTGTTACATTCCACTCTGTATCTGAATCTGAAAAACCGTCACCGTCTATGTCTGGACATCCGCTCCTGTCTTCAGTAGAATTACCTTTAATGTCTATACAATCATCATAGTTGCTGGCAGGGGAAGGATTATCTCCAAAACCATCATCATCTGAATCTACCCATTGTGTACCATCCAATGGAAATGCGTCTACATCTCCATTTCCGCGATCAATAGTTGGCCAACCGTCATTATCAGGATCATCGTCTCCTTCCCAAAAACTCAATCTTACATCTTCATAGCCATGAGCTACGATAAAATTTATTCCGTCTGGGCTCCAAGCGATATCATACACTGATGGATCCGGAGTTGATTCATCTCCTGAATTACCAGACATTATGTCTACTATAGATCCTGACAGGGCATTGAATACTTTGACAGAGTCCCCATCAGCACCGTACCAAAAAGCAGCTGCAGCAACTTGCCTACTATCTGGACTAAACTCAACATCTAAACAACTTGTAGAAAGTTGTTCTTCCCATTGCTTTACCCAAGTTATAGTATTGTATAGATAAACTGAGTGCCCTACAGTTGTTGATTGATACTGATCACATACTGCTAACATATTTCCGTCTGGAGACCATGATAAACCATTAACTCGAGGAAACTCAGATGAAGTTATTGTTAATGACGTGGTTATTTGTGAGAAGCCATTCTTGGCATCTAACAAAAAAACCTCTCCAGCACCTCCTAAAGCAAGTATATTGCCATCAGGACTCCAATCTACAGAGTCATAATTACTGTCAAGAGTTGATGGATTAAACCTACCAATTTCAGTCCAATCTGTAGGATCTAAAATAACCAATCCTCCGTCATTTTCTTCTGATAGTGTTTCCTTGCCAACTGTAACAGCAACCATTGTTGAATCTGGGTTAAATTCAATATCGGCGATTAAATCATTGGTTGTCCCAAAATCAGTAGTTAAGGTTTCAATCAATTCTACCGTATTATCATTGACAAAATTTGTCATATCGTAAACAAAAACTTCTTCATACTGATTTCCAGCCAAAATATATTCTCCATTTGGACTCCATTCAACCTCATAAATAGGACGATTTTCCTCTTCTGTGACTGATAACATTATATTTCTTGATTTTGTTTCAAAAATAGTTAATGCTCCAGAATCATCTCCTACAACAATATATTCTCCATCTGGTGAAAAGTCTACTGATTCTATGTCTCCATCATCAGAATCCCAATTAATTACTTCAACTTCAATAAAATCCCCCTGTGGTGAAGTCCAAAAATCGTTTAAATCGCTCTTTCCATCATTATCTCTGTCTGGGCAACCTAAACGGTCAATTGTGCTTTCTCCTTCTGAATATGGACAGTCGTCATCAATATCCAAAATACCATCAGAATCTGAATCATTAGCTAATACAGAGGTTGAATAACACGAAAACAGAAGGAAAAAAATTATTAAAAATCCTTGACATTTTCCTACAATTTTCATGACCCTCGAGCATTCTACGTCAGTAGTAGTATATTATCGATTGTTTCTGGACCAATGTTAAATATGAAAAATCAAATGTCAAGTTTATTCACATCTATGCTTTCGCCATTGTATGAGCGGATTACCAAATTTGTGGGGTGAGGGTTGGATTCCTCAAAAACCGCTTGATTTAAAGATTAAGATAAATCCTGAAATTGCAAAGACCGAATTTTTAAGATTTTTAGTAGAACGTCATGAAGGACACTTACAGATTGCACTTTCATCCTGGGAAAAAATAATTTCAAAAAATAAAACTGAATCCTTCAATGGAAATTCATGGAATGAATTTTCAAAAGAGTTGGTTGAATTGATTTGTGAACTAATAATTAACAGAACCAAATCAACCGAATTAAAGAAACTCGAGGAAATAGAAATTATTCCAAGGAGAAATTTAAAGCAATATCTTTCCAGAAAATGTAAACGATTGTCTATTGACCTACATCTTGCATTAAGAAGAATTGCCTACTATCATACAATATCAGTTGACCTAAGGAAAGAATGGCATAGATTAATGATTAGAACGAGATGCACAGATGAACATTTAAAATCACTGTTCATTGAAGGAGTAAACACTCCAGATGGAGAAAAGTTCGGAGGAAAAGGATTTAGATCAACATGGCAGGAAACTGTTGTTTCTGTTGCATCTGCGTTAGACAAAACTAAAGATCGAGTTGCACCAATGATTAGAGATATGGGATTATCATTAGCTATGGGCGACACCCCTCTAAATGTAATGGCTGCTCAAATGGGGAAAGTTGGTTCTCCAATGAATGGGGGGCAAAAATTCGCAGGTGGCAGAGATTTACACATCGGATCATGGAATCATGGAATTTTACCCCCTACTGCGCCTCTACCTATCGCCTCTGCAACAATTACAGGTCTTGCGCTAGCATCTAAAAGACTCAATGAGAATAGATTTCACGTCGCAATGATCGGAGAAGGAGCTTCTTCAAGTGGAGAATGGTGGGAAGCAATTAATTTCGCTGGTGTTAGAGGATTGCCAATTTGTTATATTCTACAAAATAATCAAATAGCTCTAGATACATTTTCTACTAATCAGTCAGCAGTGGATGTTTGGGCTGATAAAGCCGTAGCCATGGGTGTTCCATCTTGGACAATTGATGGTTCCGACCCTGCCGCATACTATTCATCTGTCGCTACAGCCAGAGAATTCTCATTAAACGGAGGTGGAGCTACTCTAATTCATGTCGAAACAATGAGAGGATGCGGGCATGCACACCATCATGATGATTTGTATTTAGGATCACCATCTGGAAATCCACCTGGATATGTGGACAAAGAGACGCTAGAGTATTGGTCGAAAAAAGACCCCCTAGAATTACATGAAAAATTATTAATCAGGTTAAAAATTTCTGAAACAGAAATTAAGGAGATTTTTACTCAAGAATCAACTATTGTCGATAATGCAAGAAAGGATGTTGAAGCAATGGATTGGCCAAATCCAGAAAGTGTAACTAAAGGCATAACAACTCTGCATGATGCAGATACACATGAAGATCACCTAAAACGTATAAAAAATTCAACTCTAGTCACGCAATTAAATCCATTACAAATTGGAGAAACTAGTATTAAATTTAGTAATGAACCTAATAGTTGGACTTATTCCAGAGCCATTCAACAAGGTTTGGTAAGAATTGCAGAAATATATGGAGATTCTACTATTTTTATGGGTGAAGATATGGAAGTTGCAGGTGCATTTGGTATGAATATTCCATTAAGGAATAAAGGTCATGAGGAAAAATTACTAGACATGCCATTATCCGAAGCAATAATTATTCATTCAGCAACTGGAGCTGCACTAGGGGGATTAAGACCTATAGCTGAAATCCAATTTGGTGGTTTTGCAGCACTTGCCTTCAATGCACTGATAAATAATACTGCCATGATAAGATGGAGATGGGGAAATAGTGTTCCACTAACTGTACGGATTCCATTAGGTGGAAAAACTAGGAGTGGGCCATTTCACGCGAACATGATTGAATCCTGGTTTTCTAACGATCCTGGATTAATTGTTGTTGCCCCTTCAAACCCCCAAGATGCTTACGATTTATTAGTTGAATCAGCAAAAATTAATGATCCTGTTATTTACCTTGAACATATTGGTCTTTACGGGTTGAGAGGAGGAAAAACTGGATGGGGGGATTCGATTAATCAAATTGTTAACACTTCTAATATTGAAAAATATCTTAATCTCTCCGAAACTTACAAGATTGGAAAAGCTGAAATAATCAGAGGCGGTAATAATCTAACTATAATTTCCTGGGGTTCAATGGTACATGTTGCTATGAAAGCTGCAAATCATGTGGAGACAAACGGAATTCAAGTTGAAATAATAGATTTAAGAACTCTCATTCCATTTGACGTAAAAACGGTTGTAGGGTCAGTTTCTAAAACTGGAAGAGTGATTATCTTACAAGAAGCACAATGGAGTGGAGGCATAGGACACACTATTCAATCTAGAATAATTGAAGAGTGTTTTTGGTCTCTCGAAACTACACCTATAGTAATAGGTTCACTAGACACTCCAGTTCCTTTTTCCCCACCACTTGAGGATCATACAATTGTTTCAGAAAACCATGTAATAGATGCTATAAAAATTTTGATGGAAAATTAGAATAACGTTCTAAATGCATCGTTTTAATTTTTTATCTTATCATGATAATATAGCAGAAGACTGTGGACACTATCGTGACAGAAGTCGAAAAAGTAGAAAGCAATTCATCTGTAAAGGGGGGGGTTGCAGAGTTAATTGCATTAAGATCTCCATCCGATAACTCACTAATCTTGATTGGAACTCTTTTCATATTCATACTTCTTATACAATTTTTTGGTTTAGGTCTTGGTGAAAATTTGGTCATTATTACACTATTAATAGTCTCTACAGCACTATTAATCCTTTCAGCAGATTTCTTTGTAGTCGGTGCCAAATGTGTTGCAAGGCATTTGGGAATAGCAGAAGTAGTAATCGGATTAACTATCGTTTCTATAGGCACCTCACTTCCCGAAATAATGGTGACTGGGACTGCAGCAATGAAAGCAAATTCATCAATTTCAACAGTAGATGACTTAGAAATATTGTCTGACCTTGCTATCGGAAATATCTATGGTTCCATTTTAGTTCAAATCACTTTAATTTTGGGTATCGTAGTATTGTATCGTCCACTGGAGGTTCGACCTTCATGGTTAGGAAGAGATGGACTATTAATGGTCCTCTCTGTTCTATTATTCACATTATTACTATTGACAGGCGGTGAGTTAAGTCGTGTAGAAGGAGCTGGATTATCACTTCTCTATATTCTCTATATAGGATATCTGTTGAAAAATAGAAATAAAATTCGTTCCGAAGAAGGAGAACTAGTAGAAAATATTAGAGGTGGAGTTTCATGGTCATTAAACGCATCTGCGATAATGATAATTGTTGGGCTATCAATGGCAATTTATGCTTCTAACAACTTAATTGACTCAGTATTGAGATTAGGTGAATCATTGAACCTAGACAAAGGTTCTATGGGAGCAATTATGGGTACTTCAGTATCTGCAGTAGGTACTTCACTTCCAGAATTAACTGTTGCCTTACTATGTGTAAGAAAATCGCAGGGGGTTGCAATTGGAGCTTTAATTGGTTCAAATATTACTGATCCATTACTATCTGTAGGAATTGCTGCAACGATACACCCCCTCGCAATTTCTGAAGGAGCTTATATCATTACTACAGCCATAATAATGCCAATGACTATTCTTGGAATAATTACATGCACAATATTGATGTGGACTGATTTCAAATTCAACAGAATTGAAGGAGGTATGATGATCATATACTACCTAATTTTTCTCACAGCACTAATCCTTGAACAACTAGGCAAATTACCAATATAATTATTTTACTGAATTTAATAATTCTCTACTAATAATCATATTTTGAATCTGGCTGGTTCCTTCAAATATTTGTACGACCTTTGCCCCCCTCATTCTTCTAGCTACAGGGTATTCTTCAGAATATCCATATCCTCCAAAAACTTGTACTGCATCAGTTGTAACTTCCATTGCCATATCAGCTGCAAATCTTTTTGCATGTGATGCTTCAAGTGTATTTCTTAAACCCATATCCACTTTTTTAGCAGCTCTCCAAGTCAGTAATCTAGCAGCATCAATTTTAGTAGCCATCTCAGCTATCATAAAAGAAATAGCTTGATGCTTAATTAGTGGCTTTGTAAAAGTTATTCTTTCGGTTGAATATTTTAGAGCCTCTTCCATTGCACCTCGCGCGTTTCCAACTGCGTGTGAAGATATTATTGGCCTAGAATAATCAAAAGCTTTCATAGCATTAATCCAACCGTTATTCTCTTTACCCCCAATTAAATTTTCAACTGGTACTCTGACATTGTTGAAAATGACCGATCTAGTATCTGAACATCTCTGACCCATATTCTTTTCTTTCTTTCCTAGGGAAATTCCAGGAGTATCTGCATCAACAATAAAACCACTCATTCCTTTATACCCAGCTTTAATATTTGTGTAAGCTAGAACAAAAAACCAACTTGCATAACCTGCCCCTGTAATCCACATTTTTTCTCCGTTTATGATGTAATGATCGCCATCTAAAACAGCAGTTGTTTGTATTCCTTGAACGTCACTTCCAGCCGAAGGTTCAGTAACACAATATGATGCCAAATATCCTTCTGATGCCTTTGAAAGGTATTTCATTTTTTGATCTTCAGTACCACCCGTAATAATCGGATATGATGCCAGAAGAGTACTACCTGCTGCTGTGGCAAAACCTGGGTCAGCCCAACCAAATTCTTCACTAATTAACGACTCTTCAAAGGTACCCATCCCCCCTCCGCCATATTCTTCAGGAATTTTGATTGTGATTAAGCCTAAATCAACAGCCTTTAGGATAGCCTCTTTCGGAAATTCTCCTTTTTCATCCCATTTCTCAGCATTTGGTTTAATTTCTTTAAGAGCAAATTCTCTTGCTAAGTCCTGAAGCATCAATTGCTCTTCACTTAAATTGAAATCGACCATGTATACCCTAAGGTGGACGTATTGAAAAAACTCGCCCTAAAAAGAACATTGAATTAGTTAGCTAAGTGGTGGTACCAACATGAAGGCGGACACTACTGCAATAATTCTTGCAGCGGGTAAAAGCAAACGACTAGGACAGCATAAAGCACTGCTTAAATTGGGTGATCATTCACTTATTCATTTTTTAATCGAGAGATTAGAATTCATAAATCTAGATATTGTGATAGTCACCAATAAAGATTTATGCAATAAATTAAAAAGATATAAAAAATTAGGAAAAATTTCGTTAGTAATTCCTGAGAATACCAAAAATAGAACTGGCAACCTAATCGCTGGTATAAAATCAATTAAAAACTTAGGGAATATCCTAGTTGTTCCCGTTGATAGACCTGGTTGGAGTATTAACACTGTTCAGAAATTGCTTAAAATGAAAGAAACATGCTGTCCTGAATTTGAAGGAAGAGGAGGGCATCCTCTATTTATTCACAAATCTGATGTAATGAAATTAGTAAATTACCCCGAATGTTCTCCATTGAATCAGATATTTAATTCCATAAAAATAAAAGTTAAAGATCCCGAACTCCATTTGAATATTGATACTGAAAAAGACATATCAGACCTTAAAAAATTCTACGAGAATAATATTCAAGAAATTAGATGAGTCTTTGAACAAAGAATCATACGGTAGTACATGTGCCCACGTGTTCTTAAGTGGTCTAGTACAAAATTGTTAGAGGGACATAAGGTAGCACTTGCTACTGTAATTAGTGCGACTGGTTCAGTTCCTGGTAAACCAGGTGCTAGAATTGCTATAACTGAACATGGTGAAAAATTTGGTACTGTTGGAGGAGCAGGCCTGGAGTTCATGGTTTTAAAGAAACTAGACCATTTAATTAAACATGAAAATGCTGGAGGTATCGTTGAAACTTTTGCATTAAATAAAAGTGCCAAGGGTTTTGAAGTCGTAGCTTTAGATAGCTTATGTGGAGGTAAAGTCACAATCTCTATGGAGGTTGTTTTACCCATGCCACATATTCTATTATTCGGTGGGGGGCATGTGGCTAAAGCAATAATTTCTATCACAGAACAAATTGGATGGAATTATTCCATACATGATAGCAGAAAACAATTCTCAAATAAACTTGATTTTCCCAATGGAATTGAATTACATTGCAATAGTGTCAAAGAATTCTTAAAAAATGAAAATCAACAATCATTGCAACGTTTCAGTGACTTGTTGTTACTTGGACACGATTGGAAAGAAGATGAAGAAAGATTGATTGGTTTGCTTAAAATTATGAGTGAGACGAAAAAAATCAATCCAAGAATTGGTGTAATTGGAAGTAAATCAAAATGGAAAAACTTTGAGAAGAAAGCCCTGGAGCAAAATATTAAACAAGAATTAATCGATCAAGTGATTTGCCCTATTGGGCTCAATATAGGAGCTCAGAGTCCCGAGGAAATAGCAATTGCGGTCTGCGGACAAATAATCTCATTAATAAAAGAAAAAGATCCTAATGAAGGAAATTGGCGAACTCAATCAAACTGAGAGTTTAATTGCAGAATTTCATAAATTACCTTATTTTCATTGTCTTGATTCACTAAGGTTCTTTTAATGGTAGATTGGTCTTCAACTGAAAATCTTTGAATTAACGAACCCTCTAAAATTCCATCATCTAATTCCCATATTGGGAATTTCTCTGAATCACTGTTCGAATCCTTATCTAAATTAGCTACAATTCTGAAATTTGGAGAAATATCATAATTTAATACTCCTAACCCTGCGTATTCCCACCAATCCATCACTTCAGTGATAAATTCAAAGTCGTTCTCAATTTTATTCAATGAAAAAGATAACTCTTCTCCAATTCTATTTCCAATTTGTCTGAACATTAGATTTAGGTTTATACCTAAAAGCCTTAAATTAGAAACTGAACCATCAGATAATTTATTTCGAGCTTCTGAAATAGTATTTCCAACTGATTGCAAATTATCTAAACTAAATGGAGTATCTGATGAAGGAAGTTCTCCAAGATTTAACGCACTGGATATTTGTTGAAGGAATGAACCTTCGCCTATTACCAATTTTAAAGGGTCGGCAATGAAATCCTCAGTAAACCTTTTGATGGCCGTCTCAAATTTTATAGATTCATTCCACAACTTTTCTGTGAAATCTAACTGACTCATGGCAAAATGTTTTGATTCTAAAAATAAAGCTGCATCATTTCTTCCTTTTCCTACAGGGTTAGACTCCACATCAAGAAATTGGAGTACCGATTCATCATCTTGGAGACATAATTGCGAACTTAAATTATCCGAATGTTTTAGAGATATTGTTTTGTCTAATTCATTATAAAACTTTAATGTTCTTTTATCTAAACAAGCAACGACTTCGCATACAATTCCTTTTTTAGAAGCTACGTTTAGCGAATCTATTGCACTACTTTTTGTTAGATGTAATATCCCAAAACTACCCAAAGAGAGAAATATTTTTTCTTGCGCAGAATCAATCATCTCTTGAATTTTAGAGTAAATATGATTTCTTCCTTTAATCACTCCGAATTTTGGACCCATAGAAGTATTCTTATCTGTTACAATACTATCTTTAGATTTTGAACTGGTTTTAGAATTTAAATCTTTTAGCCCGTTTTTAATCATTAGTATTTGTTTTTCTTTTAAAGACATCAAATAATTTGCTGCTTCATGAACAGTTTTAGAACTAAACTTCATAGGTCTGTCCGCAGTTGCACTAACAATTCCCTTTTCTTGCAATTTAGAGAGTGTATTATAAGCGTCCAATCTAGATAGTTGCAACTCTTTCGCCAAATAACTAGCTTTTCTGTTTTGTGTCTGATTCAACATACAAACAATGTCTGCTTCTTTTTCATCGAGCCCAGCAGTAATAAGTAGTTCCTTCCATTCGATATTAATCAACCCTTAATTTTTGTTAGCTGTGACAAAATTTTAGCTACGTGCCTTCTTGGTCTAAATAACCAATCGTAAACATGAACAATCTCTCCATTAGGATTAATCAAAAAACTTGATTTCCCAGGGAATTTACCTAAATAACTCGGCACGCCATACAGTTCTCGAACTACTTCTTCGTTATCTGAAAGAAGAGGGAATGGCAAGTCTAATAATTCTTTGAATTCTTTGTGGGTTTGAATAGAATCATTGCTAATTCCTACGACCTCGCAATTAACAGACTTGAATAAGTCATATTGTTCCTTAAATGACAAACATCCTCTTTTACAGGTTGGAGATCCATCCCTTGCATAGAAAAAAAGTATCACCCATTTTCCTCGATGATCAGAGAGTCTAAATTCCTTGGAATCATGAGTTGGAAGTGTAAAATCTGGTGCTTCTAACAAAGATACTTCCTCTGACATGCTACAACCAATTTAAACGGGTTTATAGATGATATTATGCTATGGATACAAACTGTAGATTATATAGTAATAGTCTAACCGACACTAATGAATACTAAGTTTGACGTAGGTGTAGCTGCATCTATTAAAATAGACAATTCTATTTTAATCGTCAAAGAAGGTAAAGGGAAATTCAAAGATCTTTGGGGCCTTCCGAAAGGAACGGTAGAAATGAATGAATCATTGGAAAGTGCAGTTCTAAGAGAACTATTCGAAGAAACAGGGATTATTGGAGAAATTAAAGGCATTGTTGCTATTCGGAACAAAAAAGAACATGATGTTACCAGTGTTTTCATCTGCTATGATGTCATTGCATTAAATGAAGATATTGCAATTGATGGAAGTGAAATAATTGATATCAAATTCATCACACTTGAACAGGTAGAAGAAATCCAATGGATTAGTCGTGCAATGAAGCAAATTGTAATTTCGTCACTGAAAACCGAAAGAAGTTTTCAGTTGCTAGACATGTCCGATTCAGAAAATGAATCCTACACATTAAGCATCCCTAATGACATTGAAGAATACAAGTTGGAGGCACTAAGATGAATCAGACTATTTCTAATGAAAGAATCAATCAATTGAATAACTGTAAAATTAACTCTGATGGAAAATACGTGTTATACTGCATGATTTCAGCACGCAGATTAAAATGGAATTTTGGATTGAAATTTGCAGTTGAAAAAGCCAAACAATTGAACAAACCTTTAGTTGTAATTGAACCTCTTAACATTGATCATAAATGGGCTAGCGATAGAATACATAACTTCGTAATTAATGGAATGTTAGACAATAGAGCAGATTTTGAAAACACTCCTATTACCTATTTCCCATTCGTAGAAACTACAAAAAATCAGGGTAAAGGTATTCTAAGAAAATTTAGTGAGCTCTCAACAATGGTAGTAATAGACGATTTTCCTACTTACTTCCCTAAAATCGTTGTGGATCGAATTGCACCAAAACTCCCTGTAAAAACTGTTGCAATTGATTCAAATGGATTACTACCAATGAAATTAGTTGGAAAAGAATGCTCTACTGCACATTCATTCAGAAGATTTACTCACAAAAATATTTTACCATTCATCGAAGATGAAGTTTTTACCAGTAGCCTACCATCAATGAATGGTTTAAGACAATTATCTCAATTTGAAATCAATGATATTATTATGAAAACTGAGTACAAAATGACGCCCTTAGAATGGTTGTGGAGGGCTTCACAACCTGATGACATTGGAATCAATGCATTATCTTCAATTGACATCGATCATGAAGTTTTTCCAGTAAAATCAATTAGAGGAGGAAGCAAAAATGCATACGAAAGAATGAAAATTTTTCTTGACACAAAACTTGAAAAATACTCAGAAGATAGGAATAAACCTAGTCTAAAAGCGACTAGTGGTATGTCACCATGGTTACATTTTGGACATATTTCAACACATGAAATTGTTCATAATATACTAAAAAAGGAAAAATGGGATCCTGGGCTTGTTAATGAAAGTCGAATTGGAAGCAGATCTGGTTGGTGGGGAATGTCTGAATCAGCTGAAGGCTTCCTCGATCAGTTGATTACTTGGAGGGAACTAGGCTTCAACTTTGCATATTTTAGAGATGATCATACAAATTGGACTTCTTTACCTCAATGGGCTCAAAATTCACTTGAAGAGCATTCGAATGACTATAAAGAAGAGACTTATTCTTTCGAAGAATTAGAATCTGCGCAAACATCTGACCCTGTATGGAATGCAGCACAGAATCAACTAGTTCGCGAAGGCATAATTCAGAATTATCTAAGAATGTTGTGGGGTAAAAAAATACTACAATGGTCACCAGATGCTAAGACTGCAATGGATTGGATGATTAAATTGAATGATAGGTGGGCACTTGATGGACGAGATCCTAACTCATATACTGGTATATTTTGGGTTTTAGGTAGACACGACAGAGCATGGTTTGAAAGACCTATCTTTGGAAAGATTAGATATATGACTTCTAATAGTACAAAAAAGAAATATAACTTAGATGAATATTTGAAAATTTACGGATAAATAATGTGATTAAATGAAGTTCTTTACATTTATGAAATTCATGAGACAAATTTTGAGGAAAAAACCAGCCGACTTAGATTGGATTCAAAAGCAAGGATTACTTGCAGTAAAATTGGCACAAATTTTTGCTTTAAGACCAGATATTGTTGGAGAAACAAAATGTCAACAGTTGCAAAAATTATATCAACATGCAGCATCAATACCCTCTGAGAATTTGTTTAAAACTATCGAAGATAAAGCTCCTAAAAATTTTCTAAATAGTTTTTCTATGATTGATGAAATGCCACTAGCTGCTGCATCTGTTGGGCAAGTACACAGGGCAACACTAAAATCTGGAGAAGAAGTTGTAATTAAATTTATTAAAAGTTCTAATGCGATTACATTCAAAAAAGAAGTTAATAAAATGAAGAAATGGTTAAAAATTTTACTAATCTTTACACCCAAACTTAGACGAGTTGGGAATCCAATGGCACTATTAAATCATGTGTCTGATTACACATTGAGAGAGTTAGATTTAACCAACGAGATAAAGGGTGCTAGCGAACTTGAGGAAATCAAAAACAACGTTTCGAGTAATTTCCCGATGGAATTACTTAGATTTCCAAAATACTATGAAAATCTATCAAATAAAGATATTTTAGTATCCGAATTTATTGTTGGTGAATCATTGGAGGACGGAATCAAAAATAAATCTCTTTCTTGGGAAAAACTACTACAATTATTTAGAATTCATGGCGCATACCTTTTCGGTATTGGAACATTTCATGGAGACTTACATCCAGGTAACTGCATTATTGATGAAAATGGAAAGTTTGTGTTCATTGACAATGGAGCTATCTGCTATGCACCAAAACATATTAACAATGCATTATTCAAGTTTTTTGAACATCTCTCTAAGCAAGAAATGGAATCTGCATTTGACTCATTACTTGGAATGTCCGATTATAACATTGAAGGTAAAAGACTTCAAAAATATAAATCTGAAATGAGAAAAATTTACACTGGCTTTGAAAGTAAACCTGTTGGTGAACAGAGCCTAACAAGGATAATGATGGAAACTGTAAAAACAGCCGTAACAGTAGCTAAAGCAGAATTTGGTGAAGAAGCATTTCCAATTATCAGAGCTTTAATGTATCTAGACGGATTAGTTATAAGAACACATCCGGATGTAGTGTTGATAAAATCAATGAAACCATACTTAATTGAATTTAAGAATGGTCTAAATATAGAATAAACATACACAAATTTATAACATAACATACATACGTCAGCATATGGATAAATCTAATACTTCTGATGTGTTAATTGTTGGTGCTGGACCAGGTGGACTTGCTGCATCATTGCTGTTAGCACACTCTGGATTGAAAGTTACAATTATTGAAAAATCTAGTGCTGTGGGAGGTCGAACTAAACTGATGCACAAAGATGGTTTTACATTTGACAGAGGGCCAACGTTCTTTCATTTTCCCGAGGTCTGCGAAGAGATATTCCAGGCTATAGGTCTAGACGCTCACAAAGAATTGGGTTTAATACCTCTAGACCCGAGTTACAGACTTGTGTTTGGGGAAGGCGGCGCAATTGATGCAACCTCAGACTTGGATCTTATGACTGACAGAGTAAGAGAATTATCAGGCGAGAAAAATGCCCTAGGATTTCAAAAATATATTTTAGAAAATAGAGAAAAACTTACTCGCTCAAGGAACTGTCTAAATTCTCCGTGGACTGGTTTTTCGAATTTAATTAGTAAACGTGCACTGAGAGTAGCTAAGGTTTTGAAACCGTGGAGATCAGTTTCTAGTGACTTGTCAAGACTGTTTCCAGATAAGAGAATCCAACTTGCTATGTCATTCCAGACAAAATATCTAGGAATGAGCCCTTTTCATGCACCAAGTCTATTCACAATCCTTGCGTTTCTGGAATATGAACATGGAATTTTTCATGCAAAAGGTGGGCTAGGTACTATCACAAAAAATATGGCACGAATTGCAGAAGATATGGGTGTAGAAATTCTACTTGACACCGCAGTAGAAGAGATATTATTTGATGGTAAGAAAGCAATCGGAGTTAAAACAAAAGATCAAACTTTTAGTGCTAAAAACACGGTGGTAAATGCAGATTTCGCTACTGCTATGACTTCTCTAGTTCCTGATAAAAAAAGAAAGAAATGGTCAGATAGAAAAATCAACAAAAAATCATATTCTTGCTCTACATTTATGCTATACCTAGGAGTTAACAAAGTATATGATCAACCCCACCATCAAATTTACGCATCAAAAGACTACGAACAGAACCTAAAGGATGTCTCAGAGTCGAGAATTCCGTGGAACGACCCGTCTATTTATGTTCAAAATGCATCAATAACCGATTCATCACTAGCTCCAGAGGGAAGTTCAACATTATATGTTTTAGTACCTGCACCAAATACAAAAAATGAATTGAATTGGGAAGATGAAAAACAGAAATTCAGAGATTTGATCGTCAAACAAATGGAAAAGCTTGGTTTCGATGATTTAGAAAAACATATCGTCTCAGAAACTATCATTACTCCAGAAGACTGGAGTCAAAACGATATTTATCGTGGCGCTGTATTCAATCTCGCACACAGTTTAAACCAGATGTTATGGAAAAGACCTCAAAATAAATTTGAACGTTTCGATAATTTATATCTTGTAGGGGGGGGTACTCATCCTGGAAGTGGATTGCCTACCATTCTTGAGAGTGGGAGAATAACTAGTAAACTGATATGTGCAAATATGGGACTTAATCCAGATTGGAACGGAGTTAGCAATTGGTTCGAAGATGTTAAAAAACCAAAAATTGCTAGAGGTTAGTTAATGGAACTAATTACAATTCTATTCTGGATTTCTAGTGTCTGTGTAATGCCATTATGGTTAATGATGATTTTAATTCCAAATAGTAAAATCACCAAAACAATTGTAGGAAGCAACTATTGTCTATTCCCTATGCTAATCTGTTACTCGATTGCTGTTATTCCTAGTATCCCGAATCTGTTAATGACATTAGCTACCCAAATGCCAACACCTGAAATTGTTAAAGATCTATTCAGTGATGACTACACAATTATGTTAGGTTGGTTACATTACTTAGCTTTGGATACTCTTGCAGGTAGATGGATTTGGACTAGGTTAATATCACAAAACAAGCCTATCTACCAATCTGCACCTACACTAATCATGTGCATGATGGTTGCGCCACTAGGTGTGATAGTAGGAATAATTACTACTTTGAATAGAAATGAAAATTTTAAATCCATTCTGATTGATTAAGTCTAACCCCAAAAGATGCGAGCGCGAAACTAATTTTACTGGCAAAACCAAGTCTCAGTTTGTTTGTAATTATATCTCCTCTTCTTTTTTGTGCCTCTTTTAGAATTGCATCATATACTTCACACATTAATCTAGGTGAATATTGAGAATCTGAATTCAGCATTGGGATTAATTTCATAGCGCTAATTCTATATTTTTGAATTTTCTTCAAAAATTCAGAAATAAATGTTTTCCAGCTTTCTGGGTTCTCTTTTGATATTTCCATCAAGTTTTCAAATTTAATTCCATAGGAATTTAATTCTTTCAATGGAATATAAGACCTCCCTCTCTTATAATCCTCTTTGATATCTCGCAAAATGTTAACCATCTGTAAAAATATTCCCATGTCTTCTGCATATTTTTTTGCATTTTTATGGGTATAACCATAAATTTCTATCAAACATAGCCCTACGGAGGACGCCACCTTTCGACAATATGAAAACATATCCTCGTATGTTTGACAACCAACATGAAATAAATCCTCTTCCATTCCTAGAATCAACTCTCTTAAATTGTTAACATCTACAGGGAATTTTTCAACAGTGTCTGATAACGCAATGAATATAGGGTCTCTCAAAGCCTTAGGATTTGATTCAAGAATATCTAATCTATCTCTAAACCATAATAATGCTTTTACACGTTTTTGTAATTCTGTATCAGAAAATTCCCTAGATGAACCATGGAATTTTTTTAATTCAATAATTTTAGATTTAGATCTTAAGTCTAGTTCATTATCTCCAGAGATTTTCGGTAACCAATCACCATCGACAATATCGTCCACTCTTCTACAAAATGCATATAAAGCATTGACGGCATTTCTTTTATCTATCGGCAATGATTTGAATGATCTAGCGAATGATGTAGAAGACCTTTTTACGATATACTCACAATAACTGTATGAATCCACTACAGTGGGCCTAACTTTATTTTCAGTTAGAAACGCGGAGCGTGCCATGTACTGTTGTACATGTCTAGGTTTATCAACGATGGTATTAATAGACAAAACAAACTATTGGATAAAAAAATTCTCTCTGTAGAGTTTTAACTCTTCGATACTACCTCTAATGTCGTCTAAAGCTCGATGTCCGCTATTCTTTCTGTATTTTTTCCCTTTAGGATACCATCTCCTAGTTAATTCTTTTATTGATGTGACATCAATTGAACGATAATGAATAAATTTCTCCAGTTCTTTCATATGAAAGAATAAAAATAATCTGTCTGTTCCAATAGTATTTCCACATAGTAGAGCAGTTTTGGGAACACAATATTTAGATAAAAAGTCAAGAGTCATTTCTTCGGCTTGTCTTAAGTTTATTTCAGATTTTCTAACTTTTTCTATTAAACCATTAGATGTATGATGAGATACATTCCATGAATCCATTTTTCCTAACTCTTCATCAGATTGGTTGATAACTAAATTAGGGCCTTCTGCGATTACAGAAAGTTGTGAATCTGTAATAATTGTTGCAATTTCAATAATTGTGTTCTCATATGGATCCAAGCCCGTCATTTCTAAATCTATCCAAACTAGCAGGTCATCCCTTAACGACATCAGCACCTCTGGTTGAAGATAGTTTGATTAGTTGTCGGTATTAATTCAATAGTTATGTATCTTCATCACTGGAATCTTCTTCGTACCAAGACGTTGATAACATTCCCTGCTGAATCCCTACAATAACTAATGCTACAGCAATTAACAGACCAAAAATTAATCCTAAAATCATTAAAGTTGTACCAGACCATTCGTAGCCAGTGACTACTGAATTTTCAACTGGAATGCTGTCTTGAATGGTAATTGGAACTATTGTATTTGCTGATGCATTTTCTCCTAAAATTGCTCTAACCATTAATGTTTGATTACCAGTAATTGTGTTTCCTGGTAAATATTCTAATCTTTCTACCAACATCTCATGAGTAACCGAAACTTGATCATCACCTGCAATATAATCTGGATGATCCATCCAATTATCACGCATATCCCAAGTTCTCCATTGAACTAAAACTGGATCTCCTTGCAATGCAAAATTAATCTCATCACCTGCATAAACGTGTACTTTGTTATCAATATTCTGGTTTGTGGTTAAACTTATATTGAGATCTAAATTAATTCCATATACCTGATTTGCCGCTTCCATAACGGATGGAAGTGCATTAACATGCCCGTGCCCATAAACATTATTTTGACGGTTTTTTGGTAAAAGATCGTCAGCACAGGGTTCGTTTGCTCCCATGTAATGACACACCCGATATGTTGCTGTTTCTTGCATAATATTCCTAACATCAAATGGAGAAATATCGGGATTTGCTTGATACATTAAAGCCGCTACTCCAGCTGCACCAGGTGTTGCCATACTTGTTCCTGATTTCCCTGTATAACCGTCTCCAGTATTAAAGTCTGGAGCCATTACGTCAGAACCAACAAAAGCAATATTGGGTTTTACTCTACCTTCTTCTGTAGGCCCTTGACTAGAATAAATTGCAATAGGGTTTTCTCCAGGATCTCCTTCATTTTTGTCAAGTGAACCAACTGTAATTACATCTTCAGCTGAACCTGGAGTTCCTATTTGAAAACTAAAGGCGCTGTTTCCAGCTGCAATAAATAATGCCACCCCAGCACGCATCATCTCATTACCCATTCTGTTAACGGATTCTTCTTCAGAACTCGTCCATTCAATAGCTCCTGGTCCTCCTAAACTCATACTAGCAGCACGAATATTGAAATCATGCTTCTTCTCAACTGTCCATTCCATTCCTCTCATTACTGTAGCAAAAGAGCCCGAACCTCCTTCATCTAATACCTTAACACCAACTAACTGTGCTTGTGGTGCAACTCCAACATATGCATTATCTGGTGCTCCTGTTCCAGCTGTTATTCCAGCACAATGAGTACCATGACCTTGATCATCATAAGGGAATATTTCTGTCCCATTTTCTAATTCGGGAGTATTCACAGGATCATAAAATGCGATAATTTTTGGATCATTTGTTGAATTGTCATCATCTAAATCATCTAAACCAACATGCATTCCATCAATTCCTGTATCAATTATCGAAACTACACTACCTGCTCCTGTATATCCAGTATCTTGCCAGACTTGAGTGACACCATGACTTTCAACAACATGATCCATGGCAGTAGTCAGTCTTCCGTCTAATTCCACAAATACTACTCCTGGAAGCTCAACTAAATCATTTACATATTCTAACGGTATTCTACCTGCCATAGAATCAATTAAATGGTAACGAAATTGCGTCTGAAAATGTAATCTCTCCTCCAACATTAATTCATCTGCTTCTGTTGGAGTATGGTCAAAATCAACAATTACACTAATTGTGTTATCTTCATCTAACCAGCCGCCGCCACCTCCTCCTGCAGCTGCAAGAGGTATTGCATCATGTATTCGATCTCTGTTTAGATCCATATTCGTGGTTTCCCACCAAGGTATTTCTTGAGTTTCCACTTCAACTTCTTCTGTAGTTGGAGACATCGCAACAACAACTGGAGGGATTAAAAAAAGTAAAACAAAAATCAATGCGGTAGTTCGACTGTAGGACATAAGCGACATGCTATTGGAGATGGACTGTTTTTTAGAGATAACGGAATTATGTTATCACTAAAAATAAATGATAGTTTAAATCAGAGCATATTAACAAGGGTATTGTATGTCGATGAAAGAGGTATTTAATTCTAACTTTAAAATAAATATTTTATCCATAAAATGGTTAAAAAATATTAATTTTCAAAGATTTATCTACTCCCTAGCTGTGATTTATTTATCATGGAAATTCTTTTCTCACGGGATAAGAGCGCTCATGGTCGAAGAAAGTTTTAAACCTCTTGTTGATGTAATACTCCCTACATCATTCGTCCCGTTAGTTTTAATTCTTGTAGGTGTAATAGATCTCAGCATAGCATTTTTACTCATAGTTCGTAATCAGCCAGTAATTTTAGCCTATGCTGGACTATATCCTTTGATTCCTATGACATTGAAGTTTTTCGTTACCGGTGATTTAGGGTTATTTAGTAAATCTTTAATGATTACTTGTGCATCTATAGCTTTTCTAACAGTTCCAGTTAATTTTAGAATAACAGATTTTGAATTCAAAGATCGCCCATATTCAACTGGTACATTAGTTGGCGTTGTAGCTATATCGATTCTAATTACTATTGCATCCACTTTTGTAATTTATTTCCTTCAGAATACAGACAAAAATTACACTGTTATTGATTCTAGTGATGAAAATAACAACTGGAGACCTTTCAGTGTTGTAGCACCTATCGATACTGGGATTAACGTATATCATGATCATTTTCGAACAAATGAAACATATCCTCAAGAAGTTTTAGATGGTTTAGGAGTAAATAAATGGTGTAATTTAACATTTGAAGGTAGTTTTTCTGAACGTTACGAGGCGGACAGAGATACTTGTTGGGATAATTTAACGACCTCTGACATTGTTTACTTTCCTGGGACAAAAATCATTGGTACATCCCCCGATGGAGAAACTGATATTCATATTTTAGACGACCCCAATGATGGACATGGTACGGCAGTAACTGGTGCCGTTTTGGATGCAAATCCAGATGCAATAATCTTCTTTGTGGAAGGGTTCACTGATGCTGCTGTTTTAGCTGCTGCAGAACAACCATTAGTAGATATAATTACCACTTCTTTTGGCCCTATTGGATCTGTACCAGTACCCGGAATTGAAGATGCTACAAAATTTGCTGTCGTGACTAAGAAAAAAATTCATACAGGCGCTTCTGATAATACACCGAGCCCTGCAATTCAAGATAGTACCGCAGGACCGCCATGGAGTATCGGAATATCTGGGTACGCTGAAGAAGGTGATGATCAAAAAGAAACTATGAGCGGCTCTTATCCTGATGTCGCAGCAGATTGGACTCAAATTCTTCCGAATCATGACGATACTGACGGATATCACGAAACATCCGGTACAAGTTTTGCAACTCCTAGAACTGCAGGGCTTTTATCTAAAATAATTCAAACTTTAAGAAGCGAATTTAATGATTTTTCTGCTGGTGCTGATCCTACTTTCAGGAATGGTTTACTAGTTAACGGAACAATTGGAGAAAATCAAACTTTTGAATTAACAAATGATGATATTAGAAATGCTTTGAATCTATCTGGATGGTATCCGAGTTTTTCAACATGGGATCCTACTTCAGGAACTACACCAATGTCTCCGATTCTACCTTGCACACAGGTTGGTTGGGGTGTAGTAAATGAAAGTAATGTTATTCCAATGATAGAACATTTGAATGAAACAAATTTAATACCTGATAGACCTACTGACGTTGTCACATGTATGAATGCTAATCAACAGATTAGGGAAGCATATTGGACCTAATTTTGATATATTTATTGGTAAGACTCAAGTGTTTATTCTTTTTGGTGTGTGTATCCGATGTCGAACTCACCACACGTTCCAATGATTCCAACTGGTCAAAAATCAAGTTGGGATGCAGTAATAAACAATAGAATATTTGATGACTTAAACATAGAATCTAATGCAATATTACTAGATGTTTTAAGAGACTCTGTCGGAATGCTCGGAGTTAAGAGAGGATGTGATTTAGGAACATGTGGATGTTGTGCGGTATTAATTGATGGAGT